>Ga0207647_10000270_pt1 | contig 42605 bp, 40 predicted proteins | sample KBSCornC2_FD_184295 | JGI IMG/M metagenome (GOLD analysis project Ga0207647, IMG submission 184295) | Corn rhizosphere microbial communities from Kellogg Biological Station, Michigan, USA - C2 (SPAdes) (version 2) | ecosystem: Host-associated > Plants > Roots > Rhizosphere ... | reverse complement strand
GGATTGCGGCTGGTCGTCTTTTGCTCGATCGAGATGGCGGGGGAGAGGCCCTCGATATGCTCGACGTCGGGCTTCTGCATCATCTCCAGGAACTGGCGCGCATAAGCCGAGAGGCTCTCGACATAGCGGCGCTGGCCCTCGGCATAGATGGTGTCGAAGGCGAGACTCGACTTGCCCGAACCCGACAGGCCGGTGATGACCGTCAGCGTCTCACGCGGGATATCGACATCCACGCCCTTGAGGTTGTGCTCGCGCGCGCCGCGGACGCTGATGTGGGTCAGGCTCATAAGTCGAGTTTGTTCCAGTTATGTTCGGATGGCAAGCGCGCCCGCGCCGGCTCTCCGGAGATGGGAACGAGGAGCCCCTAGCACAAGTTGCTGACAGGGTATTGGCAGCAGCCTTGCAGCGGGCTGGCAGTAGGGCTTCCTCTGCCCCGGCGGTGATCCCTAGGCCAATAGAGCGATTGCAATCAGCGTAAATACGCTCCCCAGAGCGTCCCAATCCCGCCCAAATCGGTTGAAGATATCTGCGGTGCCGCTGGCATGCCGCGCCAGCACAGATTAGAACTGGGCCGTCCAGAGTGGGGCCGTCAAAAACTTGGGGAGAGCTTATGCCGTCGCAACCTGTAGGTACGATTCGGATGCTTGCGACCGGAACGTTCAAGGATGCAGTCTTTTCGCCTGACGGCACGACTCTCTACGCATCGCACGGCGGCACGATCACCGCCTATAATGTCGCGTCGGGCGCCGTTATCGGCAATTGGACATTGGGCACGACGCTCGGCGGCATCGATATCTCCACTGATGGCCACACGCTGGTGGCGACCGAGCAGCAGGTGGGACCGACCACCGGCAATTCGACCGACATCTACGTTTACAAGCTCGACACGACCAACGGCACGGTCACGACATTCACGGGTCACGGCGGGGGCGGTTTCGCCCAATATTGGGACGCGTCGATGCTGTCGAACGGGCAAGCATTGCTTACCCAGCATTATTGGGGCTCGGGCTGGCTGCCGCTGACGACGCTGGATCTCACCACCGGCACCTTCACGACCTCTTCCCAATCCTACAGTCAGGATGGTGTCCTGGTCGGATCGGCGGATCGATCGCACATCCTGTTCGGGCCGGAGAACATCTCTGATGCGCCCATGTTCATCTACACGACGGGATCAGGCGTAACGGCAAGCCACCAGGGCTATGCCGACAATGTCCAGGGCTACAATTACGGTGTTCAGGCGATTTCACCCGACGGCAATCTGGTCGCGCAGGGCGTCGGCCTGAACATCTACGACGGCAGCCTGCATTACCTAACCAGCCTGACCAAGCTCTATCCGCAGCTTGGCTATAATGTGACAGGTATGGCGTTCAGTCCGAAAGGCGACACGCTCTATTTGCTCGACAGTTCCAGCAAGTTCGTGACCGAGCTGGAGACGACGAACTGGAACGTGATCGGCCAATTTTCGGTCGAAACCGATATCGGACCGTCGGGCGGCAGCTATGGCAACGTGCTGCAGGTCAGCAAGGACGGGCATTATCTTTCCGTCATCGCGACGGCCGGGATCGAGATGATCGATCTTACCAAAGTCGTCCCACAGGGCGGCACCAACGGCAACGATACGATCACGGGCACCACTTACAACGACGTGCTCAGCGGCTTCGGCGGCGATGACTCCATCAACGGCGGCGCCGGCATAGATACGATGTACGGCGGCACCGGCAACGATATCTATGTCGTGGACAATATTAGCGACCAGATTATCGAATATGATCAGCAGGGCACCGACACGATCTTTTCCTCGGTCTCCTACACCCTGCCCCAATTTGTCGAAAAACTGATCCTGACGGGCGATGCGGTAGCCGGCTATGGCAATAGCATCGGCGGCACCATTCTAGGGACCGACCGGGCCAATGTCCTTACCGCCGGCTACAGCTTTTTTACCAGCGGGGGCATGACGCTTCTGGGCGCGGGTGGCGACGACACCATCACGGGCGGCAGCGGCGACGACAGCATCCGCGGCGGTCTGGGCAATGATATGATCATCAGCGGCGCCGGCAATGATACGCTTACGGGCGGCGACGGCGCCGATACCTTTGGTGGTACGCTGGCCGATCTGAGCGGCGACACGATTACCGACCTGCGCGCGGGCGATCGCATCGCGATATCCGGGGTCGACTATGCAACCTTCACCTATGAACGCGGCGAGAATTTCCTGAAGTTCGGAACGTCACCCGTCTGGATTGGCGCTACACCGGTGCGGTTCGTGGTCACGCAGGATAAATCGATCGCTGGCGTAGACCTGGTTGTGGCCGAGCCGGTGCGCGGCCTCACCGACTTCAACGGCGACGGGCACAGCGATATTCTGTGGCGCAATGCCAATGGCGCGGTGAGTACCTGGCAGGCGTCGGGCACCCCCGTCGGCAGTCAACTCCAGGGGGGCGTCTTCAACGGCTATGCCGATCCGAGCTGGAAGATCGTCGAGACGGGTGATTTCAATGGCGACCTGGTGTCCGACATCCTCTGGCGCAATCAGAATGGCGAAGTCGCGATCTGGCACGGAAACGGTAACGGTGGCTTCGCGTCCGATTACGGCCACCCTATTGTCGGCACGCAGTGGAAGATTGCGGCGGTCGGCGACCTGAATGGCGACGGCAAGGACGATCTGCTCTGGCGCCATGACGGCGGTGCCGTTTCCGCCTGGTATTCGACCGGCAGTGGCTTTGCCGAAGCCGCTTATAACCACGCACCCGTCGGGACGAGCTGGAAGATCGACGGGCTTGCCGACTTCAACGGCGATGGTCGGGCCGACATCCTGTGGCGGAACGACGATGGCAACCTGTCCATCTGGACCAATACGGCCAATGGCTTTGCCGAAGCGAGCTACGCGAACAGCAGCGTCGGCCGGGACTGGCATATTGCCGGCCTGGCCGATTTCAACGGCGACGGCAAAGACGACATATTGTGGCGCCACGACAATGGGTCGATTTCCATCTGGAGGTCGAATGGAAACGGCTTCGATCAAGCTGTCTATAATAACAGCTCGGTCGGCAATGACTGGCACATCGTGATGGTCGGTGATTTCAACAATGACGGCAAAGCCGACCTCCTCTGGAAGAATGACGGGGGTGCCGTGTCGACCTGGGAGTCAACCGGCAGCGGCTTCAACGCCGCGGTGGCAAATGGCTTCGTCGGCTCCGGTTGGAATGTCATCGGCCACGAGTTCGTGCTGTGATAAGCGATTTGCCGTGGCTGCATTGACGCTGGCCTTTGCAATTGGAAATCCAAGCAAATGGCAGCCGCCCATGTTGCGACCGTGCTGAGTCTTGCCTGAGCCAGGGGCGCTTCCCATCTCGTTGCGGCGGCGGATCGAGCCGCCGCATCCATCCTACGCAAGGGGCCCGGCCGCATGCTTTCGCTCTACGACATCAGTGTTCCCGTGTTCATCCGCGCGTTGCGCAATCTGGACGCCTTCCTGCAGAAGGGGGCAGACTGGTTCGCCGAGCAAGGCCGCCCGGAAAGCGAATTAATCACCGCACGCCTGATCGAGGACATGCATCCGCTGACCGCGCAGATCCAGCGCGCGAGCGACACGGCGAAGGGCGTGGTGGCGCGACTGACCGGCACCGAAGTGCCGTCCATGCCCGACGAGGAACAGACGATCGCCGATCTGCGCGCGCGGATCGCCAAGACGATCGCGGTGCTGGAAGGGGCGCGGCGCGAGGATTTCGAAGGCAAGGAAGACCAGCCGGTCGAGATCTGGACGCCCAAGGCCTCGTTGCTGTTCAAGGGCAAATCCTATGTCCTTGAATTCGCCATTCCGAACTTCTTCTTCCACGTGACGGCGGCTTATTCGCTCCTGCGCAAGGAAGGCGTACCCGTGGGCAAGATCGACTATCTCGGGGCGATCGAGACCCGCCCGCATTGATCGCGTGGCGGGGGCGAGGACAGGCGCCGCAGGGGCCGCTATAGGCCCCGCCATGTCGCTCTATCCGATCCTCCGCCCGTTCCTGTTCGCGCTCGACGCGGAGCGCGCGCACCATCTGGCGATCGCCGCGGTCAAGCGCTCGCCGCTGCGGGCGCGCGATCATGATGCGCGGCTGGCGACGGAGGTGGCGGGGCTGCGTTTCCCAAGCCCCATCGGGCTCGCCGCCGGGCTCGACAAGGATGCGGTGGCACCCGACGCTTTTCTGGGGCTGGGCTTCGGCTTCGTCGAGGTGGGTACGATCACGCCTTTGCCGCAACCGGGCAACCTCAAGCCCCGCCTGTTCCGGCTCGCCGAGGACGAGGCGATCATCAACCGCATGGGCTTCAACAGCGGCGGGCAGGCGGCCGCGCTGGAACGGCTGCGTCGGCGTGCCGGCAAGCCGGGCATCGTCGGGGTCAATATCGGCGCCAATAAGGACGCCGCCGATCGGATCGCCGATTATGCCGAGGGCGTGGCGCGGATGGCGCCGGTGGCGTCCTATCTGACGGTCAACATCTCCTCGCCCAATACGCCCGGATTGAGGGCGTTGCAGGATGAAGGCGCGCTGGACGCGCTGCTCGCGGCTGTGATGGCGGCGCGGCCGGCGGGCGGGCCGCCGATCTTCCTCAAGGTCGCGCCCGATCTGGAGCCGGCCGACATAGACGCGATTACGCGTGTTGCGATCGAGCGTCGGGTGGACGCGCTGATCGTGAGCAACACCACCATCTCCCGTCCGCCGCTGCGGAGCGCGCAAGCGGGCGAAGCTGGCGGTTTGTCGGGGGCGCCGCTCAAGCCGCTGGCGCTGCAGCGACTGCGCGATTTCCGGGCCGCGACGGGCGGGGCGCTACCGCTGGTCGCGGCTGGCGGCATTGCCAGCGGGGCCGACGCTTGGGCCCGGATCAAGGCCGGTGCGAGCTTGATCCAAATCTATAGCGCATTGATTTATAAGGGACCTTTCCTCGCGCGACGGATCGAAACCGAACTGCTTGCGTTATTGGTGAACGAGGGCCATCAAAGTCTCGGTTCGGCCGTCGGTTCGGATCATCGCTGACCTCCGTCCCAGCGGAGGCCGACGGAGAATATGCCAATGGGGCCCAGACCCTTCGAAGCGCCTGCCTTCTTCAGCCTAATCGTCTTCCTCGCGATGAACTATGCGGTCGGTTACGGCCTGGGCTGGCTACTCACGCACTCGGTTTTCTGGTCGATCGCAATCGCGCTGGTGACCCCCTGTCTCAGCCTGCTCGGCATCGCCCTGCTTGGAGGCCGTCCGGGGCGCGGACGGCCGATGGACGAAGCCTGATCGCCAGCGTCGGACCGGTGTCGTCACATTGCTGCCGGAATGAAGTCTCTATCTGCTGGGACATGCCTAAGAGAGCGCCCAATATAGGCCGATAGCCTGAGGCGCATATATGCCAGCATGGGTACCAGCAGCCGAGCATTCCGCGCCGCCGCCCCTTTGGATTTTGACTTAGCCTCTTCCGGCTGGGCTAAACGATCGGCCGATTTCAGCGCTTCGAGCGCTGCGGGAAGGCCAACGAGCTTACTGAAATAGTGGTCTGCGGACATGCAGACCAGAATAGCAGGCAGCGGCTGGGTGAACTCGACCCTCGCTTTGACGGCAATGGTCTTTTGCTAGCCGATGGGTGCCTCGCTCTTCCCCTTCCAAACGGGCTCATCCTTGAAGGCGCAGGGCTAAAGGATCTGTCGGGATCACGCTGAAACTCAATTTATAAGGCGCGGCTTTCGACGTTAGATCGGCACTTCATCGAACTTCTCTCCGCCTCTCTTCAACAAACTCGGTCCAGCCTACCGGTGGCTCGCTTTTTGCGGATTTGAACGGGCGGACCGGAGCATCTTCCAAAACAGCGACGCCCGTTTAAGTGTGCTCTCTCCGGCGAAGCCCACGCGTCGCAAAAACGATACCAGGAGAGGCTATTCGATGAACGATCCCATTTCGCTTACCCGCCGCGAGACGATTGCGGCCGGGCTTGCCCTTGGGCTCATCGATCCCTCTCTGGCGGCGGAGCCGAGCGCCAGCGATCTGCGCTTATGGTATCGGCAGCCTGCCGGCGCCTGGACCGAGGCCTTGCCCGTTGGAAACGGCCGACTGGGTGCGATGCTGTTCGGCCGGGTGGGGCAGGAACGGCTTCAGCTTAATGAGGACACGCTGTGGGCGGGATCGCCTTATGACCCCGTCAATCCGGACGCCGCGGCCGCACTGCCGGAGGTTCGAGCCTTGTTGGCGGCGGGAAAATATAAGGAAGCGACCCAGCTCGCTTCGGCTAAAGTGATGGCCAAACCGCTCACGCAAATGCCCTATGGCACGCTCGGCGACCTCCTGCTCACCTTCCCATCGGCAGAACGGCCGAGCGATTATGAGCGCGCGCTGGATCTATCGACGGCAGTCGCGAGCACGCAGTTCGCGGATTCCGCCGGCCGCTATCGGCGCGAGCTGTTCGCCTCCGCGCCGGACCAGGTGATCGTCCTGCGGCTCGAGGCGGAGCGCGGGCATCTCGACTTCGACCTCGCCTGGCGCGGTCCGCGTGAGATCCGCTATCCGGCCGAGCAGTATAGCGGTTCGGCGATGGCACAGCTGAGCCAGCCGACCGACTGGTTGATGCACGAGGATGCCGGCCCGTTACGAGCCGATGCGACGCTTGCACCGGATGGGCCCGGCACGATCCTGATTACCGGACAAAACCAGGCAGCGGCGGGCATTCCGTCCGGTCTGCGTTATGCGCTCCGGGTCCAGGCGATCGGCGATGGCGCGATCCGGAGCACGGACAGCGGGCTGACTGTGCGTGGCGCGCGTCAGATCACGCTGCTGATCACGGCCGCCACCAGCTACGTCAATTTCCACGATGTCGGGGGCGACCCGGTTGCAAAGGTCCGCACAACCGGCGCCGCCGCCGCGCGCAAATCTTACGCCATGCTGCGTCAGCGCCATGTCGCCGACCACCAGTCGCTGTTCGGCCGCCTGACGATCGATCTCGGCCAAAGCAAAAATGCCGCGCTGCCAACCGACCGTCGTATTGCGGCGGCGGAAGCCGGCGACGATCCCGCGCTCGCCGCCCTCTATCTGCAATATGGCCGCTATCTGCTGCTCGGCTCGTCGCGACCGGGCAGCCAGCCCGCCAATCTGCAGGGCATATGGAACGAGGGCACCAATCCCCCCTGGGGCAGCAAATATACGATCAACATCAATACCGAGATGAATTACTGGCCCGCCGATCCAGCTGGCCTTGGCCTCTGTGTCGAACCGCTGATCCGGATGGTCGAGGATCTCTCCATCACCGGGGCACATACCGCCTGGGCCATGTACGGCGCGCGCGGATGGGTGACGCATCACAATACCGATCTGTGGCGCGCGAGCGCGCCAATCGACGGGCCGTTGTGGGGGCTATGGCCGTGCGGTGGCGCCTGGCTGTGCAACACGTTGTGGACGCATTGGGATTATAATCGCGATCCGGCCCTGCTCGCGCGCCTCTATCCCTTGCTCAAGGGCGCGAGCCAGTTCTTCCTCGACACCTTGATCGAAGACCCCAAGGGGCGCGGCCTGATCACTTCGCCGTCCGTGTCGCCCGAGCATGAGCATCCCTTCGGCTCCTCGCTCAGCGCGGGGCCGGCTATGGATCGTCAGATCGTGCGCGACCTGTTCGCCAACACCGTTGCGGCGGCGCGTCGTCTGCGTCGGGACAGCGCCTGGGCCGGCCAGGTCGACGCCGCCCGCGCCCGCATCGCGCCCGACCGGATCGGCAAGGCGGGCCAGCTGCAGGAATGGCTCGAGGACTGGGACGAAGAGGCGCCCGATCCGCACCATCGCCACGTATCGCACCTCTATGCGGTCTATCCCAGCGACCAGATCAATGTGCGCGACACGCCGCAGCTGGTCGAAGCCGCCAAGGTCACCCTGCGCAAGCGCGGCGACCTCTCCACGGGTTGGGCGACCGCCTGGCGCGTTTGCCTGTGGGCGCGCATGGGCGAGGGCGACCATGCCTGGGACGTGCTCAAGGGACTGCTCGGCCCACAGCGCACCTATCCCAACATGTTCGACGCGCACCCGCCCTTCCAGATCGACGGCAATTTTGGCGGCGCGGCCGGCATCATGGAGATGCTGGTTCAATCCTGGGGCGACGAGCTGCACATACTCCCCGCCTTGCCCGCGGCGTGGTCCAGTGGTCGGATCAGCGGGGTTCGAGCGCGCGGCGGACTCAACGTGAGCCTGGCCTGGCGCCAGGGTAAGCCGACGAGCCTCTCCCTTTCGGGGCCGGCGGGCGCGACGGTGCGTATCCGTGCGGGTGGCGAGCGCTTCCAGGCTAGGCTCGGCGCGAGCGGGCGGTATCAGCGGGCTTGGGCTTAAGCCGCCGCCACGCCCTCTTCAACCAGCCTCTCAACGATGCTTGCCGACAGCGGGCAAGGACGACTCTACTAGCCTTGACTCTTAAATCTACATATGTCGTTCTCTGGCCAGCTGCCGGTACAATGGAGGCTGAGTCATGGAGCGAGCCGCAATCGCCTTGTTCTGCACCTATCTCGCGCTCAAGCTGATCCAGTTTTTCTTTGGCGGCCGGCCCGGCTTTCGGGATGTCGAGCCGAGCTTTGGCGAAAAGCTGCGGCAAGGCGAGCCTGTTCTTTTCGCAGTGGCTTTCGGATTGTCGGTCCCGATCACGGTCTGGAGCAGTTGGCACAATAACCGGAGCTCTGCGCGCTTTTTGGAATATTCGACCGACTGCTACGGCAGACTACGTGCCTTGAACGAACTGCCTGAAGTGCAGGCGAAATTCGATCCCTACAGCGTCTTTGAAGCCGGCGTAGGCGCCGAGTCGGTTGCGGTTGATGCCGGGCAATGGCTGAAGGTGAATCCCACGTTCGTGACCAAGGCGCTGGCGAGCAAAATGCGCTTCTACAAGGATCGATACGCCTTGCTGGCGCGGCAAGGCTCGCGCCAAGACATACGAGACGAGATGGCAGCTTTGGAGCGCTGCATGGTACCGATTCCCCACTAATCCTCTGCTCGCAGCAACTTAGGCCGGGCAGCCCGGCTGCCGCTCCATTGCAGCACCAGGGCGAGGTCGTACTTGCGGCGACCGACCCACTCTTTAAGACGAATCTGATGATCCGTCGCCTGCTGCTTCTCCTGATCGCCGCCACGCTGCCGCTGACGGCGGTACCCGCCAGACCCGTAGCAAAGGCCAAGTTGGTCGGTACGGCCGGGTTGGTCTCAGCCGCTGATCCGCGTGCGGCCGCCGCCGGCGTGGAGATATTGCGCAAGGGCGGAAGCGCAGCCGATGCGGCAATCGGGATGATGCTCGCGCTCAACGTGGTCGAGCCGCAGAGCTCGGGCATCGGCGGCGGCGGCTTCATGGTCCATCATGACGCGCGCACCGCCAAAGTCGCGACCTTCGACGGGCGCGAGGCGGCGCCGGCCGCGGCGAGCGGCACCTGGTTCTACAAGGACGGCGCGCCGATGGGGCACCGCGAGGCAGTGCCCGGCGGGCGCAGCGTCGGCGTTCCGGGCAATCTGCGGATGATGGCGTTGGCGCACGCCCGCTACGGGCGGCTGCCCTGGGCCGCCTTGTTCCAGCCGGCGATCCGCCTTGCCCGCAATGGCTTCGCAATCACGCCGCGGCTGTACAACGTGACCGCGCGCTGGGGTGATGCGATTATCTCCGACTGGGGGCGGCGCCACTTCTTCGCGGCGGATGGTAGCGCGCTTCCCGTCGGGACTATCCTGAAGAACCCTGAGCAGGCGGATCTGTTCGCGCAGATTGCAGCGAAGGGTCCTGACTATTTCTATCATGGCGAGCCGGCGCGGATGCTGGTCGCCACCGTCAATGGTGCTCCGCGCAATCCATCGAAGATGACGCTTGCCGACCTCGCCGCATATCAGGCGAAGGAACGCGCGCCGATCTGCGGCACCTATCGTATCTATCGCGTGTGCGGGATGGGGCCGCCATCGGCGGGCGGGATCACGGTGCTGATGATCCTCAAACAGCTTGAACGGTTCGATCTGGCGAAGCTCGGTAAGGATTCGCCCGTCGCCTGGCACCTGCTGGCTGAAAGCGAGCGCCTGGCTTACGCCGACCGCGACGCGTTCATGGGCGATGCCGACCATGTGTCGGTGCCGGTGAAGGGGCTGCTCGATCCGGCCTATCTCGCGCGTCGTTCGGCGCTGATTTCACCAACCGTGACGATGGCAAAGGTTGCGCCGGGCACACCCGCCGGCGCGCCGCCATGTGTCGCGTCCGGGCAGGTGCCCGAGCATGGCACGAGCGACATGGTCGCGGTCGATCGGCAGGGCAATGTTGCCGAGGTCACGTCTACGATCGAGAGCATCTTCGGTTCGGGGCTGAGCGTCGACGGTATCATGCTCAACAATGAGCTGACCGATTTCGACATCGTGCCCGAACAGGGCGGTTGCCCCGCAGCCAATCGCGTCGGCCCGGGCAAGCGTCCGCGTAGCTCGATGTCGCCGACGATCGTTTATGGCCCCGACGGCAAGGTTCGGATCGCGCTCGGCGCGGCCGGCGGATCGACCATCATCGCGCAGGTCGCCAAGGCGCTAATCGGTGTGCTCGACTGGAAGATGAGCGCGCAGGACGCGATCGCAATGGGGCTGATCTACACGCCCGGACCCGGCGGCGTGGTCGAACAGGGCACGCAGCTGGAGCCGATGTTGCCGGCCCTGGCGCAGCTGGGCGAGCGGCTGCGCGCGGCGCCGCTCGGCCTTAAGGCCAATGCGATCGAGCAGGTGAACGGCCGGTGGCGCGGCGCTGCCGATCCGCGCAGCGAGGGCGTCGCGATGGCGGCGAATGGAACCGTCGAGACGTTACGGCGCAAGGCATTGAACACGAGCGCGCCGCACGAATAGAAGCGGGCGACTTTTAACCCGCAGAGACGGGTGTGGAGAGACAATGGCGATCGAGACCTTTCCCAACCTGGTCACGATGTTCTTCGCGCGTGCCGCCGAGCATAAAGATGCGCCTTTCCTCTTCTGGAAAGAAAGCGGCTCCTGGCATTCGCTGAGCTGGACCGAAGCCGCCATTCGCGTGGCGAAGCTGAGCGAGGCTTTGCGGGGACTTGGTCTGCAGCGGTGCGATCGTGTGCTGCTCGTGTCGGAAAACCGGCCCGAATGGGCGATTGCCGATCTGGCCATCATGGCGGCGGGCTGCGTGACCGTGCCGGTCTACACCAGCAACACCGAACGCGATCATGCGCACGTGCTGAACGACAGCGGCGCGCGCGCGGCGATCGTCTCGACCGCCGCCCTGGCCAAGACATTGCTTCCTGCGGTCGCGCGCTCGTCGGTGTGCGAAATGGTGATCGGGCTCGATCCTCTGCCGCGCGAGCGGATCGGTACCGTGCGGTTGTACCAGTGGGAAACGCTCGTCGCCGATTGCCCGGGCGACGTCGCCGCTGCGGCGGCGCAGTCGACCGACACGCGCGAGGATCTCGCCTGCATCATTTACACCAGCGGCACGGGCGGGTCGCCTCGCGGCGTGCGCCAGCATCATGGCGCGATCCTGCACAATTGCGCGGCGGCCGAGGACATCATCAACGGCGATTTCGGCCGCAGCCCCGAAGTGTTCCTGAGCCTGCTGCCGCTCAGCCACAGCTATGAGCACACGGCCGGGCTGCATTTCCCGATCAGCCTGGGCGCGCAAATCTATTATGCCGAGAGTATCGAGAAGCTCGCCTCCAACCTCGAGGAGGCCAAGCCCACGATCATGATCGTGGTGCCCCGCCTTTTCGAGCTGCTGCGCGGGCGGATCATCAAACAGATCGAAAAGCAGGGGAAGGCCGCGCAATGGCTGCTGGCGCAGGCGCTCGCGCTGGATGCTAAGCCCAAGAAGAGCCTGCTCGACAAACCGCTCGACCTGCTACTCGACCGAACCGTGCGCAAGAAGGTGAGGGCGCGGTTCGGCGGGCGCAACAAGGCGCTCGTCTCCGGCGGCGCGCCGCTCAATCCTGAGGTGGGGCGCTTCTTCCAGGCGCTCGGCCTGACTTTGCTCCAGGGCTATGGCCAGACGGAGGCGGGGCCGCTGATTGCGGTCAATCGTCCGCGCGCCGGGATCAAGCTGGATACGGTGGGTCCAGCTGTGATGGGCTGTGAGGTGCGGATCGCGGACGACGGTGAGATCCTCGTGCGCGGCGAGAATGTGATGCAGGGCTATTGGCGCAACGAGGCCGAGAGCGCGCGCGTGCTGGTGGACGGATGGCTGCACACGGGTGACGTCGGCCATATCGATGACGCCGGGCGGATCGTCATCACCGATCGCAAGAAGGACCTGATCGTCAACGACAAGGGCGACAATGTCTCGCCCCAGCGGGTTGAAGGCATGCTGACGCTGGAGCCCGAGATCGCCCAGGCGATGGTGACGGGTGACCGGCGCCCGCATTTGGTGGGACTGGTCGTTCCCGACAAGGAATGGCTGGCATCGCTCCCGCCGGACACCGACGTGGCCAAGGCCGTTATGGCGGCGGTCGATCGGGTGAACGCCGGCTTATCGGTGATCGAAAAGGTGCGGCGCGTGCTGGTGGCGGATGAGCCCTTCACGATTGAAAATGGCGCGCTGACGCCGTCGCTCAAGGTGCGGCGGCATATCTTGCGGGAGCGTTATGGCGAACGGCTGGACGCGCTGTACGGGGCGAAGGGGTAGACTTCACCCTCTCTCCCCTTGCGGGAGAGAGCAGGAGAAACGGGGTTGTGTAAGCGGGCTCGATGCCCGCGAGCGCGAATTTGAGCTCGCTAGCGCTTGCACCCCACTCCCAACTGTGCGGCCGAGTGACCGTCCCCGGACGGTCACCAAAACGGCCGCGCACCCACAAGGGGAGGGGCTACGTCTACCTCTTCCGATACGGTGTGAACGTGTCGAAGGTGCAGAAGCCGAAATCGTGGCCGGTCGTCTCCACCACGCGCACCGGATCATTTTCGCATAATTCGCCGCCCGCGCCGCGCGTAATGACGCGCCGCCCTTCGCGCAGCGCCGGACAGCCGTTCTTGAAGCGCCCGACATAGGTGTAGCGGGCGTCGCGATAGACGATCGCCGTGCCGTCGATAATGTCGCCCTGGACGCTGCGGTCAGGGAAGATGCAGCGCCGGGGCGCCTGCGCGGTCTTGCCCTTGAGCAATTCGGCCAGGCGATCGGCCGCTTGGGCGGGCGAGGCGAGGGTGGACAGAAGTCCTACGCTCGCGAGCAACACCAAGGCGCGCGTCATTCGTTATTGCTTACGATAGGGCACGAAGCTGTCGAACACGCAGCTACCGACCGGCATGTTGGGCGGTATCATGCGCAGATCCGCGATGTCGCCCCGGCACAATTGGCTGGAATGGACCTTGGTCACCACCACCGTATCCTCTCGCAGATCCGGGCAGCCATCCTTGAAGCGGCTGACATACCAGGTCGTGCCCTGACGATAGGCCATGCCGATGCCGGGTATCTTCTGGGATTCGTTGTTGGTGATGCCGAGATTGATGCAGTCGACCGGCTTGCCGGCGACGCGACCTGCAGTGAGCTTGGCGAGCTTGTCTTGGGGGCTCAGCTTAGCGGCCGAAAGCGATGCGATCGGGGCGCCGATTAGGCCCGCTATCACGGCGGCATAGATCAGCGTGCGCATGGAATTCTCCTCCTGACGCGATAACGTTTTGTACCGCCTCCGGAGCCATGGTTCACCCCCGGAAAACATCCTTTTCCGCGCGCCGTCGCGCAAGCTCCGCGATGCTGTCGGCGCGCATGAAGGGATTGGTCGCGCGCTCCAGCACGATCGTCGTCGGAACGGTTGCTTCACCCCGCGCACGCAACCCATCCACCTCGCGCATCCGCTCTATAAGAGCTTGATTATCTGGCTCGACATGGAGCGCGTAGCGGCCGTTCGATTGCGTATATTCGTGCGCGCAATAGATGCGCGTTTCCTGCGGTAAGGCGGCGAGCCGCTGCATGTTCGCCCACATCTGCTCCGCCGTGCCTTCGAACAGCCGGCCGCAACCCATTGCGAACAAGGTGTCGCCGACGAAGGCGATCCCAGCCTCGGGCAGATAGTAAGCGATGTGGCCCGCAGTATGTGCGGGCACGTCAAGCACGCGCGCCTCGACCGCGCCGATGCGGACCGTGTCGCCCTCGCGAACCTGTCGGTCGAGTGTCGGGATCTTGGCCGCTTCGGCTGCCGGCCCAGTGTTGGTGCACCCGGTAGCGGCTTTGATGGCAGCGTTGCCGCCGATATGATCGCCGTGCCAGTGCGTGTTCCAGATCTGGTTGATACGCCAGCCGCGCCGATCCGCTTCCGCCAACACTGGGGGCGCGTCGCCAGGATCGACGACGATCGTCTCGCCACTCGCATCGTCGTGCACCAGCCAGATGTAATTGTCTTCGAACGCAGGGATGCGGACGACTTCGATCACGACAGGAGCTCCAATGCTTCGGCGGCGAGCCGGCGGGTAAGCGCCTCGGCGCCTTCCGCCCGCGCAAGCCTGGCGGCTTGCCCCGCCCACATATTGGCGAAGGATGCCGGATCAACCTTCCGCAGTTCGGCAAGCGCGTCGCCACCATGCGGGAAAGGTGGGACGATCGCGCTGCTCGGCCCGAGCTCGAGCGTCAGCCTCGTTTCCAGCCCGCGTGCGTGACGGCCGGTGAAGAGGTTAGTCGAAACCGTCGTCTCTGCGGTCTCGCCCGCGAGCAGCGAGCGATGCAGATCGCTGATGCGGCTTTCGGGACTGGACAGATAGGCCGTACCGATCTGAACCGCGCTGGCGCCCAGCATCAATGCTGCGGCAATCCCACGCGCATCGGCGATGCCGCCAGCTGCGATCACCGGAACCGCCACCGCATCGACCACCTGCGGCACCAGTGCGAATGTGCCCATGTGCGATGATGGATCGGCGGGAAGGAAGCGCCCGGCATGGCCGCCCGCCTCCCAGCCCTGGGCTATGATTGCGTCGATATCGCGTTCGGCGAGCCAGCGCGCTTCGGACGGGCTGGTGGCGCAGCCGAGGATCAGCGCGCCAGCGTCGTGCACGCGCTGAAGCAAGCTTTCTTCAGGCAGACCGAAATGGAAGCTGACCACGTCGGGCAGCATTTCTTCGACAAGCGCGCACATGGCTTCATCGAAGGGGCGCCGGAGCGGCGGCGTCGTCGCGGGAAAGCCGACGCCATATTCGTCATAATAAGGCTGGAGCGCCTGCCGCCAGAGCCGGTCGTCATACCCGTCGGGCGGCTGATGGCAGAAGAAGTTGAGGTTGAGCGGGCGGGTAGAGGCGGCGCGGAACTGGGCGATCTGCGCGCGTGCGGTGTCGGGGGTTAGAAGCGCGCAGGGGATCGAGCCGAGACCACCGCCGCGGCTCGCTGCGATAGCGAGCGCCGCATCCTGCGCCCCGGCCATCGGCGCCTGTACGATCGGCGCCTCGATCCCGAGCAGGTCGAGCAGCCGACGGTCGCGCCAGGCCATCTTACCAGCTGCCCGTATTGGGCATCGAGGCCCACGGCTCCTGCGGCGGAAGATGGCCGTCCTGCAGCAATTCGATCGAGATATTGTCGGGCGTGCGCACGAACGCCATGTGGCCGTCGCGCGGCGGGCGATTGATCGTCACCCCAGCGTCCATCAGCCGCTGGCAGGTCTCGTAGATATTGTCGACGCGATAGGCGAGATGGCCGAAATTGCGGCCGCCGTCATAGCCTTGCTCGTCCCAATTGTGCGTGAGCTCGACTTGGGCCTCCTCGTCGCCGGGCGCGGCGAGGAAGATCAGCGTGAAGCGAGCCTTTTCATTCTCCATCCGGCGGATTTCGCGCAACCCGAGCAGCTCGAAAAAACGGATGGTCGCGTCGGGATCGGACACGCGGATCATGGTGTGGAGATATTTGGTCATGGGGTCCTGCTTGGGGACGTTCGCCCCGAGCGAAGTCGACGGGCCTGGCCGAGCGTAGCCGCTTCTCGCTGCGCTCGAACATGCGTCTCGACTTCGCTCGACGCAAACGGGAAACGTTCAGTCATCCAGCGTTTAGGCGCACCATCCCGAGTCGGCGAAGCCTATTTCGGCTGATTAAGTGCTGCCTTGGCAGCCTGCCCTGCCGGATCGTCCGGTGCCATTTGCGCCGCGCGAGTCCACGCCGCGCGGGCGGCATCCATTTGTCCGGCCGCAGCGGCGATGTTGCCCGCCTCGAGCTGAACCGAGGGGTCGTCGGCCGCCGATTTAAGCGCCAGGGCGATATCCTTCTGCGCGCGCGGCAGATCCTTCTGGCGGCGTGCAAGCGTCGCCGAGAGCAGCCAGCCGAAGGGATCCTGCGGCACAAGCGCCAGCCCTTTGTCCATGTCGATCCGCGCCTGACCGAGATCGTCGAGCGCAACGTCGGCGCGGGCGCGATCGATCCACGCTTCGCCCACCAAAGTCGGAGGAACGCCGGATAGCGAGACTACATGGTCGAGATCCTCGCGGGCCTTTGCGGGTTGATCCCCCGCGAGCGCGGCATTGGCGGCCTGGCTCCAGATCTGTGGGGCATGCCCGTCGTGCGACGCCTCAGCCTGCGTGGCCGCCTGTGCAAGCGCGGTCTCGGCGGGTGCCCAGCGTTCGGCGGCGGCGAAGGCGAGGCCGAGGCATTGGCGCGCGGGGACGCTCTTGTCGCGATCAGCCCAGGCGCTCGCCTGCTCGACCGCGGCTTTGGGATCGGATGCGACCAACTTCTGGCAGGCGGCGACGCGCGCAGCATCGCCCGAAAGATCGATCAGTGCGGCGGCAAGCAGGGTAAGGGGGATCATAGGCTCTCGATCAGCGCGGCGACCGTCGTCAGCAACAAGGCAAGCTCGCGCGGCCGCGACAGGCGATGCTCGCCGCCTTTGACGAGGATAGTCTGCACATCGCCTGAACGCAGCGCGCGGCCGAGCCGGAAGGCGATCGAGGGTGGCACGTCCTTATCTTCCAACCCGTGGAGCAGGCGCACGGGGCAATCGATAGGGATCTCGTCCCCGAGCAGCAGATTGGCCTGACCGCTGTCCCAGAACAGCTTGGTCGTGACCTCGGGCGCTTCATAATCGGGGTGTTCGCTGACGATCAGCCCATCGCTCTCCAGCGTTGCGCGCTGGACCTCGTCATAGCCCCATTCGGTGAAATCGGGCGCGGCGGCGATGCCGATTAGCGCAGCGATCCGCTCGGGCCGCTCGAGCGCGATCAGCAGCATCAACCAGCCACCCATAGAGGAGCCGACCAGGATCAACGGCCCGGTGGTGAGATGGTCGATGATGTCGAGCGCGTCGTCCCGCCAATCGTCGAGCGTCGACCCGCCGAACACGCCCTCGCTCTGACCGCAGCCGCGATAGTCGAAGCGCAGCATCGCGCGGCCTTGCGCTTCCGCCCAGGCATCGAGCGCGGTCGCCTTGCTGCCGGTCATGTCCGAGCCGTAGCCGGGCAGGAAGATGATAGTGGGCCCGGTGCCATCGCGCTGTTCATAGGCCAAACGGGGGAGATCGGAGCGGTCAAGATATCGGGGCATGCTGGCCTCCTAACACAGTGGCACCGGCAAAGGAGGCCCGCGAAAGAGCTTGGCGAGCCATTGGTTGTTTGCGCCGGGACCGCGACGCGGAGCATCCTCAGATCCTCCCCGCTTGCGGGGAGGGGGACTGTTGCGAAGCGATGGTAGAGGGGGATTACCGCTAGGCGCATCGCGAGTTGCGAGCCCCCTCCACCAGCCTACGGCTGGTCCCTCCGCGTGCGGGGGAGGATCTTATTGCGTCACGCTGAGCCATTGTGGCCGCGCGGGTTGAAAGGACGGGCCGAAGCGGGTCTAACTTCGACATGCACCTTTACCTCCCCATTGCCGGCTTGTCGGTGAATGCGCTGGTGATCGTGCTGCTGGGCGGAGCGGTCGGCATCCTGTCGGGCATGTTCGGCGTGGGCGGGGGCTTTCTCACTACGCCATTGCTGATCTTTTATGGGGTCCCGCCGGCGGTGGCGGTCGCGTCGTCAGCGACGCAGATCACGGGCGCCAGCGTGTCGGGCGTGCTCGCGCATAGCCGGCGCAAGGGCGTCGATTTCCGGCTTGGCGCGGTGCTGGTCGCGGGTGGCGCGGTCGGATCGCTGTTCGGCGGCTTCATCTTCCGGCTGCTCCAGAAGAGCGGCCAGATCGATACGATCATCGGCCTGCTCTATGTCGGCCTGCTCGGATCGATCGGGCTCGTCATGGCGCGCGAATCCGCGCACGCCGTGGTCGTGGCGCACAGCGGGGCGCCAGCGCCGCCGCTGGTAACCAAGCGCCACCGCAAATGGATTACGGTGCTTCCCTTTCGCTGGCGCTTCTATGGGGCGGGGCTCTACATCTCGCCGCTTGCGCCCTTCCTGCTGGGCCTGACCACCGGGCTACTGACAGTTCTGATGGGGGTGGGAGGCGGCTTCATCCTGGTGCCGGCGATGCTGTACGTGCTCGGCGTCTCGGCACGCGTGGTCGTCGGCACATCCTTGTTTCAGGGACTGTTCGTCACCGCCACCACGACGTTGGTTCACGCGCTCACCACACACGCGGTCGATCTTGTGCTCGCCGGGCTGTTGCTGATCGGATCAGTTACCGGTGCACAAATCGGATCGCGGATCGTGCAGCAGGTGCGGCCCGAGCGCGCGCGCATGATGCTGGCGCTGATCGTGCTGACCGTCGCGATCCGTATGGCGCTGGGGCTCACCTGGCGGCCTGACGCCATCTATACGGTGCAGGCGCTTTGAGGAGGCGCTTTGCCGCTCAGGCCTTCAGGCGGCTGCTCGTGGCGGTAAGCGCCGCGCCGCTGCTGATCGGGGCGAGCGAGCCGCGGTTGGTGCCTGACGTCTCCGATACGAAGATTGACATCGCCTACAGCTTCACCGGTGCCCAGCTTCTCCTGTTCGGGGCGATCCTTTATCCCGGCGGCCGCGCGCCTGCGCCCGGCACAGATGTTGCGGTGGTGATCAAGGGCCCGTCCGAACCCCTGCTGGTGCGCGAAAAGGCAAAGGTGGCGGGTATCTGGGTCAACCATGCGAGCGGACGCTTCCGCTCTGTCCCGAGCTTCTACGCCGTGGCGACCTCGCGCCCGCTCGATCAGATCGTCTCGCCGCGCACGGCCGCGATCTACGAGATCGGCATCGACAATTTGCTGCTCTCCCCGGCGGACGGCTCGAGCGCGAACGAGCAAGCGCGGTTCGAGGCGGGCCTGCTCTATCTTAAGCGCGAAGCCGGTCTTTATGCCGAGCATGCCGGCGCGGTGTCGGTGCGCGAAGGGGTGCTCTATCGCGCGCTGGTCCCGATTCCGGCACGGGTTCCGATCGGACATTACACTGCCGAAACTTTTCTTATCCGAAATGGACGGATCGTAGCGGCGGCGACGCGCGACATCAGGATCGACAAATCGGGTTTCGAGCGGTTCGTGGCGCAGGCCGCGCAGGACAACCCCCTCCTATATGGCATAGTCGGCGTGATGCTGTCGCTGTTGATGGGCTGGGCCGCAGCCTTGGCGTTTGGCCGCGGTCGGCGCTGATTCTGCGCCTCACACACGGTGAGTTCTCGTTAACCTAAATCCCGTAAGCCCATCGGCATGGGCACGCACGACCTGATCGTATCCGCAATAACCGCGGGCGACGCTATGGAGCTCGGCCGGGTTCTCGAGATCGCCGGCGCGGGCGCGCAAGTATCGCTCGATGGCCATATGATGTCATTGGTGCGCAAGGCCAATGGCGTCGGCGCGCCGCCGGGCTCGATCGGCAGTCACGTCAAGATCCGCGTCAACAATCGCTGGGTGTTGGGTCAGATCCGGAAGCTCCATCTGGCACAGGCGGACAGCGATCTTGTGCTCGGCACGATTGATTTCATTGGTGAAGGTGCGGACCTCAACGATCGGCTGGTCAATTTCCGCCGCGGTGTGACGCTGTTGCCGATGCCGGGCGCGCCGCTTCATGCGGTCGCCGAGGACGAACTGCTCACGATTTTCGCGCCTGACGAGCGGCCGCATATTCAAATCGGCACGGTCCATCCCTCGGGCCAGATACCCGCCGCACTCTGCATCGATTCCCTGCTCGGCCGTCATTTCGCGGTGCTGGGCTCGACCGGCACGGGCAAATCGAGCGCCACTGCGCTCATGCTCCATCGCGTATGCGACCATTCGCCGCACGGCCATATCCTGATGATCGATCCGCACGGCGAATATGCCGCCTCGTTCGGCGAGAAGGCGGCGGTATTCGACGTCAGCAATCTCGCGATCCCTTATTGGCTGATGAACCTGGATGAGCATGCGGAGATATTGCTCACCTCCAGCGGCGCGGAGCGGCAGCTCGATCGCGACGTGCTCGCCAAGTGTATTCTCGCCGCGCGTGCCAAGAATCGACTGGCGGAGGGCTCCCGGCTGACCGTGGATTCACCCATCCCCTATTTGCTGTCCGACCTGAACGCGATCCTTGGCGCGGAAATGGGCAAGCTCGACAAGGGCGGCATTGGCGCCACGCCCTATATGCGCATCAAAGCGCGGATGGACGAGATCCGGGCCGACCCGCGCTATGGCTTCATGTTTTCCGGGATGATGGCGGGCGACACCTTTGCCGACGTGATCTCCAAGCTGCTGCGGCTGCCCGGCGACGGCAAACCGCTGGCGATCGTGGATCTTTCCGGCGTACCATCGGAGGTAACCGCGGTGGTGGTCGCGCTGCTCGCACGGCTGATTTTCGATCATGCCGTTTGGGCGCGCGGCGACGAACAGCATCCCATCCTGCTCGTATGCGAGGAAGCGCATCGCTACATACCCGCGACCGAAAAGGTGCCCGCCCGCGCAGTGCTCGAGCGGATTGCCAAGGAAGGCCGCAAATATGGCGTATCGCTGGGGCTGGTAACGCAGCGCCCGTCGGATCTGGCCGAAGGCGTGCTGTCGCAATGCGGCACGATCATCGCCATGCGCCTCAACAACGAGCGCGACCAAAGCTTCGTCCGTTCAGCTGTTCCCGAAGGTGCGCGCGGCATGATCGATGCGATCCCGGCGCTGCGGAACCGCGAGGCGATCGTGGTCGGCGAAGGTGTCCCGATTCCGATCCGCGTCGCGTTCGATCCGCTCGACAAGCGACAGCTTCCCGCAAGCCATGACCCGGTGTTCACGGAAGCCTGGCGACGGGCGGGCGGCGAGCGCGAGCAGCTCGATAAGACGATCAAAAGGTGGCGGGCCCAGGGACGCTAAGGGCGGCGCTCAGCCGGCTTCGCTCCGTTTCACTTCGGAAGCTTCATCATCGGCCGGCAAGCGGATCGTGAAGCAGCTTCCCGCGCCGGGTTTGGTCTCGATTTCCAACCGGCCGCGATGCGCGGCGACGATCCGTTCGACGATCGACAAACCCAATCCGGCGGTATCGGATCGGCTGCGATCGGCGCGCCAGAAGCGACGCGTCAGCGCCTCCGCCTCGCTGCTGGCGACGCCAGGGCCATCGTCCCGAACGGCGAGGCTGCGGTCAGGCGTCACCGTTACCACGATATGCCGCCCCGGCGGCGTGTGGCGGCTGGCATTGTCGACCAAATTGGCGGCGGCCAATTCCAGCAAGGTGGGTTCGGCGCGCACGAGCACGGGTGCTTCGGGAATTTCGAGCGCGATATCGTCTCCCGCCGCATAGATTGCGGGTGCCAGCCGGCTCACGACATCCTCGGCGATCCGGCGCAGGTCGCACGACGCCGCCCGGTCTTGATCGAGATTTTCGAGCGCGGCCAGGTCGCGCATCTGAGAGATAACGTGGGAGAGCCGGTCGACGCTGGCGTTGAGGCGCTCGCGCGTGGGGCGGTCGGCGAGCCCATCGAGTTCGGCTTTGAGCGTGGCAAGCGGCGTCTTGAGTTCATGAACCACGTTGGCGACGAACTGGCGTTGTTGCTCGAAGCTCGCCTGGAGACGACCGAGTAAGCGGTTGGTGGCACCGGCCAGCCCACGCACCTCGCTCGGCAGCTCCTCCTCGGGAAGCCGCTCATCCAGATTGCCCGGGCCGATCTGCGCGGCACGGGCCGAAACGCCGCCGACCGCGCGCACCAGCCGGCGGATGAGCAATATGTTGACCAGAGGGAGGACCGCCAGTCCGCAGACGAGAAATGCGATATGCTGGCGAAGAAACTGCCGGGCCACGTCATCGAGAATCGCGCCAGGCCGGGATTCGTCCTGCATGACCACCACCCACAGCGGCCTGCCTATCGACGCTATCGGCAAGCTTACGCCGAGATAAGGCGGTGCCCGGAAGAAGCGGGTGCTGGTTTCGTGCGGAGCGTTCGCGAGCGCAGAGACGTCGCTGCCGCTACTCTGCTCCAGTACCTGACCATGCGCGTCGACGATCGCGAAGCTGCGTCCGTCATAGGCGACCGCATAAAGCGCCGCGAGCGGCTTGCCGAGCCTGACGGCCAATTGGCCCCTCTGCAGCGATACGCCACCTGCGATCCGCACTGCTTGCTCGTTCAGCTGCCGCTCCTGATAAACGGCCATGGTCCGATGCATCAGCGTGATCGTGAAGGTCGGCAACAGCGCAAGCAGCACCACCACCGCGCTCTGCGCGAGCACGATCCGAGCAGTCAGCGATTGTGGCCAGCGGATCATCGGACGGTGCGCAGCAAGTAGCCGACGCCGCGGATCGTTTCGATGCGGACATTGGCTTCGGCGCTTTCCAGCTTGCGGCGCAACCGGTGCGCATAGACCTCGACCGCGTTCGATCCGGGTCCGTCGCTCAGGCCGAACAATTGGTCCTCGGCGAGGCGCTTGCTGACGACCTGTCCCGCACGGCGCAGGAGCAGCTCGGCGAGCTGTCGTTCGCGCGCGGACAGGACGATGTGACGATCGTCGACATAAAGGTCGCCCGACTGCGGGTCGAGCGCGACGTTTCCGGCTTCGATGCGACCGCCGGACAAGCTGCCTTGCCGTCGCAGCACGGCGTGAAGGCGTGCGACCAGCTCATCGATGTCGAATGGCTTCACGATATAATCGTCCGCGCCCAGATTGAGGCCCGCGACGCGATCCTCGGGTGCGCCACGCGCGGTGGTCACCAATAGCGGCAAGGGGTTCTTGGCCGCGCGCAATCGGGCGATCAGGTCGAGTCCGCTGCCGTCGGGGAGGCCGAGATCGAGCAGCGCGGCCGCATATTGCGCGACCCCCATCATCTGCCACGCATCTTCCGCATTTTCGGCAGTATCGACGTCGATCGCGCGCTTCGTCAGGGCCTCGACCACAGCCGTCGCTAGCGCGGAATCGTCCTCCACCAGCAAGATGCGCATTTTTCCGGCCCCGTAAGCCCCATGTAAGCCGCCGCGTCTAATGAAGCTTGATGCGGAAGGCCACCATCGACGGCGCGGCTGTCGCCAGTCCGACCGCAAGGTGCCGCCAAACGCAATGCGGCGGTCAACGCAATTGCCGGGTGCTCACACTCTCCGGCGCCGAGGCGATGCTGCGGCAGCCTGACAACAATTGCCCAATTCATCGCGGAGTGGCTGAAAATGGATGATGTTTCTGCCCTAATAGGTGCGATCGCAGTAATCTTCGGCGTCCTGATGGTAGGGATGAGCGGCGCAAAAAAATGGCGCAGCCACGGACTGTTGTTCGTCGTCGGAGCGCTGCTTGCGATAGCCGGCTTCGGCGTCGAGGTGGCGGACATGCTCGCGCAACGGAACAGCGCCCCCAGCGCCGATCAAGCGCAAGCCTGATTTGCGGGCCGCAGAGGCTCTGCAAGGTTGGCGTAAGCAACCTGCTTTACTCGCCTCCCCTCCACTCGATTTCGCGGCCGTTTGCCGGAGACCTTTGATGTACGAGCACGACAACTCGATCTTTCACCGCGACCAGCCAATCCCTCTCAGCCGCTGCCCCCACAGCGGCGATTGGCAACATGCAGATATTGCGGAATGCCTGGGCATGCCGTTGGGTACATTGCTGGTCGACGAAGCCGGCCACTACTGCCCGGCCTGCGACTACCGGCCCGCTATGGCTGCCGAGAATGAATGGCAATCGCGACGAGCCTAGCTCCTGCCGCATGAGTTGGAGCGGCAAATGCCAGGTCCGGGCATTAGCGCCGCCACCTCCGCTGAAGGATCTTACAGAGCGCCGCGATCGCGAGAACGGTGATCGGAAGGGCGATGAGCGAAAGCTTGTGCCATAGAAGCATAGGATCGTCGTAGCGAACGGCTGCTCGGCCGGCGCTAAGCTACGTTAGGTCTCTCCCGGATAATCGTCTCCTGCGCAAAGCCGCGCGCATATTCCCACAATTGGATCCCCTTGCGGTGTCGCCGGGCCCAGCAGCTACGATTCGTTGGACAAAAGTGCTGCTCGGATGATAGCGCAACCAACAATATAAAAGAGGGGATGGTCATGAAGCAAAGTGGCGTCACGAAAGTATTTCGCCTTGTTCGGCCGAGTTCCGCATGGCTTTTGACTCTCGGGGTCGCTGCAGCCTGCACATTGTCGCCGCCGGCGGCGGCGCAGACTGACAAGATGACGCCGATTGCAATTCCTGCGCAGCCGAATGCGATCCAGCTCGGAACGGGAGCGCTACCAGGCGCCACCGCGACCGAATCCTGGCACAGCCAATATGGCAGCGTGTTCGCGCGGAATGTCACGGTCGCCACGCTCACGCCGTTCCTGCCCGATCCCGCCAAGGCGAACGGCACCGCGGTGATCGTAGCGCCAGGCGGTGGCTTCATGACGCTGTCAATGGAGAATGAAGGCTGGGACGTGGCGAAGGCACTCAACGCCCACGGCGTGGCTGCGTTCGTGATCAAGTATCGGACGCGCCAGACACCCGCCGACCTGCCGGGTTTCGAACGATCGCTGCAGCAAATGTTCGCGAGCGTCGCGCGCTCTCCGCGCGGACCGGGTCCGATGAACCTTGACCCTCAGATTGCTGACGCCCGGGCAGCTTTCGCCCTGATCCGTCGCCGCGCGACGGAATGGCATGTCGATCCAAACCGGATCGGCATGGTCGGCTTTTCCGCGGGCGCGGGTCTGGCGATGGCGACGACGCTGAACGGCCAGGATGCCAAACCGGCCTTCATCGGTATCATCTATGGTTCGATGGCGCCGGTGACGGTCCCCGCGGATGCGCCGCCGATGTTTGTCGCGCTTGCCGCCGATGATCCCTTGTTCGGCAATAGCGGCTTCGGATTGATCGACAGCTGGCGCCAGGCAAAGCGGCCGGTTGAGTTCCACCTTTATGAACAAGGCGGACACGGCTTCGGCATGTATCCGAAGGAAACTACCAGCACCGGCTGGTTCGACGCCTTTGCCTCCTGGATGCGCATGCACGGGTGGCTGAAGCCCACACGCTGAGGCCCGAAGCGGTCGTTTGACTTCCCGCCGTCGAACGACTGTGCCCGAGTGGCACGAAGCGGAGGCGGCCGCTGAGTTCGATCCGCACCAGCGCGCTCGGATTCACTCTCGGTCTGCGGCCATTCGGAGCGATGCGGCCTGCGCCGCGTTGATGCGTCCGAAGCTCCGGAGGCGTTATGGAAATCACGCATCTACCCGTCGGCGAAGTCGCTGAGCCTGAGCAAGATTGCATCCGGATCCAGCAGATGCGGGACGGCACATTCATGCTGAGCGGTTCGGTCCTGCTTGACTGCGGCGATGCTGAAACCGCGGAATCGGTCGGGCTGATCGAAAGCGAGCCTTATGGCAGTTACGAGGCGGCGGAAGCAGCCGGGCTCGCATGGGCGAATGACCATTGCGTGCGGCTGCTCCATGTCTGTCGGTCCGAGGGTACCGAACCTCTGCCCGATCCCGCATAACGGCTGACTATCGCGCGGGCACCGCCGCAACCGCCTCGATTTCGATCAGGATGTCGGGCCGAGCGAGCCCCGCGACATAGACCCAGGTGCTGGGCGGCGGCTCGGTCCCCTTGAAGATCTCGGCGCGCTTGGCGGAGATTGCGGCCATATTCTGCGGCCGGGAGGCGGCGTAGATCGTCATCTTGACGATGTCGCGCGGTTCGGCCCCTTCGGCGGCAAGAATGGCGCGGATATTGTCGAACGCCTGTGCCGCCTGTTCTTCGATCGTCGCCGCAAGCGTGCCGTCCGATCGGTTTCCGATCTGCCCCGCCAGAAGCAGCAACCGGTGGCCGGGTGGGACCTCCGCGACGTGGCTATAGGCTGCGACCGGTTTCGGCACGCCGGGTGGATTGACCTTGCGGATCGTCTCCGCTGCCTGGCTCGGACTCGCCGCAACCCCAAGAAGCAGCGTCAGGACAATTTGCTTGCGCATCGTTCGGCATTCCTCCGCAAACCTTGCCATCGGACTGTATTAGGGCGCGTTTCCGATGCTCCCCTTACGCCACTTTCTAATCGATCCGTGAACGGCTTGTGCGGGCGGGCCGAAACGCGCATTTCGCGCCTATGTCCCAAGAGGCCGACAAAAAAGTCGCTGCGGTCACTGCCGCGGACGAAATACAGGATGGAATGCTGGTCGGCCTCGGTACGGGCTCGACCGCGGCTTTCCTGATCGATGAGCTGGGGCGCCGCTTCAGCCAAGGCTTGCGGTTCCGTGCAGTGGCCACGTCGCTTGCCAGCGAGCGGCAAGCGAAGGGCTTGGGCATCCCTGTGTTGCCCTTTGCCGAGGTGGCACAGGTCGACCTTGCGATAGACGGGGCGGACGAGATCGATCCGCAATTGCGCGCGATCAAGGGCGCAGGCGGGGCGATGCTGCGCGAGAAATGCGTGGCAGCCTCGGCTAAGCGGATGGTGGTGATCGCGGATTCGTCCAAGCAGGTGGCGCAGCTCGGTGCCACGATGCCGGTGCCGTGCGAGACATTACCCTTCGCGCAGAGTTTCGTAGCACGCGCCCTGGAAGAGCTCGGCGCCCGCGTGGCGCTGCGGATGAAGGATGGTGCGCCCGTCATCACCGATCAGAACAATCTCATCGTCGATTGCCATTTCGGGCTGATCGCCGACCCGGCGGCGTTGCAGGCGCGGCTCTCTGCGATCCCCGGCATGCTCGGCCATGGATTGTTCGTCACCGAGGTTGACGCGCTTTACGTCGCGGAAAATGGTAGCGCTACCTTGATAGAACGGTCCGGATCGGCCTAAAGGCACCTGCAGTCCCGTAACAATTGGAGCCCAGCATCGCTCCAGCCGTTGCAAGGGCTTGCCGAACGGGTCTATCGGCCCACCTGCCCGCCTCGACCCTCAGCAAGAAGGGAATCACATGTCGACCAGCCCAGCGCCCTCCGATGTCCGGGAGGACGGATCACCAGAACGGCTTGCGATCGACACGATCCGCACCTTGTCGATGGACGCCGTCGCCAAGGCGCATTCGGGCCATATCGGCACCCCGATGGGCCTGGCCCCGGTTGGCTACACGCTCTGGTCGCAATTCCTGCGCATCGACCCAGATAAAGCCGACTGGCCCAATCGCGACCGTTTCGTGCTGTCGGTCGGCCATGCATCGATGCTGCTCTATTCGCTGATCCACCTCGCGGGGATCAAGGAGATCGACAAGGACGGCAAGCTGAGCGGTAACCCGGCGGTCAGCCTGGACGATATCAAGAATTTCCGTCAGCTCGGATCGAAGACGCCGGGCCATCCCGAATATCGCCACACGACCGGCGTCGAGACCACGACCGGCCCGCTTGGCGCGGGCTGCGGCAATTCGGTCGGCATGGCGATCGCGGAACGCTGGTTGGCGGCGCGCTACAATAAAGACGGCTTTCCGATCTTCGATCACGACGTCTACGTCTTCTGCGGCGACGGCGACATGATGGAGGGCGTCGCGAGTGAGGCGGGCAGCCTGGCCGGGCACCTCAAGCTTTCGAACCTGTGCTGGATCTACGATTCGAACCATGTCTCGATCGAAGGTCTCACCGATCTCGCCTTTGACGAGGATGTGGGCAAGCGTTTCCAGGCCTATGGCTGGAACGTGATCCATGTCGACGACGCCAACGACATCAAGGCGGTCGCGGCGGCGATCGAGACCTTCAAGCAGACGACCGATAAGCCGACCATGATCGTGGTTCATTCGATCATCGGCTATGGCAGCTCGATCGCAGGCACGGCCAAGGCGCATGGCGAAGCGATGACCGCCGAGGACATTGCCGGCACCAAGAAAGCCTATGGCTGGCCCGATGCCCAATTCCTGGTGCCCGACGGCGTTGCCGAGCGCTTCCAGGACGCGATCTCCAGCCGGGGTAAGACGCTGCGCGAGCAGTGGGAGCAGATGCTCGCCAAGTACAAGCAGACCTATCCCGATCTGGGCAAGGAGCTCGAGGCGCTCTTTGCCGATAAGCTGCCCGAGGGCTGGGATGCCGACATCCCGAGCTTCCCGGCGGACGAGAAGGGCATGGCCTCGCGCGATGCCGGCGGCAAGGTGCTGAACGCGATCGCCCCCAAGCTGCCCTGGCTGATCGGCGGATCGGCCGATCTGGCGCCGTCGACCAAGACCTTGATCGACAATGGCGGATCGTTTGCGGCGGACAATTATGCCGGCCGTAACCTCCATTTCGGCGTGCGCGAGCATGGTATGGGCTCGATTGTGGACGGTATGGCGCTGTCGCACCTGCGCTCCTATGGCGCGACCTTTCTGGTTTTCTCCGATTATATGCGCCCGCCGGTGCGGCTCGCTGCGATCATGGAGATCGGCGCGATCTTCGTCTTCACGCACGATTCGATCGGCGTGGGCGAGGACGGGCCGACCCACCAGCCGATCGAGCAGCTCGTTTCGCTGCGTGCGATCCCCGGCCTCGACGTGATCCGCCCGTGCGATGCGAACGAGACCGCCTGGGCCTGGCGCGTTGCGATCCAGAACAACAACCAGCCGACCGCGCTTATCTTCTCGCGCCAGGCGCTCCCGACACTCGACCGGAGCAAATATGCGAGCGCCGAAGGGCTGACCAAGGGTGCCTATATCCTGGCCGAAGCCAAGGGCGGCGATCCCGAAGTCCTGCTGCTGAGCGCGGGCAGCGAAGTTTCCCTGGCCGTCGCCGCGCACGAGAAGCTTGCCGAAGGGGGCGTGCGTTCCCAAGTGGTGTCCATGCCGAGCTGGCACCTCTTCGAGAAGCAGGACCAGGCCTATAAGGACAAGGTGCTGCCGCCCAACGTTACCGCACGGCTCGCGATCGAGATGGGCAGCGAAGTGGGCTGGGACCGCTATGTCGGCCTCGCGGGCCGCACTATCGCGATGTCGAGCTTCGGCGCATCCGCGCCGATCGCCAAGCTCCAGGACAAGTTCGGCTTCACGGTCGAGAATATCGTGAACACCGCCAACGACATGCTCGGGAAGGGCAAGTAAGCAATGACCAGTCTGCTCGAACAGCTCCGTGCCAGCGGCCAGGCGCCGTGGCTCGATTTCGTCGATCGTACTTTCCTCAACCAAGGCGGCCTCAAGAAGCTCGTCGAGGAGGATGGCGTCACCGGCGTGACCTCCAATCCGTCGATCTTCGAGAAGGCGATGGGCCAGGGCGAGGCTTATGACGCCGAGTTCCAGAGCTTCGTGCAGGCGCATGCCGGTGCGTCGGTGACCGACACCTATGAAGCGCTCGCGATCAGCGACATCAAGGCGGCTGCCGACACGCTGCGCCCGGTGTTCGACCGCACTGGCGGCAAGGACGGCTTTGTCAGCCTCGAAGTGTCGCCCTATCTCGCCAACGGCACGCAGGAGACGATCGAAGAGGCGCGGCGTCTCTGGAAAATGGTCGACAAGCCCAATCTGATGATCAAGGTGCCGGGGACCCAAGCGGGCGCGCCTGCTATCCGGCAGTTGATCGAAGATGGGCTGAACATCAACGTCACCCTGCTGTTCAGCAACGACGCTTATGTCGCCGTCGCGATGGCCTTCGTCGAAGGCCTCGAGGCACGTGTCGCCAAGGGCGAGCCGATCGACCATCTCGCCAGCGTCGCGAGCTTCTTCGTTAGCCGCATCGACGCGCAAATCGACAAGAAGATCGACCAGCGCGTCGCCGCAGGCGATAAGGACGCCGAGGCGCTGAAGGCGTTGCGCGGCAAGGTCGCGATTGCGAACGCCAAGATGGCGTATCAATGGTATCTCGATTTCGTGAAGTCGGATCGCTGGCAGGCGCTGGCGGCCAAGGGCGCACAGCCGCAGCGGCTGCTCTGGGCCTCGACCGGGACCAAGGACCCGGCCTTCCCCGACACGCTCTACGTCGATAATCTGATCGGGCCGGACACGGTCAACACGCTTCCTCCCAAGACGATGGATGCGTTCCGGGATCATGGCACGCTCAAGCGCACGCTTGATGCCGACGTCGAAGAGGCCAAGCATGTGCTGGCCGAAGCCGACCGGCTGGGCCTCGATTTGCCGGGCGTGACCGAGAAGTTGGTCGAGGATGGCGTCAAGTTGTTCGCCGATGCGGCGGATTCACTGCTCGGCGCGATTGCCGCAAAAAAAGCCAAGCTGGCGGGCGACAAGCTGAACGGAATGGAGCCGGCTCTGCCGGAGGCTCAAAAAAAAACGGTTGATGCCCTCGTAGAACAGGCCCGCGTGGACGCCTGGTCGCGGCGCTTGTGGGCGCATGACGCGAGTGTCTGGACGGGCGGCGAAGAAGCCAAATGGCTCGGCTGGCTTGCGGCCGGCCAGGGCAAGCAGGTCGACTTCGAGCAGCTGAGGGCGCTCGCGGAAAAGGCGAAAAGCCACAAGGATGTGGTGCTGCTCGGCATGGGGGGCTCCAGCCTCGGCCCGGAAGTGCTCGCCGAGATCATCGGCGCAGCGCCAGGCTATCCGACCGTGCACGCGCTCGATTCGACCGACCCGGGGCAGATCAGCACCGTCGCCGGGAAGATCGATCCGAACGAGGCGTTGTTCCTGGTCGCGTCCAAGTCGGGCTCGACCATGGAGCCCGAGTTGCTGCGCGCTTACTTCTGGGAGCTGGCAGGGAAGGATGGCAGCCGCTTCGTCGCTGTGACCGATCCCGGCTCCAAGCTGGAGAAGCTCGCCAAGGAGCAGGGCTACGCCTTCATCTTCCACGGCGATCCGGCGATCGGAGGGCGTTATTCGGTGCTGTCGGTGTTCGGCATGGTGCCGGCGGCGATGATGGGAATCGACGTCGAGGACTTCTTCGCCAAGACCGCGCCAATGGTGCAGGCCTGCGGGCCGGATGCGCCGCCTGCGGTCAATCCGGGCGTCGAGCTCGGCGTGATCATGGGCGCGGCGGCGAATGCCGGGCGCGACAAGCTCACCATCCTGACCACGCCCGAGCTGGAGCCGATCGGCGCCTGGCTCGAACAATTGCTCGCCGAATCCACGGGCAAGCATGGCAAGGGCATCGTCCCGGTCGATCTGGAGCCGATCGTGCCGGCGCAGGATTATGGTGCCGACCGCTTGTTCGCGGTGCTCAGGCTCGCGGGTGACGAGGACGCTGATCTCGACGCGCAGGTCGATGCGCTGATCGCCGCTGGGCAGCCTGTGGTGAAGATCAGCCTCGCCGACAAGGAACTGATCGGTCAGGAATTCTTCCGCTGGGAGGTTGCCACCGCGATTGCCGGTGCGGTGATCGGCATCGACCCGTTCGATCAACCCGACGTCGAGGACGCCAAGATCAAGACGCGCGAGCTGGTCGAAGCCTATGAGAAGTCGGGCAGCCTCGCGCCGGAAACGCCGTTCCACGAAGATGGCAGCATCGCTTTCTTCGCGCCCGGCGATCATGGGTTCGCGCCAAGTGATCCGGTCGAGATCTTGCGCACGCATTTCGCAAGCCTGGAGGCGGGCGATTATTTCGGCTTCCTCGCTTACATCGAACGCAATGACGAGCATGAGGCGGCGATCGCGCGGATGCGCGAGGCGGTGGTGAAGGCGAAAGCCGTCGCTACAGTCGCCGGCTTCGGCCCTCGCTTCCTACATTCGACCGGCCAAGCCTATAAGGGCGGACCCAAGTCCGGCGTGTTCCTGGAAATCACACGCACGCCCCATCCGGACCTTCCGGTTCCGGGCCATCGCGCGAGCTTCGGCACCGTCCAGCTCGCGCAGGCGCGGGGTGATCTCGATGTGCTTGCCGAACGCGGCCAGCGCGTGTTGCGCGCTCACTTGAAGGACGGGGACCTCAGCCGCCTCGAGGCATTGGTCGAGGAAGCATTGGATTGACTGTGAAACACGGAACCAACCCCGTTCATCCCGAGTAGCTGTCGAGCTTGTCGAGACAGCATATCGAGGGAGGTCTCGATACGGGTTCTCGACAGGCTCGAACCCTACTCGACCCGAACGGGGAGGTTCTGATCGGAAAACAAGCGGGAGCCAAATTTATGCGGATCGCGATGATCGGCCTGGGCCGGATGGGTGGGAATATCATCCGCCGCCTGATGCAACATGGGCATGAAGGTGTAGTCTATGACCGCAGCCAACAGGCGATCGACGATCTGGTGAAGGAGGGCGCGGTCGGCGCCTCGGGTCTTCAGGACATGAAGGCCAAATTGGAAAAGCCGGCTGTCTTCTGGGTCATGCTACCCGCAGGCGCCCCGACCGAGGAAACGATCACGCAGCTGGCCGAGATTTGCGAGCCCGGCGACATCATCATCGACGGCGGCAACAGCTTCTACAAGGACGATATCCGCCGCGCGAAGGCACTCCGCGATAAGCAGATCCATTATGTCGATGTCGGCACGTCAGGTGGCGTGTGGGGGCTCGAGCGCGGCTATTGCATGATGATCGGCGGCCCGAACGAGATCATCGATCATCTGGACCCAATCTTCGATGCGCTTGCGCCGGGCATGGGAACGATCCCCCGCACACCGGGACTGACGCAGGCGGATACGCGGTCCGAAAAAGGCTATATCCATGCCGGGCCGGCGGGCGCGGGCCATTTCGTCAAGATGGTCCACAACGGCATCGAATATGGCCTGATGCAGGCCTATGCCGAGGGCTTCGACATCCTGAAGGGCAAATGCTCCGACAAGCTGCCGCCCGATGAGCGCTTCGATCTCAATCTGAAGCAGATCGCCGAAGTGTGGCGGCGCGGCTCTGTCATTTCTTCCTGGCTGCTCGATCTGACGGCGATCGCGCTCGCCAAGGATTCGAGCCTGGGCGACTTCTCCGGCCGGGTCGCGGATTCGGGCGAAGGCCATTGGACGGTCGAAGCGGCGATGGAAGAGGCGGTGCCTGCAAACGTGCTCACCACCGCACTGTTCGCGCGCTATCGCAGCCGGGTCGAGCATACGTTTGCGGATCAAGTGCTCTCGGCGATGCGCTACGGCTTTGGCGGCCACGTCGAGATCCCGCAATGAGTGGGATCAGCTGATGGCGCGGCGCGCCAAAGAGACGCTGAAGCAGGCCCCCGCGGCGACCCTGGTCATCTTCGGCGGAACGGGCGATCTTGCGCGCCGACTGCTGGTTCCGGCTATCGCGCATCTATGTGGCGACGGGCTGATCGGTGACGATCTCCACATTATCGGCATTGGCTCGCGCGAGGGCAATGACGAAGATCTGCGCGCGGGTTTCGACGAATTCGCCCCCAAGACCGAATGCTGGCAGCGGCTGCGCGGGCGGATCACCTATCTGCAGGGGGATTTCACCCGGCAACAGATATTCCAGGATCTGAAGGGCAAGCTCTACGATCAAGCCAACGTCGTCTTCTACCTCGCAACCCCGGCGCAGTTTTTTGGCCCGATCGTAGAGAGCCTCGCCAGCGCAGGATTGATGGAGGAAACGGAAGGCACTTTCCGCCGCGTCGCGGTGGAAAAGCCGTTCGGGCACGATCTCGCTTCGGCGCGCGCGCTGAACAAACAGATCCTCGCCGCCGTTGATGAAAGCCAGGTCTACCGGATCGATCATTTCCTCGGGAAGGAAACGGTCCAGAACATCATGGTAGCGCGCTTCGCCAACCCCTGGATCGAGGCGATCTGGAACAACCGCTATATCGACAGCGTGCAGATCACCGCCGCCGAGGCGATCGACGTCGGCACGCGCGGCGCCTTTTACGATGCGACCGGCGCGCTCCGTGACATGGTGCCCAATCACCTGTTTCAGTTGATGGCGATGGTCGGGATGGAGCCGCCCAACGAGCTTACCGCCGACGCGATCCGCACCGAGAAGGCGAAGGTGCTGGGCGCGGTGCGGGAACCGACCCCGGCGGAAGCCAAAGCGGACGGCGTGCGCGGTCAATATCAGGGTTATCGCAAGACCGCCGACGTCAACCCCAAGAGCAATGTCGAGACCTATGTCGCTCTGAAATTGTGGGTCGATACGTGGCGATGGGCGGGCGTCCCCTTCTACTTGCGTACGGGCAAGGCATTGAAGGCACGCGACACGGAGGTGGTGGTCACCTTCAAGCCGGTGCCGCTGTCGCTGTTCCGCAATACGCCCGTGGCCGATCTTCCACCCAACCGGCTTGTGCTGCAATTGCAACCCAACGAAGGCATCGACCTCGATTTCATGGTCAAGCAGCCCGGGCCGAAAATGCAGGCGGTGCCCGTCGCACTCGACTTCAAATATGCCGATCGGTTCGAGATCGGGGGCCGGACGGGATACGAGACCTTGCTCTACGACATGCTATTGGGCGATCAGACGCTATTCCAGCGCGCGGACCAGATCGAGGCGGGATGGGCGGCGGTGCAGCCGTTCCTTGACGCCTGGGCGAAGGGCAAAGGCAAGGTCGAGACCTACAAGCGCGGCTCGGTGGGACCCGCAGGTGCGGCGGAGCTGTTGGAGCGCGACGGCCGCGAATGGCACGCAATCGGCTGATGAGCGTGCGCCTGGTCATCAGCGACGTCGACGGCACGCTCGTCAATCACGACAAGCAGCTGACTCCGCGCACCGTTGAGGCGGTTACGCGGCTGGAGGCGGCCGGCGCGCCCTTCACGCTGATCAGCGCGCGTCCGCCGTCGGGTATCGCTTTCCTGGTTGAGACGCTCAAGCCGCAGGGGCCCGTTGCCGCATTCAACGGCGGCACGATCATCGCGCCGGACGGCACGGTGATCGAGCGGCATGGCCTCAGCCGCGCTGCGGTCGAGAAGAGCTTCGCGATCGCCGCCGACACGGGCGCAACGCCATGGATCTTTGGCGCCGGGCGTTGGCATATCGCCGATCCCAACAATCCGCACGTGCCGCACGAAATCCTGGCATCGGCACAGCAGCCGGTCGTCGAAGCCGACATGCGGCACCTGTTCGATGTGGTCGACAAACTCACTTGGGTCAGTGACGATCCCGCGCTGCTCCACCGGCTGCAGGCTGAGATGCGCGGCACGATCGGTGCGGACGCGACGATCGGCATGTCGCAAACTTATTATCTCGACCTCACTCACCCGCTTGCGAACAAGGGGGAGGGGGTTGCCACGCTCGCGCGCATCGCCGGTATCGATCTGCGGGACGTTGCGGTGCTCGGCGATCAATTCAATGATGTGCCGATGTTCGAACGCGCCGGGATCGCGATTGCCATGGGGCAGGCACCTGAGGCGGTGAAAGCCAAGGCCGGCTATGTCTCGACCAGCAACGATGAGGATGGCGTCGCGCATGCTATCGATACGATCCTGCTGCCGATGCTCGAGCGCGTGCCGTGAAGAAACTGATCGCCTTTGACCTCGACGGGACGCTGGCGCTCAGCAAGCAGGCACTCGACGAGGAAATGGCGGACCTGCTCGGCCAGCTCACCCGGGTGGCGATGGTCGACATCATCTCGGGCGGCGATTGGCCGCAGTTCGAAAAGCAGGTGGTGAGCCGCATGCCGGCCGCGGCTGCGCTCGATAACCTCATCATCCAGCCGACCACCGGCACCAAGCTCTATCGTCACCAGAACAGCACGTGGGACAGGATCTACGCGGACCTGTTCAGCGCGGATGAGAGCAAGCAGATCCGCGACGCGCTTCAGGCTGCCGTTGAGCAGGCGGGTTATGCGCACGAGCAGACCTGGGGCGAGCAGATCGAGGATCGGGGCAGCCAGATAACCTTCTCCGCGCTCGGCCAGCAGGCGCCGCTGGATGCGAAGGAGAAATGGGATCCCGATCATGCCAAGCGCAAGATACTCCAGTCCATATTGCAGGGGATGCTGCCCGACCTTTCAATCAATATCGGCGGATCGACCTCCATCGACATCACGCGCAAGGGCATCGACAAGGCCTATGGCTTGAAGCGGTTGAGCGATACGGTCGGGGTTCCACTCGACCAGATCCTGTTCCTGGGCGACGCCATCTTCCCCGGCGGCAACGATTATCCCGCAAAGACCCTGGGGCTGGACACGGTACGCGTGCGCGACGTGCAGGAGACCAAGAGCGTGGTCACCGGGCTGATCGCCTGTTTGAAAGGGTGAGCGCTTCCCATTGACTATGCCTCTGCTCATGCTGAGTAGAGACCGAGTAGGCGCGTAAGCGCCGTATCGAGGGCTGGTATCGAAGCACGGGCCGATCCTTCGATACGCGTTCTCGATATGCTGCCGTGGCAGCTACTCGACCGCTACTCAGGATGAGCGGGTTGGGCAGGATCATGACACAGCTTCCAATCATCGTCGCGACGGGCTTCACGCGCGAAGTGCGCACGGTCGAACAGCCCGGCGTCGTCGCGGTCGCAGGCGGCGGCGTCGCGGCGCGGCTGGAGCAGGCGCTCCATAAGGCGGCTGCTCAAGGCGCGGCAGGGATCGTCAGCTATGGGCTTACCGGCGGGCTCGCCGACGGGCTCAGGATCGGTGACTGGGTGGTTGGGAGCCGGCTGACCGGTGCGATCGATCATGATTGCCATGCCGGATGGCGCGACGCGCTGGCGAGCCGGTTAGGGCGCGCGCATGTGGGTGCCTTCTTTGCCGACGGCCGCATGATCGATACGATCGCGGAGAAGCGCGCGCTGGGCGTTCGGCATGACGCGCTTGCGGTCGACATGGAAAGTCATGTCGCAGCGAGCGTTGCCAAGGCGCACGGACTGCCCTTCGCGATCGTGCGGATCGTATCTGACGAGGTAGATCACCTTCTCCCCCACGCCATCACGGTGTCGATGCGCCCCGACGGCGGTTTTGACCGCGGCGCGATGCGCGCATCGATTGCCACTGACCCTGGCCAGTGGCGCGATGTCGTCCAGACGATGGCCCAGTTTGCGGTCGGCTTTCGCGGCCTGCGTTCCGGAGCAAAGCTGATGGGCGAGCGGCTCGCCTTTCCCGGTTAGGCGCCTCTCTTCGCTACCAAGCCGCGGGGTGGATCGAAGCCGCCCGATTGACCGTGACATCTTACTGGCGCAGCCTTCACACTGGTGTGAAATTCTCGTTCATCCACATCTTAAGGGAGATGATGATGCGCCTAGCCATGATGATGCTCGCTGCAACCGCCGCAATGCCCGCGCTCGCCGCCACGACTGAGTTTCACACCGTGCTGACCGGCGACGCGGAAGTGCCGGGACCTGGCGCCAAACATGGATCGGGTGAGGCTGATCTGACGTTCGATACCGGCAAGGGCAATGTCTGCTACACTTTGCACGCAAAGGGCATCATGACGGCTAGCATGGCGCATATCCACAAGGGCGCGGCGGGCGTCGCCGGTCCGGTGGTCGTGCCGCTCACGCCGCCCAACTCCACCGAGGGCATGTCGTCCGGCTGCGCGCCTCTACCGGCCGAGGTGCTTACCGACATCGTGGCGAACCCTGCCAATTACTACGTAAACGTCCATACCAGCGGCTACCCCAAGGGCGCGCTGCGCGGGCAGATCAAGTAAGGCGCGGCGGCGGGCGGTTCGATGTGCAATGAATATGCCCGCCGCATCACGCCGGAGCAGCTTCGCGAGGACTGGGGCGCGACCGATATGGCGCCGCTCTTTCCCGAGGGCGTGCCTAACATGCCTGCGCTCGACAGCATCCGCATTACCGACCCGGCGGTAATCATTCGCGCGGCGCGCGAGGAACCGGGAGCGGCGGAGGTGGTGACTCGGCGTTGGAGCTGGCGCGGCCCCACTGGCAAACCTGTCTACAATTTCCGCTCGGACGGACGCGCGTTCGAGAACAAGGCGACGAGCGGGCGTTGCCTGATCCCGGCAGATGCATTTTACGAATATACCGACCATCCTCCCCTGCCGCCGGCGGAGGAGGAGCCCGGCCAGACGGCAGACCTGTTCGGAGCCGCGCCAGCCGCTCCTGCGTCTTCGCGTGCGAGCGCAGGCAAGAAGGTGAAGGCGAAATGGGAATTCCGGATCCGCGGGCTCGACTGGTTCTGCATCGCCGGGCTGTGGCGCACAGATCCCGACGTGGGTGAGGCCTGGACCATGCTCACCACCGAGCCGGGGCCGGATATCGCCCCCTATCATGATCGTCAGATCGTGCTCCTCACGCCGCCGGCTTACGGACCTTGGCTGAGCGGCGCCGCGCCTGCGACCGATCTATGCCGACCGCTTGCTGCGGGCATGCTCTCTGTGCGGCAGGTTCGCTGAAACCATAAAGACGCATCATTGCGTTGACGTGCTGCATGGTCGGGCGCAGCTTCCTGCCCGCGTTCACCGTCCACCCGAGTCCTTTCGAGGAGAGGAAAGATGCGCTCCATCATGATTCTGCTGGCCGCCGGCGCGGCCCTGCCCGCCATGGCTGACACCGTGAAGATGACGACTGCGCTCACCGGTGCAACTGAGGTGCCTGGCCCAGGCGCTCCCGACGGCAAGGGTTCGGCTGAGCTGACCTTCGATACGGCCAAGAATCAGGTCTGCTACATGCTGATGAGCAGCGGCACCGATACGCCGACAATGGCGCATATCCATAAGGGCAAGGCCGGGGTGGCGGGCGGTGTCGTGATCGCGCTCACCGCGCCTGCCAACGGTATGTCGCAGGGCTGCGCCGAGCTCCCGGTGGATGCGTTGCAGGCGATACTGCACGACCCCGGCGACTATTAGGTCAACGTCCACACTGCGGCTTTTCCCAAAGGGGCGATGCGGGGCCAATTGGGGAAATAGCACGGGCCCTGGGGGTTCCCGCTGTCGTCATTGTGGTTGAGTTTGGTTGGGTTGGCTGAACTCATGAAAAACGGGCGGGGGCTTTCGTCCCCGCCCGTATCGCGCGAGCCGTAGGTCCAGTTAGCTCGCGCTGGCGGCCGATAGCTTCCGCTTCGGCGCCGGATAGGAAACGAGCGTGCCGCCGATCTCGCCCGTGACATAGCCGTTCTTGACGTGCAGCTCGAAATCATGGCCCGCGGTGAGGTCGCGTCCCTTGATGATCTGGGTCTGTCCGACCTGATCGACCGTGCCGACAATCTTGTGGCCTTCCCAGGTGAAGGCAAGCGGGGTTGCGGCGAGCGCCGGCGCAGCGATGGTAGCGGCGGCGAAGGTGGCGGTGAGTAGGAACTTGGTCATCTGGCAATCTCCGTTGAAGGGGTTTGCCTCTCGCTGAGCCATTTTCTGTTGTGCAGTGCAGCATCTATTCGCTGCGCTGCGGTATGGCGAATGAGAAAAGGGCTATCGCGGCTGCGTATCGCGCAAGGTTGTCCTGGCCCGGATTGCCCTGCTAGGGCTTGCGCATCTGCCGCGGGCGCCGGGGGACGGTATGCGCGGCTCCAAGGACCAAGTGATGAAGCGTACCTTTCTCGGCCTCGCCGCGATGCTCGTTCTCTCGGGCTGCGCGACGAAGCCGCTCAATTCCATCCCCCTGACGGGACCGTACAACCCTAATAACCCCTTCGCGAAGATGATCCGGGGCGAACTAAAGCCGGTGAAGGTCTATGAGACCGATCACGTGCTGGCCTTCATGGATCACGCGCCTGCGACGATCGGCCATGTGCTGGTCATTTCCAAGGTGAGCAAGGCTCGCACGCTGCTGGAAATGAGCGCGCGCGATTATGACGAGGTGATGGCGGTGGTGCGCAAGGTGGCGCTCGCCGAAGTGAAGGCGCTCGATCTGAAGGGCTTCACCATCATCGAGAATAACGGGCTCGGCCAATCCGTGCCGCACCTCCACGTTCACATCATCCCGCGCTACCGGGGCAAGAGACTGCGCGAGATCCCTTATCACATCATGCCGGACGCCGAGCTGGAGAAGACCGCGGTCAAGATCCGCGCCGCGCTGGCGGAGATGGAAGCGCACCCGGATGCCTGATCCGCTCCACGGCTGGCTGATCCTCGACAAGCCGGTGGGGTTGGGTTCGACGCAGGCGGTGTCGGCGGTCAAGCGCGCGCTACGCGTAAGCGGCCATGGCAAGGCCAAGGTCGGCCACGGCGGGACGCTCGATCCGCTCGCGAGCGGGGTGCTGCCGATTGCGATCGGCGAGGCGACCAAGATCACCGGTCGAATGCTCGATGCCGACAAGGCCTATGACTTCACGATCAGGTTCGGCGAGCAAACCGACACGCTAGATGCCGAGGGCAAGGTGGTGGTGACGAGCGAGGTGTGGCCCACGCTGGCCGAGATCGAGACGGTGCTGTCGCGCTTTACGGGCCCCATCGCGCAGGTGCCGCCGGCTTATTCCGCGCTGAAGGTGGATGGGCAGAGAGCCCATGACCTGGCGCGGGCGGGCGAGGCGGTGGAGCTCAAGAGCCGCGATGTGGTGATAAAAGCCCTCTCCCTGGATGGGAGAGGGGTGGGAGAGGGTGGCGAGCGCCGGCGAGCTTTGCCCTGTGGGGCGTCGAGCCCCCTCGGCCAATCCCCTCTCCCCAGCCCTCTCCCACAAGGGGAGAGGGGGTGCGGGCTCCAATCGATCACCCTCTCAGCGCTTGTGTCGAAGGGTACCTATATTCGCAGTCTCGCGCGCGACATTGCGCTCGCACTCGGCACAGTCGGTCATGTCACCATGCTGCGCCGCACCAAAGCGGGGCCGTTTACCCTTGAATCGGCGATAACACTGGACATATTGGATCAAGCCGCTAAGGACGCGCGGCTGCAGGAGCTGCTCCTGCCGCTGACGGTTGGACTGGTCGACATCCCGGTCCTCTCCGTCTCCCCCGATCAGGCACAGGCGCTCCGACAGGGTCGTCGCTTGGCCGGGCACGCAGCGCCACCCGGTCTCAACCTCGCCATGCTTGGGGATATTCCTGTCGCATTGGTCGAAGTGGATGCCGAGATATCAGTGGTGCGCGGTTTCAACCTGATGTCGGAGTGAAGACAACATGACGATCACTGCCGAGCGCAAGGCCGAAATCATCAAGGACAATGCCCGGAGCGACGGCGACAGCGGTTCGCCCGAAGTCCAGATCGCGATCCTCACCGAGCGGATCGCCAACCTGACCGAGCATTTCAAGACCCACGCGAAGGACAATCACTCACGCCGCGGTCTGCTGATGATGGTGAACAACCGCCGCAGCCTGCTCGACTATCTCAAGAAAAAGGACGCAGCCCGCTACAACGCGCTGATCGCGAAGCTGGGCCTCCGCAAGTGACGAAGAGGGGCGCCGGAAACGGCGCCCCTTTTTGTCATCCCGAACTCGTTTCGGGATCCACTCCTCCGCTGGGCGTTGACGTCCTGGTGGATGCTGAAACAGGTTCAGCATGACGAAATGCAGACAAGGGACAGAGGCAATTCGGCTAATGTCCAGGGGACCAGAAGTCCCACACCGACGCGAGCCGGTAAGCTCGCACTAGAGGCCCCGGCGTGCATCTGGCCGCCGGTGTGAAGGAAGACCAATGTTCGATATCAAGAAAACGGAAATCGAGTGGGGCGGCAAGACGCTGACTCTCGAAACGGGCCGTGTTGCCCGTCAGGCTGACGGCGCGGTTGTCGCGACGCTCGGCGAAACGGTCGTGCTATGCGCAGTCACTGCTGCTCGCTCGGTCAAGGAAGGGCAGGATTTCTTCCCGCTCACGGTTCACTATCAGGAGAAGTATTCGGCCGCGGGGCGTATCCCGGGCGGCTTCTTCAAGCGCGAGCGTGGCGCGACCGAGAAGGAGACTCTGGTCTCGCGCCTGATCGATCGCCCGATCCGCCCGCTTTTCCCGGAAGGCTTCTACAACGAAGTCAACGTCATCGCCCAAGTACTGAGCTATGACGGCGAGAACGAGCCCGACATCCTCGCGATGGTCGCCGCTTCCGCCGCGCTCACCATTTCCGGTGTGCCTTTCATGGGCCCGATCGGCGCTGCACGCGTCGGCTACCAGAATGGCGAATATATCCTCAACCCGACGCTGGATCAGGTGAAGGAAGGCGAGCTCGACCTGGTCGTTGCCGCGACCCACAATGCCGTGATGATGGTCGAATCCGAAGCCAAGGAGCTTTCGGAAGAGGTTATGCTCGGCGCGGTCGTATTCGCGCACGAAGCGTCGAAGAAGGTCGTCAAGGCGATCATCGACCTCGCCGAGAAGGCTGCGAAGGATCCGTGGGAAATGGCCGAGCAGGCCGATCTCTCGGCTGCCAAGAAGAAGCTCAAGGACCTGATCGGCAAGGACATCGCCGCCGCTTACAAGGTGACGGACAAGTCCAAGCGTTCGAACCTGCTCAACGAGGCGCGCGCCAAGGCCAAGGAAGCCTTTGCCGACGCCAGCCCGCAGGATCAGATGGCTGCGAGCAAGCTGGTCAAGAAGCTGGAAGCCGAGATCGTCCGCACGGCGATCCTGAAGGACGGCCAGCGCATCGACGGCCGCAACACCAAGCAGATCCGTCCGATCGAAGCGATGGTGCATTTCCTGCCGCGCACGCACGGTTCGGCCCTGTTCACGCGCGGCGAGACGCAGGCGATCTGCACCACCACGCTCGGCACCAAGGACGCCGAGCAGATGATCGACGGGCTGAACGGCCTGTCGTACGAGCGCTTCCTGCTCCACTACAATTTCCCGCCTTATTCGGTGGGCGAGGTCGGCCGCTTCGGCGCGCCGGGCCGTCGTGAAGTGGGTCATGGCAAGCTGG
>Ga0207647_10000267_pt1 | contig 42865 bp, 43 predicted proteins | sample KBSCornC2_FD_184295 | JGI IMG/M metagenome (GOLD analysis project Ga0207647, IMG submission 184295) | Corn rhizosphere microbial communities from Kellogg Biological Station, Michigan, USA - C2 (SPAdes) (version 2) | ecosystem: Host-associated > Plants > Roots > Rhizosphere ... | reverse complement strand
CCAATTCATCCAACTTCGCCTTATCTCTTTTCATCATTGCATGCATCCAATCATTTTCCAGCTTTTTTAAATCGTTTTCTATGGGCTGCTTAGTATCCGTCTGAGTACATGAAACAAAGCTAATGACCATAAATATAAAAATGAAAATCCGGCACATAGACATCTTTTTATTAAAAATAAGATTTTGTTTGAGCAACAACGTTCACTAGCACTTAACTCATCTTTATGTTTACATTTGAGAAACATCTTTTTACAAAAAACCATCTTCATGAAAAAATACCTTTTTTCTGCAGCCCTTATTGCGGCTGCGCTGTTTATTTCATGCAACAACACAACAACGGTTGCTTCTAATTCCGATAAAAAAGACTCAGCCCAATCGTATGTTCAACAACATTTAGCAGGATATGCTAACGTTAAACTGACAACTGATCTTTCCCAATTAACACAGAAAGAAAAACAAATGATTCCCTTGCTGATTGACGCCGCAAAAATCATGGACACTTTGTATTGGGATCAATGCTATGGTCATAGAGATAGCCTGCTTAACGCTGTAAAGGATGAAGACACCAGAAAATACATCACAATCAACTATGGCCCCTGGGATAAACTAAATAACGACACTCCGTTTGTTGCAGGTGTTGGACCAAAGCCATCGGGTGCAAATTTTTATCCGGCCGACATGACAAAAGATGAATTGGAAAAATCAAATCTTGCCGACAAGCACGGACAATATTCCATTATTAGAAGGGACAGTGCAGGCAAATTAATCTCCATTCCGTACCATGTTGTTTATAAAGATCAACTGCAAAGAGCATCAGCTTTATTGAAACAGGCTTCTGAACTGGCCGAAGATGCAGGATTAAAAAAATATTTGCAACTGCGTTCGCAGGCCTTGGTTAGCGATAATTTCAATGCAAGCGATATTGCATGGCTTGATATGAAAAACAACAGTATTGACATCATCATTGGCCCGATTGAAAATTATGAAGACGCTTTATACAACGCACGTAATGCTTATGAGTCTTATGTATTGGTGAAAGACAAAGCATGGAGTCAGCGATTGGCAAAATATGTTTCCATGCTTCCCGATTTGCAGCAAGGGCTTCCTGTTGATGCAAAATACAAAGCAGAAAAACCGGGTACTTCTTCCGAACTCAATGCATATGATGTCGTGTTCTATGCAGGGCAGGCAAACAGTGGAGGAAAAACCATTGCCGTCAACCTGCCCAATGACGAGGAGATTCAAAAAACAAAAGGTACCCGCCGTTCGCAATTGAAGAATGCAATGAAAGCAAAGTTTGATAAGATACTCACGCCGATTGCAAATACGCTGATTGATCCTTCGCAATTGTCAAGAGTAAACTTTGATGCCTTTTTTGCCAATGTAATGTTCCATGAAGTGGCACACGGACTTGGAATTAAAAACACCATCAATGGCAAAGGAACAGTGCGATCAGCTTTACAGGAACAAGGCGCATGGTTGGAAGAGTGTAAAGCAGATATTTTGGGGTTATACATGGTAACAAAACTGGTTGAGAAGGGAGAACTTCCGGGGCCGATTGAAAATTATTACACAACATTTATGGCAAGCATTCTTCGTTCCGTAAGATTCAGTGCTGCAGATGCACACGGAAGAGCCAACATGCTTTCATTTAATTTCTTTGAAGAAAAAGGAGCGTTTGAAAAAACATCTGACGGTCATTACAAAGTGAATTATTCCAATTTTCGAACTGCTATGAATGACCTGAGCAATTTGATATTAACCTTGCAAGGCAACGGCGATAAAGACGGCGTCGCATCCTTAGCAAAACAAAAGGGGATTATTAAGCCCGATCTTCAGGGCGACCTGAACAAACTCAAAGAAAAAGGAATTCCGGTTGATATTATTTTTGAACAGGGAGCTGACGTATTGGGATTGAAATAACAATCAGAATTAAAAAAGGAGCCTCCGATTGTGAGGCTTCTTTTTATCTTAGGTCTTCAACTCAAAAAGGTTGTCAATAGGTATCTTTCGCGATCACTGTCCAGTCGTTATGGCCGTAACCCCGGTCAATCCATTTATCCATCAAAGCTGCAATTGCAGGCAGTATTGCTAATTCTGTATTTGTTTTCGATGCAGCGTCTATAAACAATCCTGTATCTTTTCTTGACATGCTTAGCTCCCACGATGGCTCAGTGTAATCACCCGATGTCATTCTTTTCAATCTCGATTGTAAACCAGTTCCGGGATTCCATACATCAAATAAGGATGACAAGTCCCCCACAGAAAGATCTAATGATTTTGATAGAGCTAAAGTATCTCTTATAGCTGCAGTAAAGCAAACCAAAAACGCATTGCCTGCAAGCTTGATTGCAGCAGCTTTACCTGGTTCTTTACCGAAGTTCAAAAGCTTTCCTGTCATTTTTGATAATCCCGGTTGAAGTTTACTGATTAGATCTTCGTCTCCCGAAACCATCATAAAACCAGTGCCTTCCAAAGCGTTGCCCGGGCCCATAAAAACGGGTGCATGTTGATAATAAAACCCTTTTTCTCTCCATTTGGCTGTTCTTTCTATTGCACCTTGTTTCGATGTTGTGGTATGATCAATGATAATAGCGCCGGGCAACAAAGCTTTGCTTGCAAGTTCCAAAACTTCATTTACAGAATTGTCATCTTTTAAGGTCAAATGAATTTCCTCTGCGCCTCTTACAGCATCAGCAACATCCGTAAATGCTTTTGCTCCAAACTGCTCTAGTGCCGCCGCTTTTGACGTAGTGCGGTTCCAAATCTGCACCTGCTCGTTTCTTTTCAAAATTGCTTTTACAAAATTGGAACCCAGCAAGCCCATTCCTAAAAATGCTTTCATTGTAATCAATTTGAATTGCAAGGTTAGCAAAAGATTTAAATACCTCTAGCAGAAGCTGCCGGACAAAACAACAGGGACTAAATCGTCCCTGTTTATATTGAATTATCCTTGTAATATATTCTTACATAATTACCATGGTGATGCCAAATAAGGAAAGCTTGTGAGAAATGGTTTATCGTTTCCATTTACGTTGTCTTTCGTTAATCCTGGATTACTTGTGCCCGATGGGCCGCCAAAGATCAACAGGAGCTCATCATCGATTACATCATCATCAAGTTTTCTTCCCGTTAGCACATTCGTACCATCAAAAAAGGTGGTTGTCCCATTTGTCTTTACATTAAGAACATCTGTTGCCAACAAACTTGCAAATTGATCTTTGCTTTGCCCTAACGCATTGGAAGTATAACCAAATGCGGTAAGCTTGTCAGTGATGTCAGCTTTAAATTTTGCACTCATGGTCGAAGGTGTGGTTGCATTGAATTCATCCTTGCGCGATGCACCAATAAATACAGTTGCTACGGCAGGTCTTGCCATTTGGTCTTTAATGGTATAAGTTCCGGAAGTATCAAAATTATCATTTGTAGTGTTATCCTTCTTATCACAACTGCTTATTACAACAACTGTCATTGCCAATGTCAAATAAGAAAATAATTTTTTTCTGCCTAACATAAAAAGTGATTTAGTGTTTGAATTATTTTGATTTTGTTTCGCCCCAGATATTAATGGTAGAGGCATTGCCCAGCATTGACTTAGGAACCTCTACCACGATGGACATTACATTGGTTCCCGCAAATGTGTCAACACCGGGGTTTCGGAAGCTTGTTTGTGTTCCTCCAATGATTTCTTTGTAACGGACCAGATCAAAAAAGAAAGGATCATCTCTTGGTCCCGCAAAAACTTTAATGCCGTTGGTGTTGCTGCCGGTGACAGGACTACTTGCGTTATAAGCTGTAACCGTCGCTTCTGTCATTGGTCCATTTGTTCTTACGGTACTGCTCGTTCCAGCTGTTGCAGGAGCAACCGGTCCGTACACCCTGATTTTTCCATTTTGTACCAAAGCCTGTATTACAAGATCTTCCACGTTATCGCCATTATTATCAATGTTGAATTCATACATCACATTGTTTGGAAAGCTTGCCATCGAAGTTACAGCCGGCGACATCAGTCCTTCTACGTTCATAACAAAAACCATTTTGCTGTTATCAGCCGGGCTTTGAAATGCATAAACGTCTGTAATATCTGCACCGGTGCTGGTGCCATTAGCTCCGGTTACAGCAGGAGCATCGATATGATCAGCTGCGAAGATGATTCCCCCAGTTAATGCAACGGCCACTAAACTGCCAATTAAAATTTTCTTTTTCATAATAGTGTTGATTGTTTAAAAAGATTGATAAGTCAAGGAAAATGGTTTCACAATTGGGTGCATGCAGAGCGTAATAATATCAATTACGTAATTGTTTTTGCTTTGGATTGAGTCCTTAGAAATTTTTTTTAAAAGGAAAGAGAAAACTAAAATGAATGAAATGCCGTAAATACAGTTTTTTACCTCTGGCAAACTTTCCAAATGAAACCCTTACACTTTAAAACTGTTTTGTGTCTATTTGTTTTCCTTTTTTTAAGTTCTTCCTCTTGGGCACATGTGATAGTTGGAGAACTTGAGAAAATGTCGAAAACACAAACCGCTGCCTTGTATCTAAAGTTGGGTTATCAACACATTCTTCCTCTCGGTGTTGATCACATTTTATTTGTGTTGAGTTTGTTTTTGCTCAGTCCTAAATTGAAGCCGATCATTTTTCAATCCACAGCATTCACGGTTGCGCATACTATTACGTTAGGGTTGGCGATGTACCACATTATTACGCCACCCGCAAAAATTGTTGAACCATTGATCTCGTTTTCCATCATGTTGGTGGCACTGGAAAACATTTTTTCTGCAAAGCTTAAACCCACCCGCATTGGCGTAGTGTTTTTATTTGGATTAGTGCATGGCCTCGGCTTCGCTTCATCGTTGAGCCAGATGGGCCTGCCGCAGAATGCCTATTTAAGTTCGTTGGTAATGTTTAATATGGGAGTTGAATTAGGACAGCTGACTGTAATTCTTATTGCATTTTTTTTGGTGGGAAAATGGTTCGGACAAAAACCCTTCTACCGCCGCCTGGTAGTTGTGCCGGCCTCTTTGTTGATTATTTTAATAGCGGGTTATTGGACGGTGGAAAGAATTTTTTATTAGAGGAGTATTAATGTTAATTAGGAGTGTATTATCCTCACCATTCTATAAATCGCCTAAATTGCGAACGCTTGACGCACAATACAGTCATGTTTCATCCAGTCATTTAACATTATTGAACTATGAACCGTTTCATTTTAGCATTGCTTGCTTTCACAATTTTTACTTCTGCCGGAGCTCAACAAAAACTCACTGAGAAAGATTATCAAAAAGCTCAAAGCTTTTTAGGTTCTTTCACGCAGAAATATGTGGATCATACTTTCTCTTTTCCAAACTGGTTACCTGGCGATCGTTTTTGGTATAGAACATTGACACCACAGGGAAGTGAATTTGTTTTAGTTGATCCCGTAAAACGAACCCGCACCACCGCTTTCGATGCACCGAAGCTTGCCGCCGCCATTTCATCTGCAACAGGAAGAACTGTAACAGCATCTATGCTGCCATTTAGCTCATTCAATTATTCGGAGGATAATAAGTCGATTATTTTCCGTGCAAACGGACAACAATGGAAAGCTGATCTTAAAAATTATTCACTTGCAAAAGATACTTCTTCAATGAACATGTCGTCACGTGGGCAAGGTTCCAGAAGAAGAACCGGCAATGAAGTGCTTTCTCCCGACGGAACTAAATCTGCTTTTATCAAAGATTGGAATCTTTGGATGCGTGATGTGAAAACAGGAAAAGAAACTCAACTAACTACTGATGGGATAAAAGATTTTGGATATGCAACCGACAATGCGGGGTGGAAACACAGCGATGCAGCCATTCTCCGCTGGTCTCCGGATTCAAAAAAAATTGCAACGTTCAGGCAGGATCAACGTGAAGTTGGCAATATGTATTTAGTTACAACCAGTGTTGGGCATCCGCAATTAGAACAGTGGAAATATCCTTTACCCGGGGATAAAAATATTCCGATGATCACTCGGGTTATCATCAACGTTGATAATCCGAAAGTGATTACTCTTAACATTGCTCCCGACCCGCATCGTGCGACATTAAGCGATGACATTTCAAGCAGCGGAACATTTGATGATGTTGACTGGAGTGAGGATGGAAACTGGCTTGCATTTGTTTCAACATCACGAGATCACAAAAATGAAAAATTCAGAATTGCAAATGCTAATACAGGTGAGGTAAGAGAAGTGTTTGAAGAAAATGTTCCAACCCAATACGAGTCAGGTTGGGGGGCCATCAACTGGAAGTTTTTGCCAAAGACAAATGAAATCATTTGGTTTTCAGAAAGAGACAACTGGGGACATTTGTATTTGTATGATGCCGCAACAGGCAAGCTCAAAAATCAAATTACAAAAGGGAATTGGGTAGTAACGCAAATGCTTAAGGTGGATGAGAAAAACCGAACAATTTATTTTTATGCTGATGGTTTAGAAAAAGAAAATCCTTACTTCACTCAACTATACAGAATTGGTTTCGATGGAAAAAACATGACCTTACTTACACCGGGCGACGGACAACATTCAATACTGTTTTCTCCTTCCGGAAAATATATTGTTGATACCTATTCGAAGCCGGACGTTCCTCCGGTTACGGTTGTTCGTGATCTTAACGGAAAACAATTGGTGGAAGTCGAAAAAACAGATGTATCAAGATTGGAAGCAACAGGATGGAAAGCCCCTACACCCGTTACCGTAAAGGCACACGATGGCGTAACTGATATCTATGGATTGCTTTACACGCCAAGCAGTCTCGATCCCTCAAAAAAATATCCGATCATTGATTACATCTATCCCGGTCCGCAAGGCGGAAGTATGGGCGGCGGCTGGGGCTTCAGTGCATCCCGTGGCGATCATCAATCATTGGCAGAATTAGGATTTTGTGTTCTTGTACTTGAAGGCACAAGCAACCCTTGGCGCAGTAAAAGTTTTCACGACATGTATTATCCAAACATGAGTGAGAACACTTTGCCTGACCAGGTGACGGGTATTCGTCAACTGGCACAACGTTATTCTTATATCGACACAACCCGTGTTGGAATATGGGGTCATTCAGGTGGAGGGTTTGCCACCGCATCAGCAATGTTTCGTTATCCCGATTTCTTCAAAGTAGGAATTAGTGAAAGCGGAAATCATGATAACAGAAATTATGAAGACGATTGGGGTGAGCGCTACATTGGATTGCTTACAAAAAATGCTGACGGAACTGATAATTATACAGCACAGGCCAATGAGATCTATGCAAAAAATTTAAAAGGAAAATTATTGCTGGCGCATGGTTTGATGGATGATAATGTTCCGCCAACAAATACCATGTTAGTCATTGATGCACTGGAGAAAGCAAACAAAGATTACGACCTTATCGTATTTCCAAACAGCCATCACGGATATGGGCCTTTCTCTGATTATATGATGCGCCGTCGCTGGGATTATTTTGTAAAGAATTTATTGGGTGCAGAACCGCCTAAGGAATACCAGATACAACCAAGTGCCGATCCTAGAAATGTTCAGCAACCAACATTTTGATTCTTAATGCTTTTGCTGCTCTGCGCTTGTTGGAGAGCGGATAAATAAAAATCCCGGTAATGCCGGGATTTTTATTTGTTTCAGAGATTCTTTTGAAATAACGAAACGAATCAGAAAGAACAGGAATTAATTTTTCACACCGCCACTCTCTGCATTTCAAAAAATGGTTTTCTCGGATTTTCTTTCATACGATGATCGATCTGTTCTGCCATCCACTGAAAATATTCACCAAGAAAAGGATCAGCGTTTTTGTCACGCATGTCGCTAAACAAAGGCTTATATTTTTCCCAGGTTGAAAAAACAAAAGAGCCCAGGGTTTTGTCAACCAGGTCAACATTGATCAACCGTTCCGCAAGTAATAATCCTAACGATTCCATCATTTGCCCGAACTGAATAAATTGAATCCGCTCATTGGCAGACAATAGATTCCATTCGGTAACTGTTTTAGGAATTTTTGTAGTGGTAATATAATAGAGCAACTCGGCAAACTCTCGTGAATGGAAACTTCGAAGCGTTTCCAGTGTCAATCGTTCTTTTCTGTCGCGTTTCGCTGTTTTCACCTGGGCGATTCCAAAAATCACGGCAACAATTAAAGAAAGTGTGAGTGCAATATTGGCAAGAAGTGTAATCAGTTCGTTATTCATAACAAGAGGTTTGATATGTAATTTAAAGCATACTTCCCCTGGAACTTATTATAATTGTTTCCCTGTCGTCCCGAACTTTTAGAATAAAGGTTGATAAAGCGTCGTGGATACAATAAATTTTTTGTTGAAATTGTGTGATGGAAATTCCTGTCAAAACTTACTGCTATTATGTAGCCAACTTGCCTGACGATAATGTTCATCGCCGCTATCATGATAATGAATATGGCTTCCCCTTGCAAACTGATGATGAACTTTTTGCACGGCTCGTCCTTGAAATCAACCAGGCAGGATTGAGCTGGGACACAATTTTGAAGAAGAAAAAAAATTTCTTTTTTGCTTATGACAATTTTGAAATAAAAAAAGTTGCCGCCTATAACCAAAAAAAGATTGACAGCTTATTAAATGATGCAGGTATCATTCGCAACCGTTTAAAAGTTCATGCAGCAATTGAAAATGCAAAAAAAATTATTGAACTGCAAAATGAGTTTGGTTCATTCAAAAAATGGATTGACCATCATCATCCGCTTACAAAAGAGGAATGGGTGAAGTTGTTCAAAAAGAATTTTCGTTTTACGGGTGGAGAAATCGTCAATGAATTTTTAATGAGCACAGGCTATTTGCCCGGAGCTCATAATGAAGCTTGTCCCGTTTTCAAGAAAATAAAAAAGCTCCGGCCGATGTGGATGGTAAAAAAATAATTGTGCATCTATAAACTCTTATCCATAAACTGCACACATTCTTGTCTTTCATCTAAATCAAAAATTCATTTATATTAGATTTTATAAAACCAAACTTAAACTTATGAGTTTTATCGATCGCCTTTCCAACGGATGGAAAATTGCCATGACCAGTTTTAAGATTTTAAAAGCCAACAAGCAGTTAGTCATTTTTCCAATTCTCTCAGGAATTTCATTGCTGCTAATTTTTGGTTCTTTTGTTACGATTTTATTGGCAGGGGTGGGCTGGGATACTGATGCGCTTCAGCAAACCAGCAGGGGAATGGATTATCTTTTTATATTCCTCTATTACCTTGTCAACTATTTTATTGTTGTTTTCTTCAACACGGCGTTGGTGCATTGCACGCATTTGTATTTTAAAGGTGAAGAAGTGACGATTGAAAAAGGCATCCGCTTCAGCATGAACCGCATCGGAGCCATCTTTGCCTGGAGCATGTTTGCTGCAACGGTTGGAATGATCCTCCGCCTGCTTGCCGAAAATCTCGGATCGTTGGGTAAGATCCTAATTGGCCTGATTGGTATTGTGTGGAGCGTGGCCACGTTCTTTGTAGTTCCTGTCATTGCTTACGAAAACGTTGGACCTATCGCAGCCTTGAAACGTTCGGCGCAGATGATGAAAGAAAAATGGGGCGAACGCATTGGTGCAGGTTTCAGTTTTGGATTGGTATCATTGATTGCTACACTCGTTATTGGGGGAGGCTTGTTTGTTATTGGTGCCATCTTCAATGCAATCGTAGCAATTTTCCTCGCTGTCTTGGGCGTTTTATTTGTAGCCGCAGTGATGAGTGCAATAAGAACGATTTTTATCAGTGCGGTTTATCACAACATCAATGGCGATCCCATTGATTATTTCAACCAGCAAATGATTGACGATTTGTTTGTGCAGAAATAAATTTCGAAAAACTAATTAAAAAGCAACCCCGGTGAGGTTGCTTTTTAATTTTGATGCAAAATTCTTTAGACGATACCCTCAAACCATTTCTACCATTTCAACGCTTTTATCGTTACTTGCTTTCCGCTTAAGTTAATTTGAACAAGATAAAGCCCCGGCATAAACCCATCGCCAAAGCGATAGGTTTGATAAGCGCTTCCACAAACTTCATAGCGGAGTATTCCGTTTTGATCAAACACTTTTATTTCTGCACTGGTGTTTTCCATATCGGAAACCTGCACAGTAAAATAATTTCTTGTTGGATTCGGAAGTATTGTTGTTTTGATATTGTGTAACTGCTTTACAACTTCCCTTGCCTTGGGATTGCAATCAGGCATCCATTCACCCGGACACGGGAACGTGTCACCAGGTTGTCTTGATATAAGTTGTGCCCCACCGTTTTGTGAAAAAAGTAAGACGACCGAAAGAAACATGGAAGTCAGAATTGTGTGTATTATTCTCTTCATACGACCTCCTTTTTTTTGTTGAAACAAGGTAGTCAGCCCTATAATCACAAGCAATGATGCCTGTCAGCAAATTGCATGTTTCCCATTGGAAAATTTTTGTTCAGTTACAAAGAAAGATTTGTCTTGCTACAAAAAAAAGGGGCTGACATCAGTTAAGTCAGCCCCTTTTTTTAATAAAACGATTTTAGTGTCTTCCATCTTTTTTATCCATTTGATTACCGATAACGGCACCCGTTCCCGCGCCAAGCACACCGCCTATAACCGCTCCGGCCGCACGGTTCTTTTTATTTACCACCGCACCAGTGCCTGCGCCTACAACGCCGCCAATTACGGCTCCTTTAGCTGTTTTACTCCAGCCTTTTTTGTGGGCTGCACCCGATGATGCGGACGCTGTTGAAGCAGTAGAATTCGTTTTGCTGTTGGAAGTTGAAGTATGCGTAGTTGTTTTCTTCACGGTTTCAGACGACGCTTTATCTTGCTTTTGAGCTTCATCATTCTTAACGCCTAATTCATTTTGCGCTTTCATTGCCTGGAAGGCTGCCAGTCCGGTTGTGTCGGCAATTACTGTTGTGGAATCGGTTGTACGACTGTTGGCTTGTGGTTGGGTATTGCATGATGCTGCCACGATCATAGCTCCCAAAATCAAAAACTGAAACTTCATAGGTTTTATGTTTTAATATTCAATTGCGTTAAGATTCAAAATTACTTCTACCAGCCTTGATCACGCAAGCGCAGAAACACTTGAATAAATACAAGCAGGAAAAAGAAGTTTTACGAAACTTTCAACACAGAGGTTCTTTGCAAGTTCCATGCCTGTTGAGTTGTTGGATAAAAGATGCTATAAAAAGAGGTTGCTATAGCGATTATTCAAAGCAGGGAAGTGTAACTTTTACTTTACAACCACCGCCCGGAAAACTTTCCAATTCAAATGTTCCATTAAGACTTTCGGCTCTTGTTTGCATGTTCACCAGACCAATACCGCTTTTGCTGTTTTTCACTGCAAAACCTTTCCCGTTATCGGAAACCAACAGGCGGATGCTGTCCTTGTTTTTTTCAAGGTTTACGCAAACTTCTGAAGCATCGGCATGCTTTAGTATATTATGTAGTTGTTCCTGCAGAATGCGATACAGTCCAAGATGCAGTTCTTTTTTTAAAACCTGGCTTTTGAAGCCGCAGATTTGATGCGTAATTTTAATCTTGCTTGTAGCATTCACCGATGCAATCAAGTCGGTAACCGATTCTTCCAATGAAATTTTCCCCAGCGTTGGTGCTGACAATCGTTTAGAAAGACTTCTGATTTCGTTTATGCAATCCTGAAGATATTTCATGGTGCGTGGTAAAATAATTTTCGGATCGCCGACACCCTCCAACACCATTTCATTGTGAAGCTTTACTGTGGTGAGCACCTGGTTAATATTATCGTGCAACTCAAGCCCGATCAACGAACGTTCATTTTCCTGCGCCTTGATTACAGCTTTGGTGATCAATTTGTGCCGCTGTTTCGCTTCTTCTTCTCTTGCAGCTTTTTGTGTATTGATTTCTTCATTCAACCTTTGCAAAACAGTAAGGTTCTTTTTGCTGCGGCGATAATTTTGGTAAAGTAGATAAATGATCATTACCGCCATAACTGAAAGAGTGAGAGTAACCCAAAGAGAAGTAAGAGCGACTTTTTCACCTTTCCTCAATTTGGTGATCTGTTGTTCCTGTTCCTTTTCTTTAAGCTGTTGTGTAAAATCAGCGGCGGTTAATTGCTTTTGTTCGGTTGCAATGGAATCGCTTAACGAAAGATAATTTTTCAAATGGGCTACAGCGGAATCTGGCCGTTTGCTTTTTTCAAAATAGCTGGCCATAAGCCGTTCCCATTCCAGTCTTTGCTCCGGAATATTTTCGACCTGCTCCTTCGCGTTTTCGAGGACCTTGAACATGAGATCGAGATTTTTTTCCCTGGAATAAATATCTGCAAGCTGCAGTTTTATTGTTTGTGCAAATGCTGTCTCATATCCCGGTCTGTCGTTAAGTGCTATAGCCAGTAAAGAAAGTTTTTCAGCATCATCCAATAAATTTTTGTCCATAAATATTTTTGCCTTGTTGCCATAAACTACACCCGAAATTTTAGCCATCGACACTGGACCCAAAGAATCTTTATAACTGTTGGCGATGTCCAGTGCTTTATCGAAATGCATCAAGGCACTGTCATTGTTTTTAAGCTTTACAAGACAAAGTCCGATATTATCCTGAATCTCCTGTTGCTGCAAAACAACAGCCGCAGTTTGTGGTGCACAGCTCTCTTGCAGTCTATAAGCTTCCTTAAAATAGTCAAGAGATGCCCGGTAATTTTGTTGACGGAATAAAACCATAGCAATGTTATAATTGAATGCCGTCCTTTCGCACGGTGTTAATTGTGCATCGCCAAGTTCTTTTGCTTTAAAATAATATTGATTGGCTTTGCTATACTGGTTCATTTGATAGGCTATATGTCCGCCAAAGAGAAGCAATCCGACACAGGTTCTTGGATAATGATTTTGCAATCCGGCTGTGCTGTACAGATCGATTGCCGAATCAATCATTCTTACTGTAGCAAGATTGTCTTGTTTAAAAAAATAAAAGTAATTGGCCTTCAACGCAAACCTTGAAGCCTTGGCATAAACACTTTTATTGCCCAATTGTTTGAAGGCCGAGTCAAAATAAAGAAGCGGTTTTGTAGTGTCTTTGTTTTTGTTCAACAAACTAAAGGAGGAATCGATGAAAGCGTGATTCCAGTATGAGGTCTCTTGAATTTCTGTTTTGCTAGTTTGCCTGCAAGAAAAAAAAACAAGCAGCGCTAATAGTATAAAGCAGTTAGACGGTTTCATCATTGGATAATGGATTCAAATACAAAAATAACGGCGGTAAGATAGCCTTTTAATTATATCGGCGGAAGCTGATTTTTTCTAGCTTAAAAAGCTATTTAATTATAACCAAATAAGTGTAAGCTATTACAAGTCGATATGGCGTTTCGTAGTACGAAATGCGCTGTTTGCTCTGCCTTTGTCACAAAGTTTGCCTGTAAACTTTCTAGCCGCCCTACCTTTGAACCGTGTATGAGATATTGAACAACCCAGTTTACAATGCGCTGCAAACCGGCGACGCCCATTTGAATCAGGGAACTGAACAAGTAAAATTTTTTCACGAAGAAGTTTCGCCTTTTGTTGGCTTTAGCGAGGATTATGCGACAGGATTCGAAGACCTGTATCAAATGCTTGCCGCGGGACGGAAAATTTTATACGCGATTCCAAAATTTATTGCTGAGTCAAAGGGGTGGCAAATTCTTGCGGAAGTAAAAGGATTGCAGTTTGTTTTTGCCGGCGCAAATAAATTTGATGATGATTTTTCCAGCCTTATTGCTTTGCAAAAAGAAAATGCCGAAGAAATGGTGCAGTTAGCAGCACTTACAAAGCCCGGTCCTTTTAATTTACGCACCATAGAATTCGGAAATTATTTCGGCGTTTTTCAAAACGGACGCTTAGTGGCAATGACAGGACAAAGACTTCACGTTGGCAAATTCACCGAGGTGAGTGCAGTGTGTACGCATCCCGATTTTTTAGGGAAAGGATTTGCTGGTTTACTAGTTAAACATCAGATCAATTTAATTCGCAGCCAGGGACAAATCCCCTTTTTACATGTCCGGGATGATAACGAGCGCGCCATAGCACTTTATCAGCGGCTCGGGTTTGAAGCAAGATCGCCAATGAATTTTTATTTTATGAAAAAACGTTCCTGATATTTTACTTATGAGCATGGCCGAAAATTTGATTGTTCTATAAAAACAAATCTCATGAGCAACGAAAGAAACAATCAAAACGATAAGGCAAACGATACTTCAAGACCCGATCCCGGAACACTGCACAAAACCGATCCGCAGGAAAATATGGAAGGCCCTGTTTCTTCACCTATGCGCAAAACGGGCGAGCAGTTTGACACAGAACAAAACAAGTACGAAGCTGACAAGGAAAGAGAAAAGAACATGTAATTTGCAGCGAAGCCTAATTTCAAATTACTTTCAAACTAAAAGAAATGCCAGATCCTCAAACATCTGTCGAACCCGTAGTGAAAGAAATTGTTCTCGATGCACCGGATTCAAAAGTGTGGGAGGCGCTTACAAATAAAGACGAGTTGAAGCAATGGTGTTTTAATATGAATGCATTTAAACCGGAAGAGGGATTTGAATTTCAATTTTACGGTGAAAAAGACGGCACTAAATTTCTTCATTTATGCAAAGTGCTGGATGTCCAACCACAAAAGAAAATGAAGTGGTTGTGGAGTTACGACAATATCCCCGGCGACACGTTTGTTACATTTGAACTGTTTGCTGAGCACAACCAAACAAAACTTAGGTTGACACATGAAGGATTAGAAAAGCTACCACAAGATGAAAATTATGCGAAAGCCAATTTTATTGAAGGCTGGAACATGATCCTTGGAAAATTGTTGCCCGATTTTCTATCTACAAAAATGAAAGGTTAGCTTCTTTTTTTTCCCCAATTGTTTTCCATATCGCTATAAGCTTCTTTAGAAATCGTCGATTTCTTTTTGCTTCGCGAGGTTCCCTTCTTCTTTTTTGCGTTGATGTTGTTGACCAAAGAATTTTTCACTACCGGTTTATTTTTTTTGGTACTTCCTTTTTTTTCTTCTCTTTTCTTTGCCGCTTTTTTTCTTAGTGCCTTTGCCATAAACTTTTTATCGCAAGCAATATGCCTTTGTGACAATTGTTCAAAGAATCATCTTATCATTATTGAAACAATGAACAATATTTTTTTGGTCGCAAAAGCAAGGTTCACTGTTTGCTATAAACCTATTTTTTTACCACATCCTGCCACTCCGGAGTTTTGTCAAGGACTGCTTTTGTAAAGGGACAAAGCGGAATTACTTTTAAATTTTTGCTTCTTGCAAAATCCACCATCTGATGGACCAATTGTTTTCCTATGCCTTTGCCCTCAAGGGATTCATCAACCTCGGTGTGTTCAACAATAAAAACTTTTTCTCCTGCCCAGGTATAGATCATTTCTGCCAAACGTTTGCCGTTTTCTTCGATGTAAAAACTTCCTTTTTTGCCGTCGTCTTGTTGTTGTATAGTCATTGTATGAATTTAAAAGTTGAAAGAATATTTTCTCACATGCAAATTTCAGGAAAGCACCTCAGGCGTGGGTGGTGTTCCGGCCGGTTTTGATTTATCGTCAGGCAAAGGAATAAATTCTTTATTGTCGCCTGGCGGCAAAATAATTCTTCCTTGCTTCCAATCTTCTTTTGCCTGTTCAATTCTTTCTTTTCTTGATGAAACAAAATTCCACCAGATAAACCGTTCACCTAACGGTTCTCCTCCCATCAACATCAAAGTTGAATTTTCTTTAGCCAAAATTTTCGGATCTACACCTTTAGAAAAAACAAGCATTTGTCCTTCCTGATAAAATTGTCCGTTTACTTCAACACTTCCTTTGGCAACATAAACGGCCCTTTCGGAATGTTCTTTTGGTAAACCAAACAGCGTGTGTTTTTTCACCACTGCATGCAAATAGAAAAGTGGTGATAAAGTTTTTACATTGTTATCCAATCCATACGCATTGCCTGCGATTAACCGCATCCACAAGCCCTTTTCCGTGTAAACGGGAAGTTCTTCCGGCTTATAATTATTGAATGCTGGTGCAGCTTCTTCATCTTTTTGTGGCAAAGCGACCCATGTTTGTATCATTTCCAATTCACCGCCAGCCAGTGCAGATGGATCTTCAAAACGCTCCGAATGCGCAATGCCGCTTCCCGCCGTCATCCAGTTTACTTCTCCGGGGCGAATGATTTGTTCGACACCTAAACTATCACGATGTGTCACTTGTCCACCAAAAAGATAACTCACTGTAGAAAGACCAATATGAGGATGCGGTAAAACATCAAGCGAAGAACCGTTGGTTGACGTTTGGTCTACAGGTCCTGCATGATCCATAAAAATAAAAGGGCCAACCATTCTTCTTAATCGAAAAGGAAGAATGCGCCGCACATTCATGCCTGGAGCGATCGACGCTTTTCTTGCTTCAATAACAAGGTCGAGCATAAAAATTCTTTTAATGAATATAAGCCGGTTGCTGAACTGATTTTGTCTGAGCTGCTCTTAGCTTTCCGAATTTTTTGGTTTTAAGAGCAATAATTGACCAAGGTGGTTGGCGAGATGATTGGTCCTGTTGATCACGATATTCAACTTATTGCGGTGCGGTTCTTTTGCAAAATCTATCTCGCTTACGGCATTGTGCTTTTGAAACCACTCCTCGAGCGGCATCTTTGAAAAACTTTCTGCCAACGCGTTATTTACTTCTTTCCAGTAATTGCGAAGGTCTTCGACTGTTGGCAGGTCAATTACAGTGTTATCTGCAGCTTCTACAAAAGTTTTATATAAATCAGGATAACGTTGTCCGCCCAAACCAATTAAAGGCAACATACGATCATGTACCGCAATCAAATGTCCCAGTAAATAAATGCCCCGATTTTTTCCCGGCGCTATTTGTTTCATAAGTTCTCCATCAGAAAGCGAATCAAACAACTCATCTGTATTTTTAATTTGGGTGTGCCACGCATCCAAAACCATTTTTATAAAAAGCTCTTCTTTCAGTTTCAATGTTCAGAATTTTAAAAAGTGATAAAAATTAAAACAATAAAGGTAGTTCAGTTTTAACAGGCGAGGCATAATGCAGGCAGATTTAGAAATCTGTATTTGCATTCAATACGTAAGTGAAATAAAAATCGTGAAGCAATTTTTATACTGCGTACTCTTCTTTGCTGCGGTTTCCTGCAACAGAAATCAGACCATTGTAAAGCCCGTATTTATTGATAGTCTTGTGACTTATTACACTCCATCCAAATCTGCAATTGTAAATGAAAAAGATTTAAAGTTCTGGAAACAGCGCGCCGAAAATCAACCCGAAAATTTTGTTGATCTTTCAAAATACAGCTCTGCATTAGTTGGCCGTTTTCATATTTATGGCGACATCAACGATTTAAAAACCGCTGACAGCATTATGCAGAACATTGCCACGCAATATAAAGAACCAGGCATGCTGCTTTCACTGGCGGGATATAAAATGTTACAGCATCAATTTTTACAAGCAAAAAATTGCATCGATGCTGTTGTTGAAATGAAAGCAGAAAAATATGCTGCGCAAATGATGTTGTTTGATGCAGATTTTGAATTGGGAGATGAATATCATTCTTCAATGATTTTGAAACAAAACTGTTCACCACTGGATTATGCTTACAATTTTCGCTTGTCAAAGTACGATCACTTTAAAGGCGAACTTGACAGCTCTATTAGCCACATGATGCAAGCAGCTTTGCTTGCCGGGTCAAGTCCTTATTTAAAAAATGCAGCCTTGTCCAATGCTGCAGATTTATACGTTCACGAAGGAGATTTAAAAAAAGCATCAGAATTATACGAACAATGTATTCGCTTTAACAGTTGCGACTTCCACAGTATGATGGGATTGGGATGGATTGCTTTAGTGCATGATGGCAATGATTCACAGGCCAAAAAAATATTTTCTTTTGTCAGGTCTAAACTAAAATCTCCTGATCCATTGTTGAAATTATCGCAGGCAAATGAAATGAATGATATCGCTGTTTCAAAAAAATTTGCCGTGCAATTTGCTCAGCAGGCAGCCAACGCGGTTTATGGCAATATGTATAATAAGTATCTCATCCAGGTTTATACTTCTGTTTTAAACGAGCCGGCAAAGGCATTAACTATAGCAGAAAAAGAAATGAGCAACAGAAGAACACCTCAAACGGGTGCATGGCTTGCCTGGTGTTTGTTTGTCAATAATAAAAAGGAAGAAGCTTACAAAACGTATCAGCAGTTTGTTTCCGGTCGTCCTTTGGAGGCATTGGAATTATATTGGATGGGCAAAATGATGAAAGGATTAGAAAAAGGATATAACGCACAACAGTTTTTTAAAGCCGCGCAAAAGAATAAATATGATTTGAGTCCTTTGATGCGAAAAGACCTGGATAAAAATTTAATTGACTGAGAAATTTGTTATTTTCTTACCCGTCGCTTCCTATGAAAGAACCATCCTTGTTCAAAAATCTAAAAATAAAATAAATAAAAACCGTACGCTCTTTGGAACTTCATATCTTTTTAAATTGTAGATATGATTACAGCATTAGACAAAAACACAGCACTGGTTTTAATTGATCTTCAAAATTCAATTGTCGGTTTACCATTGGCTCATCCTGTTGATGAAATATTGACGAACGTAAATAAACTAATCGCGGCGTTTCGAAAAAAGAATTTGCCAATAGTTGTAGTAAATGTAAACCCTGCAGGCGCCTTGTGGACTAAAAGCCGTAAAGAAGCGAAGCCTACACCTCTACCTGACAATAATAGTTGGCACAACATCACTGATAAAATTGATGTTGATAAAAACGATGTCTACATTACCAAACACACATGGAGTGCTTTTTTTGAAACATCGCTTGATGACGAACTGAAAAAACGTTTAATAACGGGAGTTGTTATGGCAGGAATTTCAACGAGCATTGGTGTTGAAGGAACTGCAAGATCTGCCAGCGAACGTGGATACAATATCAGCTTTGCAACAGATGCTATGACCGACATGCAGCCACTTGCACACGAAAGGAGCATTCAATTCATTTTTCCCCGGATGGGCGAAACGGGAACAACGAAGGAAATAATTGAAATCCTTTAGCCTCATTATTTAGAAAAGTCAAGAAAAAAATCATTCATTCTATTTTAGATATTCAATTTGTTTTATACTTTGTCACTTCTATTTATTTTGACGGCTAATTGGTTAAAACCAAAATGACCATGCAGCGTCTCTAAATTTTAAATATGAAAAAACTAACTGCTGCGGTCATTGCTCTGGCCATCTCATGCTCTCTTTTCTCCCAAAAAAACAAAGACAAAAACTCCGACCTACCCGATTTTGGAACTGTTGACAAAGCAGATCTTGAAATGAAGAAATGCGATTTTGACGACAAGGCTGAAGCTGAAGTTTTAATTGATGACGGCATGCTGGAGTGGACAGGTCAGAATTTGCAGTTTAAAAGAAGAATACGAATTAAAATTTTAAATAGCAAAGGATTGGACTGGGCAAACGTTCACCTTTCCTACAAAAGCGAAAGAGGCGAACAGGATATAAAATCACTCGAAGCAAAAACATATAATCTCGATGCAAACGGAAACGTAATTGCAACCCCGATTGATAGTAAATCCATTTATGAAAAAAAGCTGAATAAAAAATATTCTGAAAAGGTTTTTTCTTTTGCTGAAGCAAAAGTGGGTTCTATAATTGAGTATCGATACAAGAAAACCAATATGGGACTTATTGACTGGTACTTTCAACGTTCTATTCCGGTTCGCTACAGTCACTTCACCTTAGACTTGCCCAATGAGCTCGTACTGGCCACTATTCCTTATTGTAATCATGAATTTCAAAAAGATAAACAGGATAAGTCGACCGAAAGCATCACGACGTATTCCATGAAAAATGTTCCGGCACTTCGTGATGAGCCTTTCATCTTTAATCAAGATTATTATTGCGACAGGATCGAAACAAAGGTTACAGCTTTTTATGCTGACGGAAGAAGAATTAACCGTGTGATTACCTGGGTGGATGTAATAAAGTACCTGATGGATGACGAGGATTTTGGCATGCAGTTAAAAAAGAACATCCCCCGTACCGCGGATTTAGACGAAAAATTAAAAATGATCAAAAATCCGTACGACAAAATGAAGACGATTTACAAGTATGTTCAGGATAATATGACATGGAATGAGTATGATGGTATTTGGGCTTTTGATGGTGTTAAAAGTGCGTGGAAAGACAAGAAAGGAACTGTTGGAGAGATCAATCTAATCCTGGTAAATCTTTTGAAGGATGCAGAACTGGACGCTTATCCGGTATTGGTAAGCACAAGGGAAAATGGAGTTGTAAATACACTTGATGCAGGCACTTATGAATCACCAGGATTTCTACAGTTTGATAAAGTGATGGCTTATGTAAACATTGACGATAAAAAATATGTGCTTGATGCTACCGAGAAGAACATGCCAGCGCACTTAATACCAACTGACGTGCTGTTAACACAAGGCCTTGTAATTGGGAAGCTGGAAAACTTTGAATGGGGATGGAAAGATTTGTGGAATGATGGCATGCAATCAAAGAATATAATCTTAATTAAGGGCGATATTGATGAAAAGGGAAAAATGAGTGGGTTTGTCAACATCAATAGCTACGACTATGCAAGGCAAGCCCGATACGACGTTGTAAAAAAAGGCAAGGATAAATTTATTGAGAGCTATATAAAAGCATCGAACCCCAATTTGTCCGTCGACAGTGTAAGTTTTGAAAACCTTGAATCAGACAGTTTGCCACTTATTCAAAAAATCAGTTTCAACCAACAATTGAATGCTACTGGTGAGTACAATTATTTTTCCGCTAATATGCTCACGGGTCTCGAGAAAAATCCTTTTGTTGCAGACGAACGTTCTTCAGACGTATTCTTTGGGTTTAATCAATCATATACAATCATGGGAACCTACAGCATCCCCGACGGCTATGAATTTTCTGAGCTTCCGAAAAATGTAAAGATGATCATGCCTGATACAAGCATCAGCATTTCACGGGTTTCACAAGTTAATGACAACATGCTGCAATTAAAAATTCAGCTCGATTTCAACAAACCAATTTATTCTGCAGAGCACTATGCTGAGATGCACGAATTCTATCAGCGTTTGTTTGACCTGTTGAACGAACAATATGTATTTAAAAAGAAGAAATAAATAAATCATTACAGCATGAAATATTTTTTCTGTTGCTTGTTTCTGTGCGCCAAATTGTTGGCCGCAAACGGACAAGTTTATAATGCGAGTTCTATTCCGGAATCACTCAAGAAAAACGCATCGGTAATTGTTCATTTAGATAACACTAACGTTGATATTGAAGACATCGACAAAGCAACGGTTACGGTTCATAAAATTTTTACCGTGCTTAATGATGAAGGAAAGGACGAACTAATGTTCAATGAATACTCTAACAAATATTACTCGCTCGATGATGCTGAAATAAAAGTGTTCGATGAAAAAGGAAAACAAACGGCAAAGTATAAGAAAAAAGAAATGAGCACCCAATCCGTGGGTGAAGGATTGGTGGAAGAAGGGTTTGTTACTTACTATAAAGTTCCCGTATCATCTTACCCGGTTACAGTGGAATTTGATTACACGAAAAAACTAAAAAGCACTTTATATGTTCCCGATTTCAGGTATGTTCATGCAAAGGAAGCTGTTGTTGAGGCAAACTATACTGCACGGCTTCCGGAGTCCCTTAATCTGCGATACAAGGCCAAATTAAATTCACTCAATCCGCAAATGACCGATGACGGGAAGTATAAAACGTTTACCTGGAGTGTAAAAAATATTGCCGCTGCTGAAGATGCAGAAGGAAGTGTTTCGGAAAGAGATAAATTTCCCTATGTAAATATTGTAACGGACAAGTTTGACTACTTTGGAAATGCCGGTGATCTTTCCTCGTGGAAAAATTTTGGCAAATGGATTGGCGGTCTTTATCAGGGTTTAGATGAGTTACCTGCTGACAGGCAACAATTTTTTCAGCAGTTAGTAAAAGATGCTCCAAACGATGTTGAGAAAATCCGTCTTGTTTATCATTATCTGCAAGAAAATTTTAGGTATGTCAGCATTCAATTAGGCATTGGCGGATTAAAACCGTTTTCTGCAACATTTACCGACCAAAAAAAGTATGGCGATTGCAAAGCCCTAAGTAATTATATGAAGGCTGCATTAAAATCTGTTGGAATAAAAAGTTTTGTTGCCATTATTAATGCAAAATACAATGAGGAACCCGTGGATCCTGATTTTCCTGCAAATGATTTTAACCACGTAATTATTTGTGTGCCGCAGGCCAAGGATTCAATATGGCTGGAGTGTACCAGTTCAACATCGGAGTTTGGCAAACTTGGAACGTTTACGGAAAACAGGAATGCTTTACTGGTCACCGAAGACGGAGGTGTACTGGTTCCCACGCCAAAAAGCAAATCCTCAGATAATACACTTACGACGCATACTTCAATTGACATGGACAAGGATCTGTCTGGATTGGCTAAGATAACCATCGATGCAAACGGCGAATACGATGATGTGTTTACCCAATTGCTGAAAGAGAAGAAAGATGATCAAAAAGAATTTATGGTGCTTTACATGGGCTACAAGGAGCCTGACGATATGGAGCTGACAGCAAAAGATGGTTCCGACAATCATGAAACGGAATTGAAAATGGCTATAAGAAAAGTGCCTGACTTCAGTTCGGGAAGTAAATATTTTATTTGTCCACGCATCAATAAAATCTTTGCAGAGAACCTGCCCACAGCAGACAACCGCAAGCTTGATTTTTATTTCAACTTTCCTTTTGAAAACAGAGACACAACTGTTATCAAACTGCCCAAAGGTTTTCAATCGGAAACACTGCCAAAAGAAACAACTCTGACAACAAATTACAGTTACTACCAATCAAAATCATGGTACAACGAAAAAGAAAATGCTATCTATACAGCAACGACCTTGATTTTGCAAAAGCACAAAATTCCCGCTGCAGATTATGCTTCTCTCAAAAACTTTTTTGACGATGTTGTAAAGGATGACAGCCAACGAGTTGTAGTTAAGAAAACAGAATAATTGGCCCGTATGCTATTGGGATATTGCAAATTCCAGATCTGCTCTTAACTAACCTTAACAATTGTTCAAGGCTTGTCCTATTGCTTTACATGGCAACTTTGTAAATTTGCAATCAAATCCATGACGAATGAAATTTGAGAAAATTCATAATAAAGGACAAGCGCAGTTGTTTCAAAACCCTGCGCTAGAATTTTTAACCAAAACCCACCCTTTGGTAATTTGGGGAATTTATTTGCCGGTCGTTGTCGGCTTTCCTTACTATGCATTTTCAAGATTGGAGTTTAACGGAAACCGAATTGCAATTTTGTTTTTAGCAGGAATGTTTTTCTGGACATTTTTTGAATACATCATGCACCGATGGGTGTTTCACATGGTGGCTGAAAGTGAAAGAGCCCAAAAGATTGTTTATGTTATGCATGGCAATCACCATCATTATCCAAGAGATAAAGAACGCTTGTTTATGCCGCCCGTGCCGAGTTTAATTATTGCTTCAATCATTTTTGCGCTGATGTATTTATTCATGCACCAAAATGCGATTGTTTTCTTTCCAGGTTTTATGCTTGGGTATTTAATGTATGGCTCGATGCACTATGCTATTCATGCATGGAATCCACCGTTCAAATGGATGAAACCCTTGTGGAGAAATCATCATCTTCATCATTATAAAGACGAACACAAAGGATTTGGCGTCAGTACAACTGTTTGGGACCGGGTATTCGGCACCATGTTCGACCTGAAGAAAGAAAAAGAAGACAAAGAGAAAGTGGCTGCACTGATGTACTCAAAAAGCAAATAGCGTTTAGTACAATCCAGCAGGTTACAGATTTACTTCAGTACTATTTACGCTGAACTCTAAAACTGTTTTATCATGGGACAAAAAAAACTGGTTCGTTTTGCGGAGTTGGAAACGTTTTCAAATGTGCTTCAGTTTCCCGTGAAGATGCCCGGAACATGGTTTGAGTTTTTCGAAAATAAAAATCCTCTTGTTCTTGAATTAGCCTGCGGCAAAGGGGAATACACTGTTGGACTTGCAGAGATTTATCCAACCAAGAATTTTATCGGCGTTGATATTAAGGGCAACCGTTTGTGGGTGGGTGCAAAAAAAGCTATTCAACATCATCTGAATAATGTTGCTTTTTTGCGAATCCAAATTGACCAGATTACCGAATACTTTGCAACAGAAGAAGTTGATGAGATATGGATCACGTTTCCGGATCCGCAATTGAGAATTTCAAAATCAAAAAAGCGGTTGACGCATCCAAAGTTTTTGCGTTTGTATTATCAGATATTGAAACCAAATGGAAAAATTCATTTAAAAACAGATAGTCCTGACCTGTATAGCTTCACAAAGAAAGTGATTGATATGTATGGTGGTCACTTGCATAAAGACATCGACGATGTGTACGCAGAGCCGGGCATTCCGCCGGAGTTGAGAATTGTCACACACTATGAATCGTTGGACATTGCAAAAAGCAAACGGGTCCATTATTTATGTTTCTCACTTCCTGAAGTTTTACCTTCAAAAGAAATGGATATTGCACTACAACAACATTTAAAAGATGAAGCAGGAATTGAGGGGTGACGACTACTATTTCAACAGTGATGGCTTTGTCGTACTGACTGCAAAATATCTTTTAGAAAGAGGCTATTGTTGTGGTAATGGTTGTAAGAATTGCCCTTATGATTACAAGGCTGTTCCGGAACCAAGAAGAACACGTTTGTTGGAACAAAGAAAGAAAAGCCAATCTAACGACAATGCCGATTAAGAAATCTTCTTCTGAAAAATTAAAGTCCGTAAAGCCTTCCGGTAAAAAGGATGAATCTTTCTTTGAGCTGGTCTTTGATGTGGCAAGGCAAATACCAAAAGGGAGAGTAACATCGTACGGCGCTATTGCTGCGGCATTAGGGACGAAGCTGTCGGCACGAATGGTTGGATGGGCAATGAATGGTTCGTTTCGGGTTCGTCCGAAAGTTCCGGCGCACAGGGTGGTGAACAGGAACGGAATGCTTAGTGGTAAAATGCATTTTGCTTATCCTGAACAAATGCAGGAGCTGCTGGAGAAGGAGGGGATAAAAATTGTTGATGATAAGGTTGTGGATTTTGAAAAGAAGTTTTGGGATCCTTCGAAAGAGCTGGGAATTTGATTACTTCGCATGATGAAATTTTGCCTTCTTGTTTTTATTTCTTTCATAGCAATTTCTTGTGAGCACACGATGAATAAAACACATGTTTTTCGATTGAAACCCGGCAACGACCTTAAAAAAGAGATTGAGGCTTACGTAAAGACAAATAATATCCGGGCAGGATGGATCAGTTGTGGTGTTGGAAGCCTGACGGATTACAATATTCGTTTTGCCAATCAACCAAAAGGAAGTAAAGGCTCAGGACATTTTGAAATTGTAAGCTTGATTGGAACGGTTTCGGTGAATGGTTCTCACATTCATATCAGTCTTAGCGACAGTACAGGTAAAACTATTGGCGGTCACTTGTCAGACAGCAATTTTGTTTATACGACCGCTGAAATTGTGATACAGGAACCGGATGATTTTGTTTTTACGAGAGAAAAAGATGGAAGTACACCCTGGGAAGAGTTGCAGATCAAAAAGAAAAATCAATAGTAAGGGCTGATCATCAAATAAACTACCGGGCCGGTTACTGCGACATACAACCACATTGGCCAGGTGATTTTTGCAATTTTTCTGTGAGCAGCATTTTCATTAATTAATGCCCTGTACGCAGTAAATAAAATAAAAGGAAGAACAATACCTGCCAGTAAAATATGTGTGCTTAAAAGAACATAGTAAAAATAACGAAGGGAACCTGCAGCGAGTCTTTCTGTTTCACTCAAAACACCGTCATGATTAATATCTCCAAACCTTGCTTCGCCTGCCAACAAATGGTGAAGAACATAGCTCACTAAAAACAAAATCGACAAAGCCATTGCAGTGAGCATAATTTTTTTGTGAGTATTATACCGCTTTGTTTTGGCAAAATAAAAACCTGCAAGCAATAATACCGTAACAATTGAATTTATTACAGCATTGATCTTTGCAAAAATGTGTTCATCAAAACCAAGATCAACATTCAGTTTATATTTTCCGAGTGCAGATATAAGAATGAATACGACAATCGAAAAACTGAAAATGATAATTCTTGCCTTCCTATCATTCTTGCTTATTGAAAGCATCATGCTCTTTTGTTTTCTTTTTTCATGAAGATTGTCAGAAGTATTATTCCAACTATAGCTATAGCGAATACAACTGCAATCAATTCCAGTTTTCCCGCCAACGGTGATCTGTGTTTCGGATCTTTTTCCAAAGAAAGAAAAATAATGTCGTTTGCAAGTTTTCTCAAATCGTTTGAATCAAGCCCATTGTACATTTTTATATTTCCATTCTCATCTTTCCTTGCACGAATCACCCTGTCTTTATCCAACAACATAAACAACTGCGGATGCATAAAGTTCGAGTCCACATGCCCGCCATCAACAACCGCCAGCTTTAATCCGTTTCTCGCCCAATCGTAAATCTCTTTTTTATTGCCTGTGAGCAACCACCAGTTTTGCGGATTAACCTGAAAACGATCTGCCCATTTTTTTAATTCAGCAACGCTGTCTCTCTCGGGGTCAACGCTTACAGAAAGAAACTGAACAAAATCAGCTTCCCGGTTTCCGCCTTCATCATTGCTTTTTATATTATCACGCAAAAGTTTCATGTGCCTGGTCATGGTTGGACAAATCGTTGGACAGTGGGTGAAGAAAAAATCGATGACAACAATTTTTCCTTCAGTGGTGCTGTCGTTTCGTTTATACATCATGTCCTTCCATGAAACCTGGCGGCCCGTCTGGTTTGTAAAACTAAAATCAGGAACACGACTCCAGGCGGTATCAGTTACTTCTTTCCCGTTTGAAATTTTAGTGACAACAGAATCGTAGAATACTCTTTGAGGAACACCTTCGGGATGCGCTGTCCTCATAATAAAATAGGCAGCAATAGGAATGATCAGCGCAATAAGAATCCCGTATACAGCTTTTTTATTCATTTAATAAACGAGTTGGGAATGAATTACACGAATCAACTGATGGTTAAGGATGACAATAACTTTTTGCATGCGAGTAAGTTGTGTCAATAGTTGTAAATCGTGTAAACAAAAAACCATCGCCGCAAAATTATGCCGGCGATGGTTAACAAGTTTCACTTATAACAGAGCATTAACCGCCAAAACCATGTTGCGTGGTGTCGCCTTTTTGAATTGGACGCTCCATAGTATGTTCTTCTTTGTATTTGTCGTAACGGTTGCGCATGGTTCTGTATGCATTTCCGTCCCACAAAAAGGCTCCGATAAACCATACGAATAACATCAATGGCACCACAATGGTCATGATCATGTTTCTGATCTCATCGCCAAGGTGCATAAAGATGCTAACGATATAAAATGCTTTTGCCAGCGACAAAATACAGATTACGCCTTTGATAAAAAGATGTGCCCAGCTTGGCATGGCCGGAAACAAATACATGGTAAGGCCAAGTGACAATTCAATAATTGTGATCACTAATAAAATCCAAAACGTTTTCCAAATTCTTGCCGTTCCTTCACTTGGTGCGTGAGCATGTGTTACTTCTGCAAACTGTGTGTTATGTTCCATTATTATAGTTCGTTATGAATTTTTAAATGAGATAAAAGCAAAGAAATACAAATACCCAAACCAAATCAACAAAGTGCCAGTACAATCCTGCCTTTTCAATCATCAGGTAATGACCTCTTCTTTCAAAAACGTTATTGGTTGTCATCACCAGCATTGCAATATTGATACATACTCCGGAAAACACATGGAAGCCATGGAAACCGGTAATGCCGTAAAAAAATCCTCCAAAAGCAACCGGGCCGGTTTCTCTTACATGCAACTCGGCAACATTGATCATTCCACGCAACTGTTCATCTGTCATTGCAGCAAGTTGCTGTTGCGGAACTTCATGATGTAAACCCACCAATTTTACCAACACGTCATGAGGAGTGTGCTGCAGTGCGCTTGTTGCCGCAGCCAGGTCAACATGCTGTCCCCAGGGATTCATACGTGTAGTTTGAGAAATAACGTCCAGCTGGTTTCCTATCAACACCGGGTGCTCTCCGGTAAGCAGGTGTGTCCACTCCATTGCCTGGCAGGCAAGAAAAGCCAAACCGCCCACAATAGTCCATGAAAGCCATTTAACAACACCTTTTTTATTTCCATGGTGCCCGGAGTGTACTGCTAAAACCATCGTTACGGAGCTCATGATCAGGATAAATGTCATAAGACTGACGAAGGCCAGGGGCAGGTTTACACCTTCAAAACCGGGAAAACTATTGAATACATCATTCGGACTAGGCCAATAGTTCGTTGAAAAACGAATCGTGCCATAGGAAATAAGGAACGCACCAAAGGTGAACGAATCACTCATCAAAAAATACCACATCATCAATTTTCCGTACTCCACATTGAACGGACTTTTTCCTCCATTCCACCAATTGGTTTTTGTTACCGTCGCAGTTGTCGCCATAATTATTATTTCGTATTTCGAATTCTGAGTTTTGAATTACAGGCCCATTTTTGAATCTGAAATTCCAAACCCTAAATTGTTTTAACCTAACCAAATAAAAAAGATCAATAGATAAAGCCACAATACATCTACAAAATGCCAGTAAGTGCTCATCACTTCTATTGGCGTGGCATTGTAGCTTCTTTTTTTCCCGAAAAACTGTTGCACAGCAATTACAACCAGTGCTACAATTCCTCCAAGCACATGCAAGGCGTGCAGACCGAAAATGATGTATAAGAACTGCCCTGCACCTGCCCCTTGAAACCTGACTCCATGGTTCCATAAATATTTAAAACCGGTCCATTGTAAAATCACAAATGCGATTCCAAGCAACAGGGTTGTCAAAAACAATGCACGAAACTGGCCCATGGCTCTTTGCTTAAAACAACGTAGAGCTGTTTGTATGGTTATGCTGCTAATGATTATGGCAGCAGTAGAGTACCAAAATACTCTTGGCGTTTTCACGTCTTCCCATCCGGGCTGTCCGCTTTTAACAATGTATGCACTTGTTAGCCCCGCAAACATCATAACGATTGCGGCAATAGCTACCCACATGGCAAACTTATGCGGATGAATTCTATTTCTTTGTTGTGTACTCACAATATCCATCACTCTTTATAAACGTTTTTATTTTTATGAACTCAAGGACATTACTATTAAACTTTCGTCTCGCCACACTCCTGAACAGTCTTTAATCCTGCTCAGCATATTTAAGTACCCGCTGTTTTCAATCAGCTCGTTATTCCAAACCTGGAAATTGAACATTGCTCGCTGAGCATTGAACATTTTCCTCTTATTCTAAACTTTACTTGCCAACAATGCCAGCAACACTACAGGCAAATAAATGTAGCTGCTAAACATTACTCTTCTCGCTGCCTTTACATTCATTTCTTTATACAACCTCAAGCACTGGCCAATTAAAAAAATATTTGCCAGTATAACTAAACCAAAACTAATGGCCCCTGTTATTGTTTTATATTCTGTCAGATGAATAATGTAAGGCAGAATACAAACCGGCAACATGAGTACCGCATAGGCGACACTTTGCATGGCAGTAAATTTTGTCGGCCCTTTTTCAGCCGGCAATAATTTAAATCCTGCTGTGCTGTAATCCTTGTGTGCAACCCAGGCAATTGCCCAAAAATGTGGAAACTGCCAAAGAAATTGAATGCCGAACAAAACCCATCCTCCATAATCCTTCCATCCGTGTCCGCTTCCAAAGATCGCATCGTTACCGGCAGCCCATCCGATTAAACAGGGCAAGGCTCCGGGGAACGCTCCAACCAAAACAGCTATTGCATTTATTTTTTTTAAAGGCGTATAAATAAATGCATACAGGAATAAACTAAACGCAGCCAAACCAGCCGTCAACCAATTAAAAAAATAACCGAGAATAAAGACGCCAATCGCCCCGGCAATAATGGCAAACGCCCATGCCTCCTTTACACTCATTCTGCCCGAAGCAACCGGACGCTTTGCTGTGCGTTTCATTACAGCATCGGTTTCTTTTTCAACTGCCATGTTCATTGCATTGGCACTTCCTGTTACCAGGAACCCACCAATGAACAAGAGCAAAATCATCCACCAATCTGTCTCGATAATCTTTGGCGCCATTTGGTAACAAATCACACTGGAAAAAACCACCATGATATTAAGTGATGGCTTTGTTAGCTGGAAATAATCTCTCAGCTTGCTGTTTTTTCCATTGATGGCTGCATCAAAATGACCCATTTAATTGGTTGTTTGCGCATGCAAACCTTTTTTATTTCAAATAACTAATTAGTGAGTTGTTTCGTCTGGATTTACGGGTTCGGTTTGAGGAATAAAATCTCTTCCGTCTTTACCGTAATCGTAAGGCCAGCGATGAACTTCAGGAATATCACCTACCCAGTTACCATGACCAGGATTGATTGGTGTTGTCCACTCCAATGTATTTGCACCCCAGGGGTTTTGTGTTCTTACCTTTCTTCCTTTAAAAATGGAGTAGAAGAAGTTGAACACAAACATCAGGTTCACGGCAAACACAATTATTGTCACAACTGAGATCATTCTGTTTAAATCTCCAAACTTGTTGAACGAAGTCCATGGAGAAAAATCAAGATAACGGCGTGGTACACCCGCCATGCCCATATAGTGCATTGGCCAGAAAATTAAATAAGCACCAGCAAGTGTTACCCAAAAATGGATATACCCTAAAGTGTTGTTTAGATAACGGCCAAACATTTTGGGGTACCAGTGATACACACCTGCAAACATTCCAAAGAACGCTGACACGCCCATCACAAGATGGAAGTGGGCAATTACAAAGTAAGTGTCGTGAACATGAATATCGATCGTTGAGTTACCCAACCAAATACCTGTCAATCCACCTGATATGAACATACTCACAAATCCGATGGCAAATAACATTGCGGGTGTAAACCGGATATTTCCCCGCCAAATTGTGGTAAGCCAGTTAAATACTTTAATTGCCGAAGGAATTGCGATTAATAGTGTAAGTAACACGAAAACAGATCCAAGGAAAGGATTCATTCCACTTACAAACATATGGTGCGCCCAAACCAGGAAGGCAAGAATACAAATGGCAAACAAAGAACCCACCATCGCCATGTATCCAAAGATTGGTTTCCTGGAGTTGACACTCATAATCTCGGAAACCATGCCCATGGCAGGAAGGATAATGATATAAACCTCGGGGTGACCTAAAAACCAGAACAGATGCTGATAAAGAATCGGGCTTCCGCCTTCATTTGGCATTATGTGCCCTTTTACGTAAATATCACTCAGGTAGAAACTGGTTCCGATATTTCTGTCGAACAGCAATAAAATTGCTCCGGAAAGAAGAACGGGAAATGACAGGACGCCAAGGATTGCTGTAAAGAACAACCCCCAAATGGTTAGTGGCAAACGTGTCATCGTCATACCTTTCGTACGCATGTTCAAAATGGTAGCGATGTAATTTAAACCACCAAGTAAAGACGACACAATGAACATTGCCATGCTTATCAGCCACAAGTCCATACCGATTTTAGAACCATCGGAAGCTTCACGCAATGCACTCAAAGGAGGATAAGCTGTCCAGCCGCCGCTTGCAGGACCTGTTTGAACAAACAAAGAAGACATCATGATCACACTGGCAATAAAAAAGAACCAGTAAGACAACATGTTCATGAACGGAGACGCCATGTCCCTGGCACCTACTTGTAAAGGAATTAAAAGATTGGCGAAGGTTCCGCTCAATCCTGCTGTCAACACAAAGAAGATCAGGATGGTTCCGTGCATGGTGATTAATGCGTAGTAAAATTCGGGATCAAGCTTCCCGCCTTTTGCCCAATGCCCGAACAATGTCTCCAGGATTGGAAAGCTAGAATCGGGAAAACCTAATTGCAAACGGAACAATACAGAAAAGAAAGCTCCGATCATTGCCCAGATAATACCGGTGATCAGAAACTGTTTTCCAATTGTTTTATGATCCTGGCTGAAAATATATTTTGTGATAAAGCTTTGCTTATGATGGTGATGTCCGTCATGTCCGTTACCATGAACCTCATGCGTTCCCACCGCTCCTTCATGCACATGTATTGTTTGTTCGTTGTTCATATCAGTATCATTTAAACCTTAACGGTTACGAATTTACTTATTTAAAAAGGCAGTTGGTTTAGCGTTGTTGGCTTTTGTGGAATCCATTGGTGAGCTACTTTGGTTAGCAGGCGCAGACTGTGCACCGTTTGCAATAGCATACTGTGGTTGTTTTTGCGCAAGCCAGGCTTTGAATTCTGCCTGCGATTCCACCACGATCACTCCTCTCATTCCATAGTGGCCAGGTCCGCACATTTGGTCGCATGAAATTTCGTAATTGAAATCATCGCCATACTTAGCTTTCATTTCGCGGGTTGTGTATTTTGGTGTAAACCACATAGTGGTGGGTGTGCCCGGAACAGCATCCATCTTCATTCTGAAATGTGCCAAACCAAAATCGTGAATTACATCTTTTGAACCAATGATGAATTTTACAGGTTTGTTTACTACAATGTGCACTTCCTGGGTAACAACCACATCGTCATGATTGTCAGGATCGCTCCAGATTTGTCCTAGTGGATTTGATTTGTCTTCGTTGATTTCCTTGTAATATTTTTTTCCAAGCTTTCCGTCTTTACCCGGATACCTGAATTCCCATTTAAACTGGCTTCCGGTCACTTCAATTACCTGTGCATCTTTAGGTGCTTCACCTGTAATTTGGAACCAATAAAACAAGCCGAAACCCACCAGCACAGTAAGTGTAATTGCCGGAATCACTGTCCAGATAACTTCCAGTTTATTATTGTGCGGAAAATAATATGCTTTTTGACCTTCTTTCTCCTGGTATTTATAAGAAAACCAAAACAAAAGAATTTGTGTGATGACAAAAACCACGAAGGTGATAGCAAGAGTGATCCATATCATGGTATCAATTTTCTCACCATGGTCAGAAGTTTCAGGAGGAAGAATTTTTCCTTTAAGTTTTTCGTTGCAATACCAGACACCAAACAATCCTGCGATCAGGAAAACCAATAGTAAAAAGGCATTGATTCGGTTGGAATCCTTCCTTGTTTTTTCTTCACCTTTCAAAATAGCAACATACTCACTTGCCTTTGCAATTTGAAAGACGATGATAAAACCTAACAGCAGCGCAACAATGATCCAGGTAGTTGACATATTTAAAACAGTTTCTTATTTCTAATTTCTGATTTTCGTTTCTGTTTGGGTGAATCAGAAATCATGTATGGTGAATAATACTTTCTTTTAAGAACGGATGGTTTCTTGCATACAACGGATGCTTAGCCAGGGATTTTCCCGTTACAAACATGATCAGTCCGACAAAACCTAATCCAATTCCAAAGTCCAACAAAATAAACGGCACATGATCCGGCGAGCCTTCAGGCATCACCATTTGATAAAAATCCAACCAGTGTCCAAACAGGATCACAACAGAGACCATGGTTAGTGTTCCGTAATTACGCTTCGATCCTCTGGTCATCAGTATCAAGAAAGGTGCTAAAAAGTTAATGATAAGACTGAGCCAAAAGATTGCCCGGTAAGGACCGGAAGCACTTCCGGGACCGATTCTCGCAATGAAGTATGCTGTCTCCTCTGGAATGTTTGCATACCAGATCAGCATGAACTGGGCAAACCATAAATAGGTCCAGAAGATGGAAAACGCAAACTGGAATTTTCCGAGATCGTGTAAGTGTTCTTTGTTGGTCAGCTCCAGATAGCCAAGATTTTTCAGGAACACGACAAAAATGGTAATCAATGCGCAGCCTGCAACAAAAGTGCTCGCGAAAGTGTACCAGCTGTACATGGTGGAATACCAGTGAGCCGTCAAGCTCATCAGCCACAACCATGGAATTGATGACATTACGGTCAGTGCAAACAATACAATGTAGATAGCTGACCAAACCGTATTATCCCAAATGTATTTTTTACCTTCTTCGATACTGAGCTTGCGATCATCAATTGATCTTGATATGTGGCGGATCTTTCTTCCAATCCACCACCAGCCCACAATTGTAATGGCTGTCCAGATGGTAAAGAATCCCCTGTTCAAAAATCCGGATTTCCCGTTGATGGCTTCATCAAATTCAGGTGAGTTTGGATTGGTTACATTGGGGTTCGCCCAATGATACAAGGTATGATTCGGTCCCCATACCAAAACCATCATGATAACAAAGGAAATAATTCCTATGACAGGAACGCAGGTTGAAATTGCTTCGCTCACTCTTCTAAATGACATCTGCCATCCTCCCCATGCCAGCGTCGTGGCACAAATGAAGAACATCACGGCATTTACTACAAGTAAAAAGTAAACGCTGTTTTGTAACAAAGAAGCCCAGAACCTTGCAGCTGTTTGCGGATTAGAACTTGTTCCATGTGTAATAAACAAAATAATAACCGACAAGATTCCTGCTCCCATCAGGCCAAGCGCCCAGGTGTTATATTTTTTTGGTATTTCGAATTGCTCTCTAAGTATTGCTGCCATTACAGTCTTTTTATTTCGAACTCAATTATTTTTTTGCGTTTGTTGAATCAGCTCCTGTTTTCTTTGAAGTTGAATCTGTTGCTGCTGCTGCGGGGCCCTGTTTTGATCTGATGTATTTCAAAACCCACCAGCGTTGCTCGGGCGTTAATTGTGATGCATAGCTTCCCATGGTGCGGATGCCAAAGGTCATCACATAGAAATAATGTCCGTCAGGAAACGCTTTGATATTTGGTGCCATAAAGTTTGCAGGTTGGGCCACATAAGCACCACCAGACGGCAAAGGGCCATTCCCATCTAATTTGTCGCCGTGACAAACACCGCAGTACACTAAATAAAGACGTTGTGCTTCTTTCATCGCACCCGGTGTTGCGGCTATAGAATCAAGAGGACTCTTTAATGCTTCTGCAGATTTTAGTCCTGCCGAATCATTTGTGAGGTGATAAGAAATCATATCGCCGCGGGCTACCGTTCCCGGAACAGGCATCCCAGTATAAGTAATACCTCTTTTTTTCAAGGAATCATATTCCCCGCCCACATCATTATAACCATAGGTTTCATAAGCACGGCTGTAATACATGTCGGGCATATAGGCATGACCCGGATCGTCGCCATGTGCACCGCCGCAGCTTACAAAGCCAAGGCTCGTTGAGAATATTCCCGCTGCAATCAGTATTTTTTTCATTCAGTAATTTGTTTATTAACTAACAGCTTCTACTTGTCTTGTTTGAAATGGTTTTCTGTCGTTGTCGTATGTTCCAATCCACCACCTTGTTTCTTTCATTTGGGTACTAACTTCTTTTGCACCCAGGTCAGTTAGGAACTGGCTAACTTCATTTTCATTTGTTTTTTCTGTGCACTCGATAACCATTACAAAAAGATCATCGGTAGCACGAAGATGGAAATGATCTTTCTTCACAAACGGGGCAATTTGGCACAGGTAACAAAAAGTCAACACCATTCCCACGGCCGAAAACAATACGGTTAGTTCGAAGGTTATGGGAATCCATGCCGGCAGTGCAAAGAAGGGTTTACCACCAAAGTTCAAAGGCCAGTCGTAGGTTAAAGCCCAGGTAATAAAACCAAGTGCCGTACATGTTCCTGCCAATCCATAGAAAAATCCGGCAGTATGCAAGCTCGTATCACGCAAGCCCATTGCCTCGTCCAATCCGTGGATTGGCATTGGGGTGTACACGTCGTGAATTTTATATCCCGATTTTCTTACTTGCTTTACTGCAGGGAATAAAACCGCTTCGTCATCAAAGGCACCGACAACAAATTTTTTTATAGCCATAGAATAATTTCTGATTTCAAGTTTCTGATTTCAATTTCTGCTTAATGATGCAATGCTTCCTCTGCAAATTCTTCAACAGGTTCTTCTTCTACAAAATCCATTTTTTCCTTATAGCTTTCGCCGCTCTTCTTCAAAATATGTTTGATCTCTGCAATTGCAATTACCGGCATAAACTTAGAGAACAGGAAGTAGCAGGTAAAGAACAATCCGAATGTTCCAAGATAAAATCCAACTTCCCAAATTGTTGGCGAATAATAAGTGGCCCAGGATGAGGGCAAATAATCACGGTAGATGGAGGTTACAATGATCACGAAACGCTCGAACCACATACCAATGTTTACGATAATGGACATGAAGAATGTAACCCAAAGATTTCTTCTCAATTTTCTGAACCAGAAAATTTGAGGGGACAGCACGTTACATCCCATCATTAGATAGTAGGCCCATCCATAAGGACTCGACAGGTCAACCCGGTTGTACCTGAAGGCAAACCACTCATAATTTACATGTGAATACCATGCAATAAACAGCTCGGTGAGATAAGCGATACCTACAATAGAACCTGTAAGCACAATAACTTTATTCATCACCTCGATGTGCTCCATCGTAATATATTCTTCAAGATGCAAGACTTTTCTTGTAACCAGCAACAGGGTCTGCACCATGGCAAATCCCGAAAAGATAGCACCAGCAACGAAGTAAGGAGGGAAAATCGTTGTATGCCAGCCTGGAATTACTGAGGTTGCAAAGTCGAAGGATACGATTGTGTGAACCGAAAGTACCAGGGGTGTCGCAAGACCAGCCAAAACCAATGATAACGCTTCATGTCTTTGCCAGTGTTTGGTAGAACCTGTCCATCCAAACGAGGCAACGCCATAAAAGAATTTTCTCCATTTTACTCTAGCACGATCGCGAAGTGTGGCCAGGTCAGGAATCAGTCCTGAGTACCAGAATAAAAGCGAAACGGTAAAATATGTTGAGATAGCGAATACGTCCCAAAGAAGTGGAGAGTTAAAGTTCACCCATAAAGGACCGCGGGTGTTTGGATAAGGCAATACAAAGAAAGCATCCCATACACGTCCCATGTGCCAAATTGGAAACTGTCCGGCACACATTACCGCAAAGATGGTCATTGCCTCTGCAGCACGGTTTACGCCCGTTCTCCATCCCTGCCTGAACAACAACAGGATTGCGGAGATCAGCGTTCCGGCGTGACCAATACCTACCCACCATACGAAGTTGGTGATGTCCCAACCCCAACCCACAGTCTTGTGAAGGTTCCATTGACCAACACCAAACCACACCTCGCGTGTTACCGAAACCACACCGAATAGTAAAAACACAACAGAGGTCAAAAATCCAATCCACCAAAGCCTGCTTGGATTTCCTTCCACCGGACGACAAATATCTTCAGTTACCTGGTGATAATCTTTTGTACCTTCTACCAGTGGTGGTCTTACCTGCGATTCGTATTTAAGTAATGCCATAATTTATTAAAGCTACAAGCCAAAAGCATTAAGCCTTAAGCTTATTATTTTATGTTGTCAACTTCTTATGTCTCTCTCTCTCTCTGTTCAAAAACTGTTGCGCGCACACTTTTACTGCAACAATTCTATTCATCAATGCGTTTCCTGCGCCGGTTCATGCTGGCTTGGAAGAGGCTCATTCTTTGTTTCAAATGATTGTTCAGCCATTTTATGTTCCGGCTCAATCACCTCATCTGAGTTTCTAATCTTAGCCAGATAGTTCACGTTCGGCAAAGTGTGTAATTGCTCCAAAACATAGAACAAACGCTGAGGATTGTTCTTGCGAATCTGAGCAACGGTACTTGCCTCATCGTAAGCGTTTCCAAAAACAATTGCGCTTGTAGGACATGCCTGGGCACAAGCTGTTTGAACCTCATCAGGATTAAGCTTTCTGTCTTCCTGTTTTGCTTTCAATTTGCCGGCTTGCGTGCGCTGAACGCAGAAAGAACATTTTTCCATTACACCGCGGCTGCGGGTAACCACATCAGGATTTAAAACCATTCTCGTTAATTCATCATTCATTTGATGAACAACCTGGTTCAACTTACCTGTACCACTTGAAGGGCCAAGAACTCCATGCGTGCTTGCTCCGTAAAAATCTCCCCAGTTAAAGCGACGAACTTTATAAGGACAGTTGTTTGCACAATATCTTGTTCCGACACAACGGTTATAAATCATTTGGTTTACACCTTCGGAGTTGTGCATGGTTGCTGCAACCGGGCAAACATTTTCGCAAGGAGCGTTGTCGCAATGCTGGCAAAGCATCGGTTGGAAAATCACTGTTTTAAGGTCGTCTGGATTCTTTTCGTCCGTTACAAAATAACGGTCGATGCGAAGCCAGTGCATATCGTGATAGCGAAGCACCTCATTTTTACCAACCACAGGAACATTGTTTTCCAAATGACAGGCCACCACGCAAGCGCCGCAGCCAATACAACTGTTCAGGTCAATTGACATCCCCCAGTGAATCTCGTTTGATCTTGTCCTCGGATCAGGATAGATCGTTCCACCTTTTTGGAAATTTCTTTCCCCTCCACCGCCAAAATCTTGATGCAACTCGTCACGCCATTCTTTGTATTCATTTGGATATTTTACAAATGTGGCAAGTGTTGTTTCTTTCAAAACTTCGGTTCTTCCTTCGTAAGAATTGTGTTTTTGAACTTGCGCAATCTTATAATCACCCACAGTTTTCGCCGAAGTTGTTACTTCGTTATTGTAGATGCGATTACCATTTTTGATTTGGGCGAAAGGATAAACATTTTGTCCAACGCCTTTATCCTCATAAATGGCTGGATTGAACGCCTGGTTACGTCCGTATCCAACTGCCACTGCAACAGTGTTTGGATCCATGCCTGGAATTACCAAGGCAGGGATTGTAACTTTTTTATTACCCACAGTCAGCTCGATCAAAGGCTTTTCAGTGTAATATTCGTAATCGGTGCTTTCATAATCGACACCCAGCTCTTTTGCCTTTGCAGTAGAAATTAAAGCATAGTTGTCCCATGTTGCTCTTGTAACAGGATCCGGTAATTCCAACAGCCACGGGTTGCCTGCCTGTTTACCGCCAAGCACCATCACACTTTGATAAAGAACAATTTCATTTTTGCTGCTCTTCGGCGTAGATGAGATAGCGGCAATAGCAGCGTTTAAATCAACGCCAGCTGTTGGTGCTGTGCTTGCCGCAGTTGTTGTAAGGGGAGCAGCATTTCCAACGGTGGGTTGATGTCTGCCAGTGCTATCAGATGTTGGTTGGGAAGTGATTGCAGTAGCTAAACCGGTCAAGCCAAGTTGAGCAGATTTATCTTCTAAATAGTTTTGATTGTTGACTGTTAAATTCGTCGCGGGAGCGCCTTTGAATCCAAGCTGTAATATCTTATCAAATGCCTGTTGACTGCCGAAGTTTCCTTTCCAATAATTCTGAAAATAAGTTTCGTAGTCTGTATTGTTTCCACTCCATTTTAATAATGAAGTTTGATAAGCTCTTGTTTTGAAAAGAGGGTTGATGGTAGGTTGAATAAAGCTTACATAACCGGTTCTTGGTTCTGCATCACCCCAGCTTTCCAGATAGTGATGATTTGGAATAATGTATTGACACAACTCAGTGGTCTCATCCATTTTTTCGCTGAAAGAAATGGTTAGACCAACTTTTTTCAAACCGTTTTTGAAACCGTCTGCGTCTGCATAATCGTAGGCAGGATTAGCACCATAAATCAACAAAGCACCAACCTGTCCTGCGTTCATTTGTTGAACAAGCGAAGCAAAATCCGAGTCAATACCCTGTCTGTAATTCAATGAGGCAGCTGCATCGATTGTAGAACCAACCGCACCAATTGCCCTGTTGATTTCCCTGACAACGGTTTGAATATTTACGTCATTGCTTCCACAAACCACCAATGCTGCACCTCTGTGTGTTTTTAAATCGTTAGCCACTTTTTGAATGGCTGCATTCAATTTTGCATCGAGGTTTTGGGCAGGAGCCGCACCGCCAACAGCGGCCAATAATGCCAAGGCCACCGCACCTGTTTCCGAGGGACGATGAGTGATTCTTTCATCAGCACTAGAACCGGTCATGCTCAGATAGCTTTCAAACTGGTAATGCTTGCTCATGGTTTTTTTATCACCATCCAATTTCCTTTTGTTGGAATAAGCTCTCGCAAACTCTACCGGAGATAACCACGTTCCAAGAAAATCGGCACCAAGGCTTACAATCAGGTCGGCTTTATCAAAATTGTGTGCAGGAATTTTTCCGCCATTAGCCTGAATCAAACCACTGTAAGAAACAGCATCATACTGAACGTGGCGGCTGCCGGGATATTTAGCCAGGAAGCCTGCAATAATTTGTTTTGTAGTAGGAGAAACAACAGTGCTTGTCAGAAGAACAACCGGTTTGCCAGTGAGCTTGCTCATTAGTTGAGTATCGAGTTGCTCAAAGCTTGGAACTTCCTGCCATCCTTTTCCTGATACGTTTTCTTTTGGATGCGGAATACGGTACATATCATACAAATCCAACACAGAGGCTTGTGCCCTGGGCGATGTGCCTCCTAACGTATAGGGATATTGCGGATTGCCTTCAATTTTAATGGGACGGCCATCTCTTGTTTTTACAACCACCGGGATCACGTCACCATCCTGAACATAAGTACTTGCATACATTTTGGGAATTCCAGGATAGGTTTCCTCTGGACGGTTTACCAATGGCACCGCTTTTCTTACAGGAGTTTCACAGCTCGCAGCAATTGTTGCAGCAGCAGTACTGAAACCCAGGTATTTTAAAAAATCACGGCGTGGATGTTTCAGATCAAACAAACCCTTACCATCGAGGTCTTCAAAAGGTAAATCTTCTTCAAACTCGTTCTCTGTCCTCTTTTGAAGTTCTTCATTATTTTTTAGTGCAGCGAAACTTGTCCAATACTTTTTATCACTCATAATAATTTTGAGTTAGCAGTTGGCAATTGCCTACGCAAGGCCGCCAACTATTTCTTTAAATCTAAACAATATGTCAAGGCTGTTGAATTTAAGATCAACTGCCAACTGTTCTTAGTAGTGACACTTCTGACATTCTGTTCCACCAATGTCTTTTACGGTAACACTATCCATTTTACCCGTCTTAAGGTCGTTGTGGAATTTTTCGTAAATGCTATAGAATTTATTTCCGGTGCTATCTGAATAATCGAAATTCACTTTCGTTTGACGATGGCAGTTAATACACCAGCCCATGCTCAATTCCGCTTGCTGCGCAACTTTATCCATAGTTTGAATATTGCCGTGACAAGTTTGACATTGAACATTGCCAACTTTTACGTGTTGTGAGTGGTTGAAATAAACATGGTCGGGAAGGTTGTGAATTTTAATCCACTGAGGAGATTTTGCTCCTGAAGGATCCCATTGTGCACCAGGACCGGGAGTGAAGCCTGCATAATCATAAAGCTTCTGAATTTCTTTGGTTCCGTTTACTTCGTTTCCGTTTTCGTCTTTGATTACATATTTGTTTGGTCCGCCGGTATATTCATTGATAACTTTATGGCAGTTCATACAAATATTCAAGGTAGGAATACCCGCATGCCTGCTTTCCCATGCACCTCCGTGGCAATACAAGCAATTAATTTGGTTAATGCCTGCATGCACTTTGTGAGAAAAATAGATCGGCTGTGTTGGAGAATATCCTTTTTGACGACCCAGGTTGATTGCCCCTTTTGCAACAAAATAACCACCAACAACAAAAAGCATTAAAGCAAGTAATGCGATGTAAACTTTATTGCGATAGAAAGGCACGGGTTCGGGACGGAGAATATTTTCCTTATCGTCGGATAATTTTTTAAGACTGCTGTTTACCTGCATCAAAATGAGTGCAACCACAGCAAGAATAAGAGAAATGATTCCAAAGATTATCGCACCCTGTCCTGTTTCCTCCGGTTGTTCGCCAGGTGTCGGAGCCGGACCGGCCTTTACCGGCGGGTTCATCACATAGTCAAGAATTGCATCAATATCTTTTTCGCTCAACTGAGGGAAAGGAGACATCATCACACCGTACTTTGCCTTTAATCCTTGTGTGTAAGGATCTTTAGACATAAAGCCCGGAGGATTGTGTACCCAGGCATAAACATTCTTTTTATCCTGAGCCCATGGGCCTCTGTTCAACACATCATGCAACGCAGGACCGGTAACGTCTTTATCGATGGCGTGGCAGCTGGCACAATTTTGCTTAAATAATTGTTCTCCGTTTTGAGCAGTCGCTGTAATATGAAAAAGAAAGAAAAGAAGTCCAAACACTACACTCTTTTCCGCATGCATTTTTAATAGCTTCATAGCAACAATTGGTGTGAGATGTGGATAATTTTCCAAATCGGCTGCAAAAATATGACACGAACGTAACAAAACACCAACGTTGCAAAAAATTTTTTAAACCGCTACTACACTGCATTCTGAACCATTTTTTCTGCTGTTGAAGTTTGTCATCAAAATGGTTGTCATCATTTCGTCAATGCAAATGACAAATGTTGATTTCTTGGAAATGATGGAAAACACTTATTTGATTTTGCTCTTTTTTTAAAAGCTATTTTCGCTCAACAATGTGTTTGAAATGGTGGGAAAAAATGGAATATCTGTGCACGGCAAATTATTTTAATACCAATCATTTGCCCTTTGGGCAGACCGTTTAGAAAGTTATGAGCTATGGAAAACTCTAAATCAAGCCTTGCGGATTTCGAAAAGAAAAACCTTGTCATTTTTGCTTCCGGTGCAGGAAGTAACGCCCAGCAGATCATCAACTATTTTAGAAACTCAACCGTTGCAAAGGTGGTTTTAATTGCCTGCAACAAAGCAGGTGCAGGCGTCATTTCAATTGCACAGGAAGAAAAAATTCCGGTTTTGATGATCGAAAAAGAAAGGTTTTTCAAAGG
>Ga0207647_10000263_pt1 | contig 43120 bp, 51 predicted proteins | sample KBSCornC2_FD_184295 | JGI IMG/M metagenome (GOLD analysis project Ga0207647, IMG submission 184295) | Corn rhizosphere microbial communities from Kellogg Biological Station, Michigan, USA - C2 (SPAdes) (version 2) | ecosystem: Host-associated > Plants > Roots > Rhizosphere ... | reverse complement strand
CGCCTTCGTCCATGCTGAACGGTTTACGTTTTACCTTGAAGTTTTTGATACGCTCGAACTTAGCCAGTTCGTTTGACAGTTTGCGGATATCCTGGTTTAGCCAGTCGCGTACCTCTTTGTTATCAATAAAGGCATCGGCCTGTTCAAAGAAGGCCTCGTCAAAACCAAATTGTTCTTGCAGCGCTTCTTTAGCCGGGATGATGATGGCGGTGATATATTCGCGCTTATCGCCCAATAAAAATACGCCTTCAATTTTGGGGCTTTTCAGGTAGGTGTTTTCTACCGGAGTAGGGTAGATGTTTTTGCCATAAGCATTCACCAGCATGTTTTTCAGGCGGTCAGTGATTTGCAAGTTACCTTTAAAAAACCTACCGATATCGCCGGTATGCAGCCAGCCGTCTTTGTCGATGGTCGCAGCGGTTTCTTCAGGCTTATTCAGGTAGCCCTTCATCACGCAGTGACCACGGGTAATGATCTCGCCTTCTTCCGACTGAAAACTTTCTTTAAACGACTCGTGCGTTTGTATGGTATAAATCTCTTTAGTGTCCACGTTCTGTATAGCCACCTCAATGCCCGGCACAACGCGGCCCACCGTACCGTAAACCTGGCGATGCACCTCGGTTACCGACATTACCGGCGATGTCTCGGTCAAGCCAAAACCTTCCAGCACTTTGATACCCAGATCGCCAAAAAACTCGCCTATATTTTTAGGCAAAGCGCCGCCGCCTGACAGCATGATCTTCAGATTGCCGCCGGTGCGCTCTTTGATTTTGCTGAAGACCAGTTTGTCGGCCAAGGCATGTTGAGCGTTCAATATCGGGCCTGATTTCTTGCCATCTTCGTTAGCTATGCGGTGTTTCTTGCCAACTTCTAACGCCCAAAGGAATATTTTTGATTTTAAGCCGCCTGCGCTGGTGCCGTTTTTCATGGCACGGTCGTGGATGCGCTCTAACAGACGCGGTACGCAGTTCATAACGTGAGGCTTAACCTCGGTCATGTTTTTAGCTAAAAGTTCCAGGCTTTGCGCGAACGCGATCTTTGAGCCGGCATACAAGCAAACATGGTAAGTTGCTGTGCGTTCAAAGACGTGCGATAACGGTAGAAACGATAAGAAAGTATCTGTCTTCTCAATAATCGGTATCTGGATCAAACAAACACGCACGTTCTCCACCAGATTATGATGCGTAAGCATTACACCCTTGGGGGTGCCGGTTGTGCCTGAGGTATAGATCAGGCAAGAAAGATCTGACGGTAATATAGCCTCGCGCGCGCTGTTTATGGCCGACTGGTGTTTACCTACCTGTGCGGCACCTTGCTTAATTAGTTCTGTTAAGCCGATCACACCGGCGTTAAGATTCTGTTTCTCTAAATATTTCTCAAAATCATCAAAAGAAGGGATAATGCGAATAAGCGCGGGGCAGTTGTTGGCTACTTTCAGCACTTTACGGAACAGGAATGGATTGCCACAAATGATGGTACGTGCGCCTGAGTCGTTTAGGATGTATTCGATCTCAGTTTCTGAAAGGGTGGGGTAAATGGAAGTATTTACTCCGCCTATTTGCTGCAGCGCCTGGTCATAATAAATATAATCCGGACCGTTTTCCATGATCAGGGCCAGGCGGTCGCCTTTTTGAATGCCGATATCAATGAACCATGCCGAGATAGCGTCTATTTTATCCAGAGCCTCACGGTAGGTAATATCAACCCATGCATCGCCAACTTTATGGCTTAAAAAAGTGTGCGTATCAGGATGGATATTCTTTACCAGGTAACGTATCAGGCTGGGTACGGTATTGCGCTCGGTGGCTAAAGTCATTGTGTAATTGGTTGATTGCTGTAGACAAAACTAACACGATTTCATGATTTTTTTTGATTCTGTGGTTTTTTTTGAAATGAAAAAATGTTAACCTATTTGTCATTCTGAGTACAGCGAAGAATCTTGTACGCTTTGCCAATCGCATTTATAAGATTCTTCGCTGCGCTCAGAATGACAACATGATAAAACAGAAAAGGCGCTAAAAGCGCCTTTTCTGTTTTATAAAATCGGTGAAATCACGCTATAATCAGTGAAATCAAATCAAAATTATACCGAAAAACTTTCGCCGCAGCCGCAGGTACGGGTTGCGTTAGGGTTGTGGAAATTGAAGCCTTTGCCGTTCAAACCGTCAGAGAAATCAAGTTCGGTACCGGCCAGGTACAGAAATGATTTCATGTCCAGCGCCATGCGTACACCTTTATCTTCGAAAAATTGGTCGCCCTTTTTCTCTTCGTTGTCAAAATCAAGGTTGTATGATAACCCTGAGCATCCGCCACCCTGCACAGACACCCGCAGAAAATACGAGCTATCCAAGCCCGAATCCTGCATCAGGTGTTCTATTTTACTTTTCGCTTTATCAGTTACAGTTACCATTTTTTCAAGTCTTAAGTTCTGAGTCTTGAGTCAGGAGTCCCTTACTCAGGACTTCAGACTATAGACTCTAGACTAAATTAGTGGTGCGATTTTTCTACTTCAATCGGCTCCATGCCATTTTTAACGCGGAAGTCGTTGATAGCAGCTTTAATTGCATCCTCAGCCAATACAGAGCAGTGGATTTTTACCGGCGGCAATGCTAATTCTTCAACAATATCCATGTTGTCAATTTTCATTGCATCGTCGATAGATTTTCCTTTTAACCACTCGGTAGCTAATGATGAAGAAGCAATAGCCGAACCGCAACCAAAGGTTTTAAATTTTGCATCGGTGATTACATTGTCGTCACCAACTTCAATTTGCAGGCGCATTACGTCGCCGCACTCAGGCGCACCAACCAGGCCGGTACCTACTTTATGACTGCTTTTGTCTAAAGTACCAACGTTACGTGGGTTGGTGTAATGATCAATTACTTTATCTGAATATGCCATTTTCTTTAATGTTTGAATTAGTGAATTAGTGAGTGAGTGAATGATTTCTTTTTCACTAACTCTAATTTATATCTATTTATAAATCCGAAATCGAAAATCCGACTTCCGAAAACAATCTTAGTGTTCAGCCCACTCAATCGAGTTAAGGTCGATGCCGTCTTTAAACATCTCCCAAAGCGGTGACAGGTCACGCAGGTGGTTCACTGCATTTTTGGTTACCTCGATGGCGTGGTCAACTTCTTCTTCGGTAGTAAATCTACCTAAACCAAAACGTATCGAAGAGTGTGCCAAATCATCAGATAAACCTAAACTTTTTAACACATATGATGGCTCTAATGAAGCTGACGTACAAGCAGATCCTGAAGATACCGCCAAGTCTTTCATTGCCATCATCAAACCTTCGCCCTCAACATATTTAAAGCTGATGTTAGCTACGTGTGGTAAGCGATGTTCAACATTACCGTTAACATAACTTTCCTCAAGCTGACTTAAAGAAGTTTCCAGCTTATCGCGCAGGGTTGAAAGGCGTTTAGCCTCGTCAGCCATTTCTAAACGGCACAGCTCGCAAGCTTTACCCAGGCCAACAATGCCCGGAACGTTCAATGTACCTGAACGCATACCGCGCTCGTGGCCACCGCCGTCCATTTGAGCAGTAACTTTAACACGTGGTCCTTTACGGCGTACGTATAAAGCCCCAACGCCTTTTGGTCCGTATATTTTATGTGCCGACATAGCCAGCAGGTCAATACCGTCAGCATTCACATCTACCGGAATTTTACCTACCGCTTGTGTAGCGTCTGTCATAAACAAGGCGCCATATTTGTGGGCAATAGCAGCAATTTCTTTAACAGGTTGTATAACACCAATCTCGTTGTTACCATACATGATTGAAACCAGGATGGTTTCTTTAGTCATGGCAGCCTCTAAAGCAGCAAGATCAATCAGTCCGTCTTCTTTAATCGGCAGGTAAGTAACTTTACCGCCCAGTTTCTCAACGTGTTTACAAGCGTCTAAAACAGCTTTATGTTCAGTAACGGCAGTAATGATGTGGTTACCTTTCTCTCCGTACATTTCAAACACACCTTTAATAGCCAGGTTGTCTGATTCTGTAGCGCCTGATGTGAAGATGATCTCTTTCTCGCTGGCGCCAATAAGTTTGGCAACTTGTTCGCGAGCGTAGTCGACAGCTTCTTCAGCTACCCAACCAAAGGCGTGGTTACGGCTGGCTGCATTGCCAAACTTATTGGTAAAGTATGGCAACATAGCTTCAAGCACCCGCGGGTCCATTGGTGTTGTAGCGTTATTATCGAGATAAATAGGTATGTTCATGTTTAATATATTAATAGTACAAAGATATGTAAACATTTTTATTTAGATCACTTATAAAATAGTAAAACCGTCATCTTAAACTAATAATTTAAGCATTATATGATTTGCGAAATACATTTTTGATTTGCGCGCGTTATAACACGCGGCTTTTTGGCGCCCTTGCCTATTTTATAATAAGTTCGACGCATTGTTAAAAATGTCGTACTTTTAGGTCGTCATTTTAACGATAATGGCAACAAGAACTACAAACATATAAGTGTATGAATATCACTTACAATAAAGATATCGGCACAAAACAAAAGGCCCTCGCCATTAACCTTGATCCCCAGATTTATGGCTCTTTTGCCGAAATAGGCGCGGGTCAGGACGTAGCCGCTAACTTTTTTAAAGCCGGAGCATCATCAGGAACTATTGCTAAAACCATGTCGGCTTATGACATGACCGTGTCTGACGCTATTTATGGCGCTCTTAAGGTAAAACGCTATGTGAGCGAGTCGCGCCTTATGGCCATGCTTGATCATGAATATAGCCTGGTAATTGAGCGTCTGGCTCAACAAAGAGGTGATAATACTACATTCTTTGCTTTCTCTGATACCGTATCTACACTTAATTACCATAAAACCAACCAGGCTCATGGCTGGATGGGTTTACGTTTTCAGTTAGAGCCAAACGGCGCGTTTAACGATGTAATTATTCACGTAAACCTGTTGGATAACGATAGCAATCTGCAGCAGCAGGCTGTGGGTGTGTTGGGCGTGAACCTGATATATGCCTGTTATTACTATCACGCAACACCAAATATCTTCTTGCTGTCGCTGATGGATGAACTGTCGAAAGACAGGATCCAGATCGATATGATCCGCTTTGACGGACCTAACTTTGAAAAGGTGGACAACCGCTTGATGAGCTTGCATTTGGTGAAATACGGTTTCTCTGACGCCGCATTGTTCGGTCCGGATGGCGAGAATCAGCAGCCTTCAGAGGCGCTTTATAAAAAACATATTGTGATGGTTCGCGGTCGTTTCCGTCCGCTGCTTAATGTACATATGGATATGTTGAACACGGGGGTGAAGCAGTTTAAGGCTGAGCCCGATGTGGACAAAATGAATGTGACGGTGATATGTGAGCTTACCCTGCAGTCATTAAAAGAACGCAATGCCGACGAAAGCGCCGAGATTGACGAAAAAGACTTTTTGGACAGGGTAGACATTCTTTGCTCGCTTGGGCAAACGGTAATGATATCCAATTTCCACGAGTATTATAAGCTGGTAGCCTATGTATCAAAGATCACTCCGTTAAAAATGGGCGTGGTATTGGGTTATCCTAACCTGGAATATATTTTCTCTGAAGAGCATTACAGCGATCTTCCGGGCGGTATCCTCGAATCATTCGCCACGCTGTTTAGTCGCAAGGTGAAGCTGTTTATATATCCGACGTTGCGTAACGGTTTGATCATGAATTGTCTGCGTTTCTATCCGCCGCCACATCTGATCGACCTGTATCGTTATTTGATTGCCAATAACAAGATCGAAGACATCAGTAATTATAACGAAGGCAACCTGAATGTGCAGACTGATATTGTGCTGCAGCAGATTAAGCAAGGTGTATCCGGATGGGAGCAATATGTACCTAATGAGGTGGCTGCCATTATAAAGCAGCGTTGTTTGTTTGGCTACCCGTGCGAGGTATCGCCCGAACAGTCTTTGGAGGCGCCGAAAAAAGGTAAAGCCACGGCTAAATAATAAAATAAGCTAGCCGGATTTTTTTTGCAAGGTTTTAAAAGAGGTATAAAAGTTATATCTTTAATAAATTTAAACCTTTTAAACCTTGCTTATGAAGAGAATTTTTACCCTGATTATCTGCGTTTTTGTTTTGTTTGTGTCATGTAAAAAAGACAAGAACCAGGCCCCTGTATATTATATCACTGCGGATATTGATGGTACACCGGTAAGTTTTACTTCAAATAATGTGTCCCGGCTAACCACGGGGACTAACGGCGGCTCATTAGCTACAAATTCTATTCTATCCCTGTATGGAGCATCGCGGTTGGACGAGAATTCGGACGCTATCTCAATTACCGTGTCAGAGCCGCAAACGGTTGGCGTAGGTACTTACAGAGGAGGAGCAGACGATTCGCGCTTTGTGTCTATTCAGTATGTAACAGGGCCTTTTACAACTAACGCATCAAACGTGTACGTGAGCGATCTTTCAGATGGGGGGATGTCTGTCACCATCACCTCGGTAGACGCAAAAACTGTGCAGGGTATTTTTAAAGGCGTGCTTTATCATAATGGGGCGCAAAAAGCAATTACCAACGGCAAGTTTAATTTGATGCTAAATTATTAACGGATAGCCGCTGTTAGCGATAAATATTCAAATTGAACAAAATAGAACATATAGGCATAGCTGTGCGCGACCTCAAAGCCGCTGGCCGCTTGTATGAACAATTGCTAAATACCACCGTCTACAAAACTGAAGAAATAATCAGCGAAGCGGTTAAAACAGCTTTCCTGCAAGCCGGCCCCAATAAGATTGAACTGCTCGAAGCTTCGTCTACCGATAGCCCCATAGCCAAATTCATTGAAAAAAAAGGAGAGGGCATACACCACATTGCTTTTGAGGTTGATGATATCAAAGCCGAAATGGAACGGCTAAAATCGCAAGGTTTTGTTTTGTTAAGCGATGAGCCTAAACCCGGTGCCGATAATAAGCTGGTTTGCTTTGTGCATCCGAAGAGTGCCGGCGGAGTTTTGGTGGAGTTGGTGCAGGAGCGGGGGAGTGATTAGTTAATTGGTTAATTAGAGATTAGGTATTAAAACCAATCTTTAAAACCGATCACCGCGCTGTCCGAAGTCTCTGACTTCGGACGATTAAGCAAATAGTCTTCAGACTATTGTATTTGATTCTGTACTTTAATCAGACTATCGTGTAGTTGCAAACTACAAGCATAGTCGTCCGAAGTTATAAACTTCGGACAGCGAGGTAGAGATTACTTTTCAAACTTCCTTTTTAATTTGTTCAATATAGCAGGTAAATCCACCGAAAACCATTTGCCGTCATATTTTTTTAAAGAAACTACTCCGGAAATAATATCTTCCTCGTTGTCTGATTCTCGTTTATTGCTATCTAATAAATTTTGTAATTGATAATTTGATAGTTGCAGCGCTTGTATAGTTGCATCTTTCATTTGCAATGCGGAATTTGTGAGCATTATCTGAGATTTTAGATGCATTATATTTGCCTGCAATTGTACATAGGCAATATCATCATTATAGATATGCTGCTGTAAATCATTCAAAGCGGGGGCATTAACATAAGCGTCTAACGCTTCTTTAATCTGATCAAGGGCCTCTGCCTGATTTAATGGTATGACTTTAAATAGAGTGGAGCTACCTTTTTGCTGTATTTCCGTGTCAGCATCTATTCCTAAATCTTTTAGGAATTGTGCAAAATACATTAAATATTGATGACAAGACACTCTAACGCTCGCTGGGAAATCAAATAAAGATATTATAGCCTTGTCGTTTTTTAAACGGCAGATTTTAACAGCCTCAAAGACGGCTTTTTCTATTTGTTCTGAGTATTTGGAGATTAATTTTTCAGCAGAAATATGTAAGTCTGATATATAAAAATATATATTATACCCAAATTGGACATTGGCCTCATCTAAGCCATCGAAAACAATGTCTGTAGTTTTAATTGCCTCTTTCAAAGCCTCATCAAAATCTTTCATGCTCCAGTCCTCTAACCAAATATGGGGTTTGATTTGTAGGTCGAAATCGACGATAGTATCGTCACCGAATCTATCATCCAAATAAAAGGTGACATCAATCGGTGATTTCCACCATTCTAAATTGATTTGAAAGCTAAAATCGCTTAGCTCTTTTGCAATTTCGGTAAGCGTGTAAGAGGTTAAAGCATTTAAAGCTCTTTTGTCTGTGAGTGTAGCACTACGAGTATCGATGTAACATTTTGATTCATAGTCGGGTATGCTATCGATGGTAATGTAAGAGTCGTTGCCTTCTGTATATTTCTTATAGAATTTTACTTTTAACATCTTCTAAAAATAAATTAAATTAAATTATTTAGTTGATGATGTTTAATTTATATCATGCTTAAAAGGCGATATATAGGTACCATTAAATTTTTTACTTTTGCATTTTAACTTTTGAATTAAAATGCTACATTTGCACCTCTTTTATTAAGAAGAAGAGAATATTAACGACGATGAAAAAAGATCTGCATCCATCAAACTATAGATTAGTTGTATTTAAAGACATGTCTAACGACTATGCTTTCATGACTAAATCATGCATCGATACCCGCGAAACCATTAAATGGGAAGACGGTAACGAATATCCATTAGTAAAATTAGAGATTTCTCATACATCACACCCATTCTATACCGGTAAGATGAAACTGGTTGACACTGCGGGTCGTATTGATAAATTCCGCTCTCGTTACAACAAAAACTAATCTTAGTTCTGTTGATAAAATATTTGAAAGTCCCGGCTTTGCAGTCGGGACTTTTTTTATTTTTGCGCTATGGCAATTATCCTGTTCGACGATAATGCACACCAAGCATTACTGCCGCTAACCTTTACACGTCCCGTAGCCGATCTGCGCATTGGTATCTTAACCATTGCCGAAAAATGGGCTAAACATTTAAATACTGAATACTCTTTCCAGACGCAGCCCTATCTGCAAGCCAAGTTCCCGCAAAGAATAGGAATTGATGATCTGTATATTAACGGTGCCGTTTGCCCTGACGATAACCTGTTGGATGCCATCAGTAACCTAAAAACAGGCGAAGCACTGAAGCAAGGCGAATTGTTGATAGCAGCTAAAGCGCCTATAGAAAGTAATTTTGAGAAAGAGATTGCCTATGAGCCATTTTTTATCAGCCTGCGCTATCCCGAAGATATCTTCAGTAAAAACGATATCGAATTACGTAAAGATTTTAAACTGCTTACCAAAGGCCGTACCAGCGCCGAAATAAGCAATACCAACACCATTTTAGGCAATGATTTCTTTGCCGAAGAAGGCGCTACTGCCGAGTGTTCAACGTTCAACACCAATACCGGACCGGTTTACCTGGGCGCTAACAGCAGCGTTTGGGAAGGAAACCATATCCGCGGTGCATTTGCGCTGTGCCATAATTCACAGTTGAAAATGGGCGGTAAGATGTATGGGGCTACCACCATAGGGCCCTATAGCCGTGTAGGTGGCGAGATTAACAATTCGGTGATCTGGGGATACTCGTCAAAAGGCCATGAAGGTTTTTTGGGTAACTCAGTTTTAGGCGAATGGTGCAATATAGGCGCCGACAGCAATAACTCAAACCTGAAAAACAACTACAGCGATGTTAAACTATGGGATTATACCACCCAGCGTTTCCGCAAAACCGGTTTGCAGTTTTGCGGCCTCATCATGGCCGACCACGCTAAGTGTGGCATCAATACCATGTTTAATACAGGTACGGTAGTAGGAGTAGGCGCCAATGTGTTTGGCTCAGGCTATCCGCGTAACTTTATACCTGACTTTGCCTGGGGCGGCGCGCAGGGTTTTGAAACATATTCACTAAAAAAAATGTTTGAAACCGAAATGCTGGTTTACCCGCGCCGCGAGAACAGGGTGTTCGACGAAGTGGAGCAGAAGATAGTGGAAGCCGTATTTACGCTCACAGAACCTTATAGAAGTGTATTTTAAATAAGTTCATAGATCATGGTTGATAGATCATGGTAATAAAAATAAAATAGTAAAATAATAAAAAACAGCCATGGTCCATCAACTATGAGCCATGAACTAACAACACCCATCATGAGAAAAAAAATTGTTGCCGGAAACTGGAAAATGAACCTTGATTACAACGAAGGTTTGTCTTTGTTTTCTGAAGTTTTAAATATGGTTAAAGACGAAGCTACCGGCTCGCAAGAAGTGGTAGTTTGCAGTCCGTTTATACACTTGCACAGTATTGCAACGTTGGCTAAAGGTGCTGCAAAAGTATCTGTAGGTGCACAAAACGCACACCAGGCCGAAAGCGGTGCATACACCGGCGAGGTATCTGCAAAACAGATTAAATCGGTAGGTGCAGCTTACGTGATCCTGGGTCACTCAGAGCGTCGCCAGTATTTTGGCGAAACCAACGAGTTGTTGGCCAAGAAAACCGACACCGCTCTGGCAAACGATCTTAAACCGATATTCTGCATAGGCGAAACGCTGCAAGAGCGTGAAGCTAATGCTCACTTTGACGTCATCAAAACGCAACTGGTTGAAGGTATTTTCCATTTGGATGCTGCCCAGTTTGGCAAAGTAGTTATTGCTTATGAGCCTGTTTGGGCTATTGGTACCGGCGTTACGGCAACTGCCGCTCAGGCGCAGGAAATCCATGCTTTCATCCGCAAAGAGATAGCTGCTAAATATGATCAGTCGGTTGCTGATACTACAACTATCCTTTACGGTGGTAGCTGTAACCCTAAAAATGCGCATGAATTATTCGGACAGACAGATATTGATGGCGGCCTTATAGGGGGGGCGTCATTAAAGTCTCGCGATTTTACAGATATAGTTAAAGCTTTTAACTAAGATATTTGTTAAAGGGGGTAGTATGTTAAAATACCTTGTTAAAGTTATACTGCCCCCTTTATTTGCCTTTTGGTTGTTTGCTGTATTGATCAAATACAGCCCGTCTTTTCATAAAATAGGCGCAGAAAGCGCAGGTGAAGACACGGTTTATGGTCTGATATTCTATTACAAAATATTCGCACCGGCGCAGATAGCAATAGCGCTGCTTACTCAAATTTTGATTGCTATTCCTCTATGGAAAAAGATTGTTGCCGGTCGTACGGCGGCTATCAGCATCATTTCTGTTTTGGTTGTTATTTGTGCGATATTTGCCTTCGGGATAGCTTACGTTATTTGGGACCCGGCTACCGGGAGCGACAGGTTATATAGCATCGGCTTTTTTATGGCAGCCGTACAATGGTACTATTGGACAGTAAACTTTTTAATACTATACCTGTTGGATTGGAAATCAATCCGAGCCCAAAAGGCCGGGCAGCCAAACTGAAAATGAATCATGAATTACTACGAAGTACTTTTTACCACCATAACTACTGAGGATTATCAGCAAGACCTTTTAATCAACGCCCTGGGCGAAATTGGCTTTGATACTTTTGAAGAAACCGACCTGGGTTTTAAAGCCTATATTCAGGAAACTGATTTTAGTCAAGCAGAACTTGACGAGGCGGTAGAAGCTTACCGCCACATGTTCACGTTTAGTTATGAAGTGATGCTCATCCCGCAGAAAAACTGGAACGAGGTATGGGAAAGTAACTTCGAACCCATTGCCATTGGCAATAAAGTTTTTGTGCGTGCGACATTTCATGACGCTCGCCCGGAGTTTGAGTACGAGATAGTTATCGACCCTAAAATGGCTTTCGGTACAGGTCACCATCAAACCACGGCCATGATGCTGCAGTTGATGCTGGAAAATGATTTTGCTGGCAAAAAGGTGCTGGACATGGGCTGCGGCACAGGTATCCTGGCTATCATGGCTGCAAAATTGGGGGCCGGTGAGATTATGGCTATTGATTATGATCCGGTTTGTTATGATAGCACCATTGAGAATGCGCAATTAAATAATGTAGCCAATATCACCGTCGGATGCGGGTCAAAGGAGGCTATTCCAGATGATCAATACGATATCATCCTAGCTAATATTAACCGCAATATCCTTATTGATCAAATGTCTCGCTATGCCGAGGTTTTAAAACCTGATGGCGAGATCTATTTCAGCGGGTTTTATGAAACTCCTGACCTGGAAATCATCACTGATGAAGCTCGCAAATACGGCTTGAAATACATCACCCATAAAAAAGACAGCGAGTGGGTGGCGGCGAAGTTTATTAAATAAACCCTTGACTCACCGAAACCTTTAGGTCATGCCGAACTTGCTTCGGCATCCCACTTGCTAATACAACGCGTTACCTTTCTGATGGGATGCCGAAATAAATTCGGCATGACCTTCTTTTTCTTTTAGTACTTATTTACAACAAGTCTATACATGTTGACTTGCTGTAAAACTCTATTTATATTTATGTGTTTTATTTGACAAAGTACAAAAGCTCGTCTTTTATCTTTGTAATGTATTTGACTTTTGTACCAAAAAAGTCAAATTGACATATATTTAAAAATTCTATTTCTATGAGAACCTATCTTGTACCTATCGACTTTTCGCAAGCCTCAATTAATGCCGCCGAATTTGCCGCCGAACTAAGTAAACAAACTAATGTTGAACACATTGTACTGTTAAACGCCTATTATGTATCAACTATCGAAACCATGTTGCCTAACCCGGATATGGTTCAGCTAATGGAAGAAGAGGTTGAAGCTGAAGCGGCCGATCGTATCAAAAAACTGGAACATTTGCAGCATAAATTGAAAAAGCATGTTAGAGAAGGGGTGAAGATCAGTGTTCATTTGAACCGCTCGCACTTATTGCGTGCTGTTGTCGAGAATGTATCGGCGAAAAATGCCGACCTGGTGATTATGGGAAGCAAGGGTAATACCAGTAAAACCGACGTGGAGATTGGCGGACACGTGGTAAGAGTATCAAAAGCCAGCCCGGTGCCGGTTATTGTAGTGCCGCCTCATTATAGCTTTGAGCCGATAACCAAGGTAGTTGTCGCCTGCGACTTTAATAAGGTGAAAGAAACTGTTCCACTTGAATCACTAAAACGCCTGCTGGACAAAAAGAAATTTGAGCTATTGGTTGTCAATATCGACAAAGACTCAAAACACCTATCAGGCGATGCCGAGCGCCGGGCTGAAGAAACCGCTTTACACGGTATGCTTAAACCATATCACCCAACATACAGCTATGTAAACAACCCTGATATTATTAATGGCATCCTGGAGTTTGCGGGTAAAAATAATGCACAAATGGTTATTGCTTTGCCGCATAAATACAGCTTTTTCCAATCATTACTGCACGATAGTGTATCGCAACAATTGGCCGCCAGTTCGGCTGTGCCGGTGTTGTTGTTGAAAGAATAAATCTTTGTTAAGCCAATCGTTTTTGCGTTTATTTGCACCATGAGGGTACATTTTATAGCCATTGGTGGTGCGGCTATGCACAACCTTGCCATAGCGCTGCACAAAAACGGTTTTGAAGTTACAGGGTCAGACGATGTTTTGTTCGAACCGTCGGTTTCGCGCCTGGCCCGGCATGGTATTTTGCCTCAAGAAGCAGGCTGGTACCCTGAAAAAATCACCAAAGATCTGGACGCCATTATTTTGGGTATGCATGCCCGTATTGATAATCCGGAGTTGTTGAAGGCGCAGGAACTTGGTCTTAAAGTATACTCGTATCCCGAGTATGTCTATGAGCAATCAAAAGATAAACTGCGGGTAGTAATTGGCGGCAGCCATGGCAAAACTACCATTACCTCAATGATACTTCATGCTTTGCAGGCCGCTGGTAAAGATTTTGATTACCTGGTAGGAGCGCAGCTGGAAGGTTTTGATACCATGGTTAAGCTTACCAAAGAAGCATCGATTATGGTTATTGAGGGCGATGAATATTTGGCCTCGCCGATTGACAGGCGACCAAAGTTTCATTTATACAAAGCCAATATTGCGGTGATTAGCGGCATAGCCTGGGATCATATCAATGTGTTCCCAACCTTTCAAAGCTATATCGATCAGTTTAAAATATTTATTGAAACCATACAGCCGGGCGGTACTTTGATTTACAGCCAAACCGACGCTGTTTTAGATGAAGTGGTGGCTGATGACCGGTCTAAAGTTCATAAAGAACCCTATGCTTTGCCTGAATATGTGATAGAAAATGGAGTCACTACCATACTATCTGACGGTAAAAAATATAAGCTGCAGGTTTTTGGCGAGCACAATTTGTTGAACATGCAGGCGGCCCGTCTGGTATGCGAAAAATTAGGCATTACCAAAGCTGAGTTTTATCAGTACATCACCAGCTTTAGGGGCGCCGCCCGTCGGTTAGAGTTGGTGGGTAAGAGTGATATGGCTACTGTATTTAAAGATTTCGCTCACTCTCCTTCAAAATTACAAGCCACTATTCACGCTGTTAAAGCGCAATTTCCCGAAAGGAAATTGATTGCCTGTATTGAGCTGCATACTTTCAGCAGCTTAAATAAAGATTTTTTGGGTGAATATGCCGGTACTATGGACGAAGCTGATGAAGCGATTGTATTCATAGACAGAAAAACTTTCGAACAGAAAAAGATGGAACCCTACCCGGCCGAGGTTGTAAAACAAGCATTTGCGAAAAATAATTTAACTTTTTTCAATGACCCTAAACTGCTATTGGCTCAGCTGGAAAAAGCTAAATTAGCTAATACAAATCTGCTCATGATGAGTTCTGGCAACTTTGGTGGAATTGATTTAGTTGAGCTTAAAAATAAAATACTGCAATAATTGTTTTAAATAAAAAAATATTTTAGTAACTTTATTAACTATTGAGAAACCCTTACCCCGTTATTTACAAGACCCTAAATGAAGTCACTAGGAAAAAAAATCAGGCTATTACGTCATCAAAAAGGATGGAGCCAGGAAGATGTAGCTAAAAGGTTAGATATATCTATTCCTGCTTTTTCTAAAATTGAAACCGGTATCACTGATATCAACTTATCACGTTTAGAGCAGATCTCTAATTTATTTGAAATGTCTGTTGTTCAGCTGCTTACGTTTAACGACCATGAGCAGGAACAAAAATTTGTTAACGAGTTAGACATCGTCAACAAAAAACTTACTGACAGAGAGACTGAAATAATCGAATTGCAGAAAAAAGTTATTGAACTTTTTGAAGAGCTGAGACACAATAAAGCTACAGCTTAAGCACACAATTTTTGACTGATATTAAAAAGCGGCTTACGTTTTTAAACGTAAGCCTTTTCTTTTATGTCGTTATCAGAAAATATAGCGCATGGTTGCATGCTTGTGTGCAAAGGTGGCACCCATTGATTGATGTAGGGCTATCATTTTGTCGTTAAAATCGCCTACCCATGAAAGTTCAAGTACATCATATTGATTGAGCGATAGCACATATTCTTTCAACTTAGTAAATATTGCAGACTCTAAGCCATGGTTCTGTAAGTGTTGCTTGGTACCCATCACAACGGCTCGCATACGTTTTACACCTTTCCACCGGTAATACAAAAACTTGAGTTTGCCTATCAGATCAAGTTTGCCTTTTAAAGGCTGTATCATTTGGTTAGCGTCAGGCAATACCACCAGGAATGAACCAGGCTCGCCATTTACATACGCAAACCAGATCAGTTTTTCATCCATAATGGCTTTCATTTTATGGAAACTTTCCAGGATGGTATCATAGGTTATGGGTACAAAGTTTTCAAAATTCTGCCAGCCATCGTTATAGATCTCAATAAAATCGGCTGCGAATTTTTCAATTTCAGATACTTTCAGGTGCTTGAACTCGTAACCGGGCTTTTGCGCTACCCAATTGGCTATCTTTTCAAAACGCGGCGGAAACGGCACACTGGTGTACAAGTGATTGGTAATCTGCTCGTACATCACCTTAAAACCGTAGTCATCAAAAAACTTTTTATAATAGGGTGGATGATAGTTCATCCCGTACGATGGCTGCGAAAACCCTTCGGTCAGTAATCCCCAAAAAGTGTCATTCTCGCCAAAATTAATAGGCCCGTCCATCGCCTGCATGCCGTTCTCTTTCAGCCAGTTTTTGGCGGTGTCGAACAGCATAAAAGCCACTTTTTCATCATCAATACATTCAAAAAACCCCATGCCGCCTGTAGGCTGCTCATAATGATATGCTTTTTTTTCATTAATGAAGGCGGCCACGCGGCCAATGAGTTTACCGCTGTCGTCTGTTAAGATCCACCGGGTACATTTACCAAATTGGTGAAAGTTGTTTTTCTTCGGATCAAAAACGGCTTCAATATCATTATCTAACGGACAAACCCAGTTCTCGTCATTTTTATAAACAATGCGGGCAACATCCAGGAACTGCTTTTTGGTCTGTCTGTCTTTAACTTCTGTAAGCCTCATGTGCTGATATAAAAAAAGCACCCAAGAAATGGTTCCGGGTGCTTTGTAATAAGTTGATTAAAATATTAATTGATTAAAAATCGTCGTCGTCGTCATCATCACCATAATCTTCAAAGCCAATATCATCTAATGGCCCATCAAAATCATCGTCGTCGTCAACTACCTTTTTTTTAGGTGTTGTTTCCAAGTCATCATCATCATCTTCCGCGTCCGTATTTCTTGGAATTTTTTTGTCTTCGTTTTTTCTTGGCGCTCCCATGAGGTGAAATGTTTGTTATAAAATTAAAGTTATAAATGCTTTGTAATTAGGTTAAATTATTGTTGTTAACCCTGTTTGTTAACAATAGTAAAAATAACGAAAATTCATTTTTAAAGAAAAAACATTTAAATTTTTATTCCTGCTGCTCGCCTATGGTTGATGAGCTATCTGTAAGTTCCTTTATCTGAGGTAATTCAGCGATGCTATTTATACCGAAATAATCCATAAACAGTGGGCTTGTACCATATAAAATTGGCTTGCCTATGGCTTCCGACTTCCCATTTATTGCGATTAGTTCCTTTTCTAAAAGTTTTTGTATCGAATAATCACAATTAACGCCGCGTATCTGTTCTACCTCGGTTTTGGTAATTGGCTGTTTATAGGCAATGATGGCCAGTGTCTCTAAAGCAGCCTGACTAAGCTTCTTTTTTGAGCGCTGTAATTGTAATAAACTGATCACCGGGTGATAGGTTTTCTTGGTCAGAAACTGGTAGCCATTGTTGATATGAACCAGCTCAATTGCAAAGCCATCAGCAGCATATTTTTGTTTGATATTTTGCAGCGCAGTGTTTACTTCTTCCTGCTCGAAGTCACGTTCAAAGGTAGCTTGCAGGCAGTACAATATCTCTTCGATTCGTATGCTTTGCTCTGAAGCAAATACCAGCGCCTCTATAAACAATTCAGGATTTTCCATTAGCTGCTAAAATTAATATTCCTGATTGTTATAATAACATCATTGCTGATTTTTAGTAATTGATTACTTGTTCTTCAAGCTGCACAGGTAAGTCGCGCCATTCATATTTTTGAGTGCGTAGCTGAGGCTCGAAACCCGCCGCGCGAATAGAATCCTGAATGCCTTTAGCGGTAAATCGGTGAGGTGCGCCTGCGGCAGATACCACATTTTCTTCAATCATGATCGAACCGAAGTCATTGGCGCCAGCATTCAAACAGATTTGGGCCACTTGTTTTCCTACGGTAAGCCATGAAGCCTGTATATTTTTAATATTAGGTAACATGATACGGCTCAATGCAATCATGCGGATATATTCATCACCCGTTACGTTGTTGGTGATGCCTCTGACTTTGCGTAACAGTGTGCCGTCATCCTGAAACGGCCATGGTATAAAGGCTATAAAACCATAGTGACTTTCAGGTTTTTCTGATTGTACCTGGCGTATCCACACCAAATGCTCAAAACGTTCTTCGATAGTTTCAACGTGACCAAACATCATGGTTGCCGATGTTGGCAAGTTTAGTTGATGAGCGGCGCGCATTACATCCAGCCATTCTTGACCGCCGCATTTACCTTTCGAAATTAAGCGACGCACACGGTCGTTTAATATCTCGGCACCGGCACCGGGTAGTGAATCCAGACCGGCTTCTTTCATAGCGCGTAATACATCGATATGCGGCATGTTTTCCAGTTTGGAAACGTGCGCAATTTCCGGCGGACCTAATGAGTGTAGCTTTAGCGTCGGATATAATTCTTTTAACTGTTTAAACAGATCAACATAAAACTGCAAGCCTAAATCAGGGTGGTGGCCGCCCTGCAATAAAAGCTGATCTCCGCCATAACGGAAAGTCTCTTCGATCTTACGTTTGTACGTCTCTATATCAGTAATATAACTTTCTTCATGACCTGGACGCCGGAAGAAATTACAGAATTTGCAGTTAGCTATACAAACGTTGGTGGTATTGACATTTCTATCAATTTGCCAGGTTACCTTGCCGTGCGGCACCTGCTTTTTACGCAATTCGTTAGCCACATACATCAAATCGGCAGTGGACGCGTTGTGATACAGGTAAACACCTTCTTCAATACTCAAAAACTCAAACCGCGAAGCGCGCTGTAACAAATCGGCAGTATTCATAAGGCAAATATAGGTATAATGTGGCTAAACGTTCATCAGTCGCTTTGGCGAACAATCTTCTGTTTGTAAAAATATCGGATAAGGTAGCTATGCCACCACTTTCCCTTGCTCCAATTTCAAAACCTTAGTCACGCTATCAGGTATTTCGTGCTGATAATGAGTGACGTATATCAGCGTTACTTTACTTAACTCGCAAACGGCATCTACCAGTTTTTTAAAATGGTGTTGTTGGTGCGTATCCATTCCCTGGCAGGGCTCGTCAAAAATTAATAATGGTGGATTTTTAATCAGCGCCCTGGCCAGCAAGCACAAACGCTGCGCACTGGCCGGGACATTCTTTAATAACGCGCGGGCATATCTATCTATTTCCAAAGCTTTCATCCAGCCTAAAGCTACTTCTGCACGCTCTTTATTGCTGGGACGAAACAAACCAAGCGTATCATAATATCCTGATTCAATTACTTGTAAACAGCTATTGTCGGTAGGGAAATATTGATGCAGTTCGGGCGATACAAAGCCTATCTTTTTCTTGATGTCCCAAATGCTTTCGCCGCTGCCCCGTTTTCTGTCGAACAAAATAATATCATTGGCATAGGCCTGCGGGTTATCGCCATTAATCAAACTTAGCAAGGTCGACTTACCCGCGCCGTTATGGCCCAGCAGTGCCCAGCGTTCGCCGGGGTTTACTTGCCAGTTTACCTCATCCAGAATTACATTCTCGCCATATTTTACGTGGATGTTTTTCATGGAGATAATCTGTTGGTAATTGGCTGATGTATTATGATCGCTCAATAATGACTTAAGCTCTTCTTTATCTATCTGGTCGTCTTCCTGAATACCGACTAAAGCCGGCACGAAATCTGCTTTGGCAAGACTATACGTTATCGCCCCATTTTTTAAAACGGCAACATGTGTGATCGCATCCGGTATTTCAAAAGGCGACGTTGCCATGATCACGGTAATACCTGATTCGGTGATCTCTTTTATAATGTTGTTAAATTCCTGGCGGGTCTGTACGTCAAGGCCGGTGAGTGGGCTATCCAATAATAACAGCGCCGGATTTTTGATCAAGGCAGCTGCAATACGTAGTCGCTTTGTTTCTCCGTTTGATAGCTTGATCAATTGCTTATGGCTCAACTGATCAAGTTTTAGTGTTTCGACGATCTTATCAAAATGCCAGTATAAATTAGGTTGAGGCGCCGGTTTAATGGTATGCAGGTACTGTTCAACGGTCAGTGCATCTTCACTATCCATCGAGTTATAGCGCTGCTGATAATAAAAATCGCCGGTATTGCTAAGGTTTTTGAAATGATGTTTAGATTCTACCATGGCCACCAGTTTATGATGGGTAAAATTATCCGGATTGCCGGGATGAGCCTTTAAATAATCCTCAAAAAAGTAATAATGCACCTCTCCGCCGGTAGCATTCAAATTGCCTGCTATGGTTTGCAGTAAAGCACTTTTACCTGATCCGCTTTCGCCAACCAGGGCCCAGTGTTGTCCTTTGTCGACAGTAAAGTTCAGATCACTAAACAATACATTATTAATAAACTTTACGGTGACGTTTTTCGCAGAATAGATAGGTGATGTCATGGCCGGTAAAGTTAGCTATAGCGGCTAATAAGGGCAATTTATCAAGTAATATTTAAGCAATTTTCCGGGAGGCGTGAGGCGATCTGATATTTCATTCGCCAAAAACAAACTAAAACGGCCTACTCATTGTATAGTATCTTACAAGCACATTTTACCTATGAAAAAGTTTAATATATTACTCGTCGTCCTGGCAATGATAGCCTTAAGCGGATGTTCTGTTATTACCGGTATTTTTAAAGCTGGTGTATTTGTGGGCACTCTAGCAGTAATTGTCGTAGTGGGCATCATTATCTGGTTATTATCTATGTTTTTTGGGGGAAGTAAGTAGTTTAACTTTTTTGATAAATTATTTCCTTTAAGATTGCCTTTGGCCCGTTTTTGGTAGTATCAGCATCAAACAAAAACATCAAAGGCAATGGAAAACAATAAATCAATTATCGAGACTTTGAACGACCTGGTTCAGATTAATAACGACCGTATCAAAGGGTTTGAAAACGCTATCAAAGAGCTTAGCGAAAAAAACGATGAGCTTTATGACCGTACTGATCTGGTAAATGTTTTCAATAACAAAATCCTGGAAAGCAGGCAACTCAAATCAACGCTGGTTCAGGAAATACAGGTATTGGGTGGCGAGGCTGAAACCGACAGCACCGTAAGCGGCGCCATACACCGTACATGGTTAGAAGTGAAAGCTGCTTTTACGGGGCATAGCGAAAAAAGTATACTTGAAGAGTGCGAATTCGGTGAAGATGCGATCAAGAAAGCTTATCAAACCGCTATTGATGACGAAGACACGCCTGCCTACATTCGTGATATTCTGAACGACCAAAAAATGATCATCGATCAATCGCACGATGAGATTAAGGCATTGCGCGATTCAGTTGAACAACATCATTAATCAGATTTAATAGCCCTGTTGGAAACAAAAAAGCCTCCGCGATAAAAATCGGGAGGCTTTTTTGTTCTTTAAAAAAAAGATTACATTTTTTTAGTAGTGTCTTTTTTTGCAGTGTCAGCTTTTGCAGTGTCAGCTTTAGTAGTGTCAGCTACTTTAGTAGTGTCAGCAACTTTAGTAGTGTCAGTTGAAGCTGAGCTAGAACCTTTACAAGCTACGAAAGAAGCCATTACTAGAGCGATTGCTGCAAATTTGATTGAATTTTTCATGTTTTAAATTTTTAAAAAGTGACTATATAGTTTTTCTATTAATACAATAAGCAGTAAAAGGTAACCCGCTATTTGTAAAATAATTGGTTACCTTTTGATAAAAAACTAATAATCAGCTATAAAAACTGCAAAAATTATTTTTTTACAGTATCTTTTTTTACCTCGGTTTTGTCTTTAACTGCAGTATCAAGTTTTGATGAGTCAACTTTTGAGAGATCCGCTTTATCAGAGTCGATCTTAGTTGAATCAGGCTTTCCACTACCGGTGTCTGCTTTAGGTGGGTTACAAGCCACTACACTCGCGGCAACAACTATTGCCACCGCACTAATTTTTAAAAGGTTTTTCATGTTGGGTAGGTGTTTAATTGTATTGATTAATACGTCATTACAAAAAAGGTAACCCATTACCTATGCTAAGAAAAAAGGGACAGCCGAATACCGCCTGTCCCTTTTATTGATACTTAAGAGTTTTAATTTTTCGTGTGTTTGGTCTCGGTGGTTGTGGTGGTAGTGGTTGTGCTGGTATGCACGGTGGTGTCCTTTTTTAAAGAATCAGGTGTCATTGAATTAGTGTCCTTTTTAAGCGAATCGATCACCTTAGTGCTGCTTGTTCTGTCAGAACTAACCGAATCAACATTCGCCGATCCTTTACCTTTACAAGCTACAATTGATCCTGTAATGGCTAAAGCAAGTAAGCTATTTTTTACTGTCGTTTTCATAATAGCGCAATTATTTTGAGTGTTTCTCCGAAACATTTTATACATCACACTACATTAAATATGCCAAATAGCTTTTTTGCTTAATGTTTAATGGCTTGCAAATGAAATGGTTGTTGATTTAACTGTCAATTAAGTGAATGAATAATGAAGGCCAAATGGTAATATTATTTATTTTTAGATTTTCTTATCCGGATGGGTTACCATTTGTGGATAATGGTATTAAGTAATGAAGATAACAGAGTGAGTAAACATCTAAAAGATTCAGCGCCAACAGACAGCGAAGTTATTCTTGGTATCCTCAACAATTCGGAAGCGGCACTTAAAAAGCTATACACCGCTTATTTTCCGATGGTACTACAGCTAATTATTAATAATAATGGCGATGCAGACGATGCTAAAGACATTTATCAGGAGGCGATAATCGTTCTTTATAATAAGGTAAAAGCCGGCGATTTTGAGTTGAGTAGTAAGCTAAAAACTTACATTTATTCAATTTGCCGCAGGCTTTGGTTAAAAAGGCTAACTCAAATTAACCGGTATGGCGGCGATATTCGTGACTTTCAGGAATTTTTGCCGATAGAGGAAGAAGAGGTTGAGCAACATAACGACCGCAATGTACAGTTTACCAAAATGGAAAGCGCGCTTAAGCTTTTGGGCGAGCCTTGCAAAACCATTATGGAAGACTTTTATATACATAACAGATCAATGCAGGATATCTGTGAGCGTTTTGGTTATACTAATGCTGATAATGCCAAAACACAAAAATATAAATGCCTGCAGAGGCTGAAGAAATTGTTTTTTCAGCAAAAATAATAGGGGATAAAGAGATGACAGATAACCAACTTTTAGAGACAATTGAGCGTTACCTCAATGGCGAAATGAAAGCCGACGAGCGTAAGAAGTTCGAGCTGCTGCGTAAAGAAAATGCCGAGGTGGACAGCAAAGTTGTCGAACACAAACTTTTTCTGAGCCTGCTTAAGCAATACGGCGAACGCGTTGAACTGGAAAGCCGCCTGAATGCTATTCATGACGAGATTGATGTACATACTTTGAAAGAAGATTTGATGGTGCACCCGATATGGATAGTGCAGTTTTGGCGCAACCATCACTCAAAAATTTCGGTAGCAGCTTCAATTGGTATTGTTGCTTTTCTGTGTACGATGTGGTTTACCGGTAAACTGAGCAGTAATACTAATTCAGAGATCATCGGCTTGAAAAATAAGGTGAACAGACTGGAAGGATCAATCACTACTCAGGGCAGAAGACTTAATGCTATCAATTCAGAAAAAAGTAAGACAGCTGCCGATAAATACAGCGCTACAGCTACCGGTTTCGCTATTACATCTGACGGTTTAATTGCTACCAACTACCATGTAGTTGAGGATGCCAGCGCAGTGTCAGTACAAAATGCTGACGGTGTTACTTATAAAGCCGAAGTTTTATATACAGAGCCGCAACATGATATAGCAATCTTAAAGATCACTGATAAGTCTTTCCAGAAATTAGGTACCGTACCTTACACTTTCAAAAGGGCAGACGGTGCGCTGGCCGAGCAGATATCCACTTATGGTTATCCTGACGGATATCCGTCTTATTTGCCTGGATCATTGTCATCATTATTCGGACAAAATGGCGATACGCTGCATTATAAAATTACTATGCCTATTAATCCCGGCAATAGCGGCGGGCCGCTTTGGGACAGCCGGGGCAACGTAATTGGTATTACTGATTCAAAGGAGGCACATTTTGAGGGCGAGCACTTCGCTATCAAAGCGAAATACTTGCTGGATGCGATCAAAAACATTCCTGCAGACTCACTGGAAGACAAAGTGGTATTAAATAAAAAGAATACGTTAAGCGGCTTGTCTGAAACACAGAAGACAGCAAAGGCTAAGAACTTTGTATTTATGGTTAAGGTTTATTAACCGCTAAATACACCATCTACCTATGGACGAGAAAAGGCGCTGTTAAGCGCCTTTCTTGTTTTTGTGCTTTGTGTGTCATTGCGAGGAGGAACGACGAAGCAATCGCATGGAGAACGGGAACGCGTGCGGTTGCCACGCTGCGCTCGCAATGACAATATTTTTATTTTACCTATCCACTTCCCCCAAAACAATATCAATACTACCTATAATAGCCACTAAATCGGCTATCATAACACCTTTAGCTATTTCAGGCAGCACAGACAAATTGTTAAAGCTGGGTGCCCGTACCTTGGCGCGGAAAGGGATTTCCGAACGAGCGTCTGTATGCATAAAGTAGAAGCCGAGTTCGCCTTTAGCGCCTTCGCAGCGTACATAGTAATCTTGCGGTTTTGGAGTTAGCTTGCGCGGAAGTTTAGCGCGCGGATCAAAATCGGCCGTACGCTTTAATTCTTTTTGCAGGCGATCAAGGCATTGCTCCATGATCTTTAGCGATTGCTCAATTTCATCAATACGCACTTTATAACGGTCCCAGCAATCGCCAACGGAACCCATTTCGCCTTTACCTACCGGGATGTCAAACTCCAGCTCTGGATATACAGAGTAACCATCAATACGGCGCAGATCCCATTTTAAACCAGAGCCACGCAGCATAGGGCCTGAGCAGCCATAGTTGATGGCCACATCGCGCGGCAATATACCAACGTTGGCTGTACGGTTAATGAATATCTGGTTATTAGTTAGTAATTCATTCAGCTCGACCATTTTGGGTTTGAAGTATTCAATAAACTCGCGGCAACGCTCTTCAAAGCCCACCGGCAAATCATAAAATAATCCGCCTACCCAAATGTAGTTGTACAGCATACGTGACCCTGATGCCCATTCCAGCATACCCATGATATGCTCGCGATCCTTAAATAACCATAAGAAAGGAGTAAAGGCGCCAATATCGATACCATAAGTACCAACGGCAATGAGATGCGAGGCTATACGATTCATCTCGCAGACCAGCACACGGATATACTCAACACGCTTCGGAATATCTTTATCAATGCCCAGCATGCGCTCAACACCCATAACCCAGGCATGGCTGTTGTTCATGGAGGCCAGATAATCCAGGCGATCAGTAAACGGGATGGTCTGCTGATAAGTTAACGACTCGGCATGTTTCTCAAAACAGCGATGCAAATATCCCATATGCGGGATGACTTCCTTTACAATCTCGCCGTCAGTGATCAGTTCCAGCCTCAAAACCCCATGCGTAGACGGGTGCTGTGGCCCCATGTTCAGAACCATATCCTCAACGCTGGCGTTGGCTATCTTTTGGTTATATGCTTTTAATGCTTCGGTCACTTTTAATTCGGATATCGGATGTTCGATTTCGGATTTAGTTTTTAAGAATTTTTGATTTTTGATTTTCTTTAGCTGTTTTGCCTATCGCTGTAAATATAGCGGTAAGTTCATTTGCTTCTTTTCGAAGCGGTAAAACTTTACTTTCTGTGACTAATTCTGCTTCTATCAATAAATCAAGCCAATAGATTGATTCATCTGCCTCTTCTTCGCAGATTATTATTTTATTTATAAAATCTGCTGTCGATTTACCTTTACAAGCCGAGCGATAATTTGCTCCGATTGACGTTGAACTTCTTAATAGTTGGTTTGATAAAACAGCTAAAGTGCGGCTGTTAGGCTGAGATTCAATAAATTTAATTATTTCTACAGCAAATTTTTGTGTACGTCTTTTTAGCTCTGCTTTATCCATTATGTTATCAAGGCACCATAATTCCGAATTCGAAAATCCGAATTCCGATATCCATCAATAATCAATTTTAATTCCTTTATAAAATTCAGCCGTTTTATAATCTTTTCTAAGCGGATAACCTTCCCAGTCGTCAGGCAATAAAATGCGACGAAGATCCGGATGTCCTTCAAAAAATATCCCTACCAGATCATAAGCTTCGCGTTCATGCCAGTCTGCAGTACGATATACGGATGTTATGCTTTTAAATGATGGTTCGCCACCTTCATACCGGTCATAAGTCTTGCTTATTTTAAGTGTTAGCTGCAGCTGATAGGGGATAGATGCCAAATGATAAACTACCCCAAAACGGCCGGTTTCAACACCATAATCAACCCCGGTAATGCACGATAAGAAATCGAAATAGGTTTTTGAATTATTGCGTAGCTCAAGACATACATCGACGATTTGATCCGGCGCAATAAGTAATGCAGGTTGCAGGCCGGTGGTTTCTTCGCCTTCAATAACGTCTGCACCAAACTTATCTATCAGTATTTGTTTGATATCTTCAAAACTCATGGTGCTAACCTAACTTTTTTCCAGCTTTTATTGTCGACTTTTTTATAAACGATACGATCATGCAGGCGACTGCTGCGTCCCTGCCAAAATTCAATAAGGCGAGGTTTTAAAACATAACCGCCCCAATATGATGGTTTTGGTACTTCTTTATCAGCATATTCGGCTTCCAGTTCATTCATTTTGCTCTCTAATGCATCCCGGTCTGCTATCTCCTGGCTTTGCGGCGATGCAAGGGCGCCTATCTGACTCATTTTTGGTCTTGAATGGAAGTATTTATCAGATTGCTCTTTGCTCAGCTTCTCAATAGTACCTTCAATACGCACCTGGCGCTCCAGTTCAATCCAGTGGAAAACAACGGCCGCATTTGGGTTTTTAGCCAGCTCTTTGCCTTTGCGGCTTAAGTAGTTGGTATAAAATGCAAAGCCGTTATCGTCAAAACCTTTCAGTAAAACTATACGTGCAGAAGGGCGGCCGTCTGGCGTAGCAGTAGCCAGGGTCATGGCGTTTGGCTCAGGTACATTGGCTCCCAAAGCTTCATTAAACCATTTTTCAAACTGTTTTATGGGGCTGGCGTTGATATCTTTTTCAGATAAAGTTGCGGCGCTGTAATCCTGCCTTAGGTTCTGTAGTTCTGACTGATTCATTTCATGCAAACTTACAAATTAATTATACCGTAAATAATGATATATTGCATTTCATGACAGGACGTTGAACATATTTTACTTTAACTTGTTAATTCATTGTAACCTAAAAATAAGTTTATGTTAAATTCTATCGCAGCCGCCGCAGGGCGATTATTAATATCTGAGCCGTTTATGATGGATCCAAACTTTAAACGGTCGGTTATTTTGCTTACAGAAGTTGCCGAAACCGGCGCCATGGGCTTTATCCTGAATCACCAAAGCGAATACTTACTGGGCGATGTTTTACCCGATATTTCATACTCGGAAATTCCCGTTTATGTAGGCGGACCAGTCGCCGCCAATACGCTCCATTTTATCCATTGCGTGCCCGATAAAATAGAAGGCGGTATAGAAATTTGCGACGGCGTTTATTGGGGAGGTGATTTTGAGGCAATCAAAGAATTGATTACCACTTATCAGCTTAATGAAAATGAAATTAAATTTTTTATGGGCTATTCCGGTTGGACGCCCAATCAGCTGGACGATGAGATACAGGAAAACAGCTGGATAGTTGCCGAAAAATGCAGCGCCGAAACCTTATTCGGCAACAGCGAGCATAATATGTGGAAAGAAGTGGTGATCAGCCTGGGTAGCCGCTTTGCGCACATCGCTAACTTCCCTGAAAACCCGCAAATGAATTAATAAATGAAATATATCGGGTGACTATAATTAGTGACCCGATGCTTTCATCTCTTCAGCCGACTCTTCGACTTTTTTCTTCAGATTTTCTTTAAAGGCTATCAGATTTTTAACCACCTGCTCATCAGCAGTCGAAACTATCTGTGCCGCCAGGATACCTGCGTTTTTAGCTGCATTTAAAGCCACAGTAGCTACAGGGATACCATTCGGCATTTGCAGGATAGACAGAATCGAATCCCAACCGTCAATAGAATTACTTGATTTTACCGGAACACCGATAACAGGTAAATGGGTCAATGAAGCCACCATACCAGGTAAATGTGCTGCGCCGCCTGCACCGGCAATGATCACTTTAATACCTCGACCCGCAGCTTCACGGGCGTAAGTAAACATACGATCAGGCGTACGGTGCGCTGATACTACGGTAATCTCGTACTCAACACCTAATTCTTTTAATACGTCAGCAGCATCCTGCATCACCGGAAGATCCGATTTGCTGCCCATGATGATTCCTATTTTTGGTTGGCTCATAATTGGTTCATAGTTAATAGTTCATGGTTCATGGCTTTTTCTGTTAAAGGGAATTACGTAATGCTGTAATCATTTTAACCAGAACCTCATATTCGTTATAGTATTCTATAAAAGCAGGCTCTTCAATATATCCTCTCCGTCTGGCAATAAATAGACAGCTCACTACCTCAATTCCTGATCTTAAAGCGTAGCCTAAAAATACTTTAAATACAGCTTTAGTTTGTCCGGTAGAACCTTCGGCAATATTCAATACCACAGAATCTGCAGCTCTTTTAATTTGAGAAGTTAGTACATAAACTTCATCCTTTGGGAAGTTTTTCGTTAACCGGTTTATTTGATCGCATAAATCAAGAGCCTTTTGCCAAACTTGTAAATCTTCGAATCTGAATGCCATTTACTATGATCTATGAATCATTAACTATGAACTAACTCACAACTTTCAAGGTACGCTGTACATAACGCGCTTTCTCAATCGCTTTTTTTCTATCTTGATCTACAACGGTAACATGCCCCATTTTTCTAAACGGTTTTGTTAAAGCCTTACCGTACAAATGCACATACACGCCCGGACATTTCAAAATCTTCTCTATCCCCTGGTAAACCGCCGGGCCTTCATAACCCGGTTCGCCCAATACATTAATCATTACTGCGTTGCCAATACAAGCAGTATCGCCCATTGGTTGGTTAAATATTGCGCGCAAGTGCTGCTCAAATTGCGACACTACGTTCCCTTCAATACTTTGGTGACCGCTATTATGCGGACGAGGTGCTAATTCATTTACCAATATGCGGCCATCTCTGGTTAAAAACATTTCCACAGCCAATAAGCCAATAATCTTCAGATCTTCAGCTATTTTGCGGGCAATACGGTCTGCTTCTTTTTGAATTTCTGACGAAAAAGTAGAAGGAGAGATCAGGAACTCTACCAGGTTAACTTCCGGATTAAATTCCATCTCCACCATAGGAAAAGTGGCCACCTCACCATTTTCATTGCGGGCCACAATAACGCTGATCTCTTTTTCAAAATCGATCATTTGCTCAACGAGGCTTGGCTCGGTAAAAGCATTGGCTAATGAACTTTCGTCGGCAACTTTATACACGCCACGGCCATCATAGCCATCGCGTCTTAGTTTTTGTATGTAGGGATAGCTAAATTCAGATTGTTTTAACTCGTCAATTGAGCTTATTACTTTAAAGGGCGCTGTCGGAATATCATTCTCCTTAAAAAACTGCTTTTGCAGGCCTTTATCTTGTATCAGACGAATAATTCTGGGTTGGGGGTAAACCAATACGCCTTCACGCTCCAGTTGCTCCAGAGCATCCACATTTACTTTCTCGATCTCAATGGTTATCAGGTCTACCTTCTTGCCGAATTTGTAAACAGTCTCGTAGTCGCCCAATGAGCCGGCCACAAATTCGTCGCAAAGTTTGCGGCATGGCGCTTCACGGTCAGGGTCAAGTACTTTTACCGTTACGTTATAGTTGATGGCTTGTTGTATGAGCATGCGGCCCAGTTGTCCGCCGCCTAAAATTCCAAGTTTAAGATCTCCGTAAAATGCTTTCATTTTTGTAAATGCAAGTTTACCCCAAATCTTTCAAAAATGTGTAATGTATTTTGGTTTTGTGGGGGGAACAGTTTAATAGATAGAAGGCTCCTACGGAGCCGGGTGATTGTTTGTGAATCTTCTATAAACACGTAGCTCCTATCGGAGCTGATTTATATATCATGGTGATTTTTGCGCTGTTTTACGACGGACTGGCTCCATAGGAGCCTCGTGTTTATAGCTAAAAATAATGCTTATTTCCGCTCCGTAGCAGCGTCCTTAGAATAATTTACCCCGCTATCAATTGCTCGCCTTCTATCTTCTTTTGCAATTCAATGATAGCCCCAATCAAAGCCTCTGGGCGGGGAGGGCAGCCCTGCACATAAACATCCACCGGAATAACACGATCAACACCTTTAACCACGTGATATCCATGCTGCCAATACGGTCCGCCGCAGTTTGAGCATGATCCCATGGATATGACATATTTAGGCTCGGGCATTTGCTCGTATAGCCGTTTAATGCGTTCGGCCATCTTAAAGGTAACCGTCCCTGCAATAATGATCACGTCGGCCTGGCGAGCAGATGGACGCATAAAAACACCCAGGCGATCAAGGTCATATGTAGATGCATATGATCCCATCATTTCAATAGCGCAACAGGCAATACCAAACCCCATAGGCCACAATGATGACATGCGCGACCAGTTTAATAAGTCGTTCAGTTTGGTGACCATTATGCCACCGCCTTCGCTGTTGATATCCTTACTCATCTGACGGTTTTTTAAAGGTTGGTTTGAACATGGGTTTGCGTATCGGCGCAGCTTCGGTTGTAGCAGAAGCTGATGAAGCTGTTGCAGCAGGCTGTTCAACTACCGCTTCAACTGAAAATGCCCGTGTTTTAAAAGCCGACTGATTAACATTCAATTGATCATATAACGAAGCAGGTATATTTGCGTTGGTAGTTGGCGTAGCAGGCTTTGGTTTTATCCAGTCCAGATCGCCCTTTACCCAAACGTAAACTAGGCCTAATATCAGGATACCCAAAAAGATAAACATTTCAATTAACGAGAACCATCCCCAGCGTGAGTCGGTGGCAATGATCTGCCGGTCGCCGAACACTGTTGCCCAGGGGAAAACGAAAACCATCTCCACATCAAACAACAAAAATACAAGGGCTATTACATAAAAACGTGAGTTGAAAGGTAGCCAGGCGTTGCCGGTTGGGTCCTCGCCGCACTCGTACGAGATCAGTTTTTCTTTAGTGGGATTTCGGGGGGCTATCAGTCTGTTCATAAAAAACATCAGACCCATAAAGATAAATCCGGTGATCAGGAAGATAAGTATCTTTCCAAATTCTGATATTTGCGGAACTTCGACCATGCCAGCAAATTTAATAAAACAAACAGACTTTGATGCTATAATTATTGGCGGCGGCGCCTGCGGATTGATGTGCGCGGTACAAGCCGGCTTTTTGGGCAAGCGTACATTGATCCTTGAAAAGACCGACAAAGTAGGTGCTAAGATACTGATTAGTGGTGGCGGGCGCTGCAATTACACCAATTTGTATGCCTCGCCAAAACAGTTTTTGTCTCAAAATGAGCACTTTGTAAAATCAGCCTTTGCGCAGTGGACGGTCGATGACACCATCAGCTTTTTTGAAACTTATGGCATCGTCGGCAAAGAAAAAACACTTGGCCAGCTATTTCCGCAAAGCGATAAGGCGCGCGATGTGGTAAAAGTTTTTACAGACCTATGTCATGATCTGGGTCAGGAAATTATCACCAAAGCTGATGTGAAAGGTATTGAGCAAGTTGATGATGGTTTTGTGCTGACTTATGAATGCAACGGAAACACGATAAGTTTGAAGGCTCCCAAAGTTGTGATTGCAGCCGGCGGATTGCCTATTCAAAAAATGGGTGCGACCGACTTTGGTTTGCGTGTAGCCCGTAAGTTTGGTTTAAAGATCGTCGAAACAGCTCCGGCTCTGGTGCCGTTGACAATCACGGGTAAAGACCAGCAATGGTATGAGCTGCTATCGGGCAACAGCATTTTTTGCCGGGTTTGGAACGATAGGGCAAGTTTTGAAGAAAATATACTATTTACCCATTGGGGCTTGAGCGGACCGGCTATCCTTCAAATATCATCGTACTGGCGGCCGGGCGAATTTATTTATATCGATTTGCTCCCTAATCAAAACATTACCCAACTTATACAGGACGAACGCGAAGTAAACGGTAAAAAGACTTTATTGAATTTTTTATCAAACCTATATACTCGCAAGTTTGCTGAGGCGCTTAGCGGTTATTTGCCGACAGATAAAAATCTGGCTTCTCTAAGCAAAGCTGATATCGAAGCTGTCGATAACCTAATCCATCACTTCAAAGTTAAACCTGCCGGTGACAAGGGTTATGACAAAGCGGAAGTAATGCGCGGCGGTGTATCGACCGACGAACTTTCGTCAAAATCCCTGGAAGCAAAAAAGGTTCCCGGCCTCTTTTTTGGCGGCGAATGTGTCGATGTAACCGGTTGGTTGGGTGGTTATAATTTCCAATGGGCCTGGGCCAGTGGCTTCGTCATCGCGCAAAATATCTGATAGCTTAGGCTTGCCTTCGTGATATTATTCTATATAATAATACCGCTTTTGATATTTCGGATTTATTGTATACTTGTATGACGTGAGCAACAGAAAATTCCTTTACTTATCGGGCTATCAATGGCTTTGGGTACTTTATATAGCGGTGGCTATATACACCAGCATATTTAAATATACCAGAGGCATTGATAATAACTATAAAATTTTCAGGGCATCTTATTTCCATGCTGCGCAGGAAAAAGACTTGTACGCCAGCTACCCGCAAGAGTACGGCGACCTGTATTATTATGGGCCAGTGTTTCCACTGGTTATAGCGCCATCATCATTATTGCCACACTTTTGGGGCTTTTTGTTGTGGGAGTTAGCTAACGCGATAGCCATTTTGTTGGCCATAAATTTGCTGCCATTTACAGTCAGGCAAAAGAACCAATTGTTGTTGCTCTGTGCTATTGAGTACGCCAACTCGATATTTTACATGCAGTTTAACCCGGCTATAACGGCCATGATACTGCTTAGTTTTATATTGGTTGAACGTGGCAAGGAACAATGGGCCACGCTGTTTATTGTGCTCGGATTTTTGATTAAGCTATATCCGGTTATAGGTCTTACTTTCATCTTGTTTTCGCGCAACAAGGGCAAGTTTGTTTTGTGGACTGCTATTTGGCTGGTAATTTTATTTGTAGCTCCGCTGGTATTGTATAGTCCGGGGTATATGATCAATTCATACCACCAATGGCTGGTTGCTGTGCACAGTAAGGTTGGTTTGAATGCTTATTTCGACTCACCACAGGATATCTGCGTAATGGGCGTCGTGCGACGTTTAACGCATAACATCAATGTGCCAAATGCTCCGTTTTTGGTGGTCGGGGCTTTGCTGTTTTTGTTGCCGCTGTTCAGATTTAGTCAGTATAAATCGTTTAAATACCGGATACAGGTTTTAGCCTCAGCATTGATTTTAGTGGTGATATTTAGCACGGGCGCCGAGCATCCAACCTATATCATAGCCGTAACCGGTGTATTTATCTGGATGCTGATACAGGATAAGCCTTATACCACAACGAATATTGTTTTTCTGGTATTTGTATTGGTGATAACGGGTTTAGGATTAACAGATGCTGTCCCCAAATTTATCCGCGAGCCATACATCGCCAAATACTCCATGAAAGCCTGGCCCGTTATTGTGATTTGGGTGAAAATAGTGTACGAGCTGTTCTTCAATGATTTCGTTAATCATGGATTAGAGGCCAAAGAAAAGGCAAATAAACATCTAATCTCTAATTAACTAATGTCTAATCACTTTCCATTTCCTGCCTCAACTTGATTATAATAAGCGATCAGCTTTTCCATATCGCGCAGGCTGTATTTCTTAGTTTGAATCTTCTCGACAACATCCGGTTCGTCGCCCATAATCTCGGTCATCACATCAACGAAGTTTTCGTTTGTGAGAGGTTTCATACTAGCGGTATTGGCTCCGTAATAATATACGGCTTTCCCGCCTTTACCGCGGCCGCCACGACCACCAATGGGTATGGATATGCCGCCACCCAGTCCGCCGCCAAAGCCGCCCGTGCCGCCACCGCCACCCAGGCCAACGCCAACACCCGGACTAAAACCTACGCCGCTACCACCATCGCCGGCTGCACCTCTGGCTTCAAACAGTCGAATTGGGCCGTCAACCGCTACGTGCACAAAATCCATGTCGTATTTGGCCCAGCCCGTTGCGGGAGCTATAGCTACTACAAAACTATCACGGCCGGCTACAAATGAGCGCAGGTCGCTGGCGCTGAGCTTGATCGGAGCGTCTTTGTCGGTCTCCTTATACTCAATAAATCCTTCGCCTTTTATGGGGCCTTTGCCGCCGGGATTAACTCGGATAAATCCGGTACTTTTTGTTCCTTTGGTGTCGTAAAAGTAGCCCGGTTGCCATGATTGTGATTTTGCTGTTATACACAGCAGCATAAAGCATAAAATGATTAAACTTGAGCGCATAAGAAGGTATAAAACACAAATAACGCAATTTTAGGATATTTAATATGATTACTGTTGATTTACGTAGCGACACCGTCACCAAACCTACGCCGGGAATGCTGGAAGCCATGTTCAGTGCTAAAGTAGGCGATGACGTGTTCGGTGAAGACGAAACTATAAATGCCCTGGAAGAGAAGGCTGCGGCCCTGTTTGGCATGGAAGCGGGAATATATTGCCCGTCAGGTACTATGACCAACCAGATAGCCATCAAATGTTTCACCCAGCCGTTGGATGAGCTGATAGCCGACCAAACTGCGCATGTGTACCGTTACGAAGGTGGGGGTATAGCGTTTAATTCGGCAGTATCAACCCGGTTGCTGAATGGTTACCGCGGGATATTGACAGCCGATATGATAGAGCCGGAGATCAATGCCGAGAATGTACATTATCCACGCACCAGCCTGGTAGTGTTGGAGAACACCGTGAACAAAGGCGGCGGCGCTTGTTATACGCTGGATCAGATCAAACCTATTGCCGAACTTTGCCAACAACGCGGGCTAAAGCTTCATTTGGATGGCGCCCGTATATTCAATGCACTCACACATACCGGCGAGAAAGCTAACGATTACGGTAAATATTTCAATGGTATCTCGGTATGCTTGTCAAAAGGCTTAGGCGCTCCGGTTGGTTCTGTTTTACTGGCCGATAAAGAAACCATCAAATACGCCCGGCGCGTGCGTAAAGTGCTGGGTGGCGGCATGCGCCAGGCGGGCTTTCTGGCAGCGGCAGGTATCTACGCTTTAGATCATCATGTTGAACGACTGAGGATTGACCACGCCCATGCCCGCATCATAGCGGAAGCACTCGCCGCTTCGCTGGCTGTGGCTAACGTGTTGCCTGTTGAAACCAATATTATTTTATTTGATACCGTTAAGCCTGCCGATGAAGTGCTTCAGAAACTGGCAGCTGAAGGCATCCACGCCATGTCGACCGACAAGCACCGCATCCGCTTTGTGCTGCACCTTGATGTGCACCCTGAGCAAGTGGAACATGTGGTTAAGGTAATTGGTTCATTGGTTCATTAACAGGGAAACGTAGAAACGCAATGCCTTGCATCTGTGATGCTTGTTTCACGCGAATGTGAAACAAATGAAACAAGTGAAACAAGATTTTTGGATAACTTATTTAAAATGAGTTGTTTGTTGATTTTGAGTGAAACAAAATGAAACAAGATATTCGTGTAGAGACGCAATACATTGCGTCTCCGAAAGCGACAAAAAAAAGAGACGCGATGCATCGCGTCTCTACAAAAAACTATTAATTTTCATTCATTTCGCCAGCGTTCACCAATGAACTAGTGAACCAATGAACTATTTAACAATCCGGTCGCTCATTTGTCTTTCAACCATCCAGCCCGGATATTCTTTAGGTAGGGCGCTTACTTCGTCAATGCGTTTCAGCTCCTCGGCAGATAGCTCGACGGTAATTGATTTCAGGTTGTCATTCAGCTGATCGATATTTTTAGCGCCGATAATGGTGCTTGTGATGCCTTTTTGCAGGCGTACCCATGCCAGCGCTATTTGTGCTACAGAGGTGTTATGCGCTTTGCTGATATCGCCCAAAACATCAATAATATCATAGGCTTTTTCTTTGTTTACCGGCGGGAAATCAAATTTCTCACGGCGGGCATCATTTACCGACTGGTTGTTACGGGTATACTTTCCAGACAGGAAACCACCTGCCAGCGGGCTCCAGGGGAAGATAGCCAGGTTCTGATCCTGTGCCAGTGGAACAATCTCGCGCTCAATATCCCTGCCGCCAACAGAATAATAATATTGCAAGCCTACAAATTTATTCCATCCATGTTTTTCGGCAATACCCAGTGCTTTCATTACCATCCAGGCGGGCCAGTTACAAATGGCCACATAGCGTACTTTGCCGCTTAAAATAATATCGTTCAAAGCACGTACAGTTTCCTCGATCGGCGTAAATAGGTCGACGCCATGTACATACAGTAAATCGATATGATCCAGTTGCAAACGTTTCAGGCTCGCATCAACCGATTGGAAAATATTAAAACGGCTCAGGCCCACATCGTTCACATCGGCGCTCATACGGCCGCGCACTTTGGTGGCAATCACCAGGTTGTTGCGGTTCAGGCCCAGATCAATGATGGATTGCCCAAGTAAAGCTTCAGATTTACCGTACGAGTAAACGTTGGCCGTGTCGATAAAGTTAATGCCCGCGTCCACAACGGTTTTCATCATCTGGTTAACCTCATCCTGCTGCACGCGGCCGATGTTTCCCCAAATACCTTCCTCGCTGCCGCCAAAAGTCATGGTGCCAAAGCAAATCTCAGATACCAGCACGCCGGTATTTCCTAAAAAATTGTATTTCATAAGTTGATTGGTTTTTGTGATTTAAAGCCTAAAGTTGGGCATTGTGTTTCAATAAATTCGTCAGAGGAGGGTAAAATGGTTTATTAGTTCAATGGTTCATTGGTATCGGGAGGGAATATTATCTTCTTGTCATCCTGAACGAATGAAGGACCTATATGCGCGATTGGTAAGGCGTATAAGATGTTTCGCGATGCTCAACATGACACGTGTTTTTTAAACAGATCTTTTCCATCCCACGCAAATCAATTAATCCCTATTCTCAACTATCCCCCAAACCAATCCCAAACCCAGCCGTTATTATCACGATGGACAGACTCATAAAAAAGCTCGAAAAAATTGGTCGCGACCCAAAGGTTACGGCGAAAGCCGTGGGATTGCGATACGTTTCAGATTCTACACCCGGTTATACCCGCAAACGGGCCGGCAGCGGTTGGACGTATGTTGATCCTAATGGTAAAACGGTAAAGGATAAAGAGCTCATCCATCGCTTTAATAAACTGGTGATACCGCCTGCTTATACCAATGTCTGGATATCGCCTTATGAAAATGGCCATCTGCAGTTTACCGGTACTGATGCCGCGGGACGCAAACAATACCGCTATCATACCGACTGGAACAAGATTCGTAACCAATCCAAATATCATCGCCTGCAAAACTTTGCGTCGCACTTACCTGATATCCGCAAACAGGTAGATAAGGACCTGTCGCGCCCCGACCTTGATCATGAAAAGGTAGTCGCACTGGTTGTGCGACTGATGGAACTGACCAGTATCAGGGTTGGCAACGAGTCGTACAAAAAACTTTATGGCTCATTTGGTTTAACTACGCTGCAAGACCGGCATGTTAAGATTGAAGGATCAAACCTGAAGTTTGAATTTAAAGGTAAGAAAGGCGTTTTTCACAAAATCGCTCTGCAAAGCCGCAAACTGGCCCGGCTGGTTAAGCAATGCCGCGATATACCCGGTAAAGAGCTATTTCAATATTATAATCAGGATGGTAGCCGCTGTTCAATAGGTTCGGGAGATATTAATACTTATTTAAAAGATATTACCGGCGAAGATTTTACCGCCAAAGATTTCAGAACCTGGGCGGGGAGCGTAAGCGCGCTATACGCTTTCAAGGAAGCAGGCGAATTTGATACGGTAGCCGATTGTAAAAAGAAGATTGTAAGTGTGCTGAATGAAGTGGCCATAAATCTGGGTAACACGCGCACGGTCTGCAAGAAATATTACGTGCATCCCACCATTATTAAAAGTTATGAGGAGGGCCGTCTGTTTAACTACATCAAACAATTAGACGAAGACAAAGACATCAAAGCTGCCGAGCTAAATATGGCCGAAAAAGCTTTGTTGGAAATTCTGGATAAAGAAAAACTCGCGGAAGCGAGTTAACAAACTCGTTAGCGTCAATTAAACCAAACTAAATTGCCATCGGTAATTAATAATGTGCTAATTTTAACACATGGCTATAACAACTACTGTAATAACCGGCGCGACATCAGGTATAGGCGAGGCTACTGCCTTTGCACTGGCTAAAAAAGACCATGCGCTTTATCTGCTGGTGCGCAATGTTGAGAAAGGGGAGGAGCTTAAACAACGCATCATCAAAGAAACCGATAATAAAAACATCCATATCATTTATTGTGATCTGACCGATCTGGCCACTGTAACCGCCGCTGCCGATGAGCTAAAATCAAAGCTGTTCAATGTGCAGGTGCTCATTAATAACGCCGGTGGTATGTTCAACAATTTTAAGCTGACTAAAGACGGCTTCGAAACTACCTTTCATCTGAATCACCTCGGGCATTTTCTGCTTACCAAGCGACTGATGCCTTTGCTGGAAAAGGGCCACGCGCGCATTATAAACGTAAGCTCTGATATGCATAAAATGGGTAAGCCTGATTTTGAAAATATCAACGATCCGCAGAAATACGGAGCCACCAAAGCTTATGGCAATAGCAAGCTATTTAATATATACTTTACCAAATCGCTGGCCGAGCGTTATGCGGGCAAGGGTATTACCTCGTATGCCTTGCATCCGGGAGTAGTGAAAACCAACTTTAACTCCAAACTAACCGGTGGTTTAAAATTGATATTCTCTCTGGCTACACCATTTATGATTAGCCCTGAAAAAGGCGCCGAAACATCGGTTTACCTGGCTACCGCACCCAAGTTGGAATCAAAAAGCGGCGGCTTTTTTGTAAAGCAAAAGTTGCTTAAGCCGGCAAACATAGCCAATGATGAAGCCTCCCGGGAAAAGTTATGGGACCTGAGCGAGCAGATGGTAGCTAAATTTGATGTGTAACAATTCAAATAATTGTTGGAACATTAAAAACTATCATCTATTTTAGTGACTTAAATATGACAAACATGCATTTCAACAAAAAACTTTTAGTGCCAATCGTGCTGATATCAGGTGCAATTACCCTGGCCTCAATGACCATGATTAACCAACAGCAACAGCCGCAGCCTCAACAGCAACAACGTGTTGATCCGCCGGTTACTAACTTGAAAGTGTTACCTAAAAAGTTAACCTATAAGCAAGTTGACCATATCATGGATAACTGGGCAGCTGCATTAGGTGTGAGATGTAATTTTTGTCATGAGCCAAATAAAGTCGGCAGAGGCATGAACTTTGCCAGCGATGCAAAACCTGAGAAAAAAATGGCCCGCGAAATGTACCTGATGGCGGCCAAACTGAATAAAAAATATTTTAAAGGCGAGAAAGACTCATTAGGTGTAGCCAAATTAGGCAGTGTAAACTGTTATACCTGCCACCACGGTGTTGCACACCTGGAAGCGGCTACCTGGCCTAAGCGTGGTGGTATGATGATGCCTCCGCCGCCTGCGGGTGGTGGCCAGGGTGGTGCGCAACCACCGGCACAACAACACTAATGTCAATAAAAAACAAGAAGCCTTGTGGATATTCCGCAAGGCTTTTTTGTTTGATAACTATTTTGTGAATGAAAATCCTGGATTGTAGGGCTAGCGTTTCAACGCCGATACTTGATTTTGTGCTGCAAGCGTAGAGGCCATATAAGGATGCAGCGCGAGGTAGCATTTAGTAAATATTAAAAACGCTATAAATAGGGCCACTATAAAGATCTGAAAATCTTCTTTGGTTTTAATTTTTCTATCAAACCACGGCAATAGCCCTTGTTTTTTAAACATAGATAGCCTAATTAATTATGGTATGTGATGTGTAACGAAATTTAATGATAAAAGTTTGGATTATTATCAAATTGTTAAATATGTTACACAATTAATAGTTAACCGCCGGGTGCAATGGTTTAATCAAATCTTTTACATTTGTTAGATATGCAAAAAATACTGATAGCCAATCGTGGCGAGATAGCGTTAAGAGTAATGCGTTCGGCGCGCGAGATGGGTATAAAAACCGTAGCCGTTTATTCGGCCGCTGACAGAGACGCTCTGCACGTACGCTATGCCGACGAAGCTGTTTTTATTGGTGAGGCGCCATCTAATCAATCATACCTGGTAGGAGAGAAGATTATCGAAGCCTGCCGTATTACAGGAGCCGAGGCTATACACCCAGGCTATGGTTTTTTAAGCGAGAACGCCGCTTTTGCGCGGCAGGTGCGCGAGGCCGGTTTGATCTTGATCGGTCCGTCGCCTGAGGCTATGGAGGTGATGGGTAACAAACTATCGGCCAAGGCTGCGGCTATGCGGTATAATATCCCTATGGTGCCTGGTACAGAAGAAGCGATCACAGACATCGCGGAAGCAAAAAAACGCGCTATAGAAGTAGGCTTTCCTATCCTGATCAAAGCCGCAGCAGGCGGTGGAGGCAAAGGTATGCGCATTGTAGATACTGTAGCCGAATTTGAAGAACAAATGCATCTGGCTGTATCAGAAGCTACCTCGGCTTTTGGAGATGGTTCTGTTTTTATTGAGCGATATGTATCATCGCCCAAACATATTGAGATACAGGTATTGGGCGACACACATGGTAACATTGTTCACCTGTTTGAACGCGACTGTTCGGTACAGCGCCGTCACCAAAAGGTAATCGAAGAGGCACCATCAGCCATTTTAACACCTGAAATACGTGAGGCCATGGGTAAATGCGCTGTGGATGTTGCGCGCTCAGTAAACTATACCGGCGCAGGTACCGTTGAGTTTATTATGGACGATCAGCTCAATTTTTATTTTCTGGAGATGAACACCCGTCTGCAGGTTGAGCATCCGGTTACTGAGTTTATTACCGGTATTGATCTGGTAAAAGAACAAATTAAAATAGCCCGTGGTGAAGCCATGCAGTTTAAACAGGAAGATTTAACGATAAACGGCCACGCGGTCGAGCTGCGTGTTTATGCTGAGGATCCAGCAAATAATTTCTTGCCGGATATTGGCACGCTGCAAACGTACGTAACCCCAAAAGGTCCGGGTGTACGTGTTGACGACGGCTTTGAACAAGGTATGGAAGTACCTATTTATTATGACCCCATGATAGCCAAGCTGATTGCCTATGGTAAGGACAGGGGGGAAGCTATTGAACGCATGGTTAGAGCAATTGAGGAGTATACCATCACCGGAATAGCCACAACTCTGGGCTTTGGCAAGTTTGTAATGCAGCACGAGGCTTTTAAATCGGGTAAGTTTGATACGCATTTTGTGAAGAAATACTTTACACCTGAAGTATTACAGCAAGACAACGAAGACGAAGCGCGCATAGCCGCCCTGGTAATGCAGCAATTGCTTAGCGCGGCCAAAACGTCTATTGACACACAGGCTGCCGTTCCATCAAATTGGGCGACCAATCGCCGCGAAGTATAGATCAAATTAAAGACAGCAGCTCATCTATCAAAGCTGCTTGTGCCGCATTGATTTTGAGTCGGGCATTTTCAATATCGAACCAACCGGCGCGGTCAATCTCCGGAAAGCTGGACATCTTGCCCGAATGTGGTGGCCATTCAATTTCGAAAGTGTTGCTGGTAATAGTATCGGCATCTAACTCGCCCTCGGCTCCCCAGGCATGCACTATTTTACCGCTTTTTTGTTTGATGGGTGATAGCTCAATGAATTTCCCGACTTTTATCGGCCTACCGGTTTCTTCTTCAAACTCGCGTCGGGCAGCAGCCAGCGGATTTTCGTCCGGTAAAAATTCACCTTTGGGGATCGACCAATAGCCTTCGTCTTTATTCTTAAAAAACGGTCCGCCCGGGTGCACCAGGAAGAATTCAATTTGTCCGTTTATGTTGCGGTACAGTAAAATTCCGGCGCTTTGATTAGAGATCTGCATACGTGATAGATAAACCTGATTTAATATAATTAGTTTTGTGCTACAATCTACAAAAGACTTTATGTTTACAGGAATAATAGAAACACTGGGTAAAATAACCGATCTGCGTCATGATCAGGGCAATCTGCACATCACTGTAGAATCAGCTATATCAAACGAATTAAAAATTGATCAGTCTGTAGCGCACAATGGTGTTTGCCTGACTGTAGTTGCGGTTGAAGACGGTAAACATACGGTTACTGCTATTGAAGAAACCCTGAACAAAAGCAGCCTGGGACACTTGAAAGCCGGCGAACCCGTCAACCTGGAACGTTGCATGCAAATGAATGCCCGTTTGGATGGCCACATTGTACAAGGTCATGTCGATCAAACCGCCACCTGTACCCAATTTAAAGCGCTTGACGGCAGTTGGGAATATACATTCGAGTATGATGCCTCAAACGGGAATGTAACGGTCGAAAAGGGTTCTATCTGCATTAACGGTATCAGCCTGACGGTGGTTAATTCGCAAGCTAACAGTTTTTCGGTGGCTATTATCCCTTATACTTATGAGCATACCAATCTGCACAATGTAAGAGAAGGATCTGTAGTTAATCTGGAGTTTGACATCATCGGCAAATATGTTGCTCGGTTGATGAATCGTTCTTGATTCAGGAGGCTCCTATGGAGCCATTTTCTGATTTCCGCAATATCTAAAACAGGATACTCCTACGGAGTTGATTAACATTTCCAATGCCGTCGCAGTAAAATAGGCTCCGTAGGAGCCCCGTGTTTATAAAACTAGATCGCATAAATATTCGCTCCGTCGGAGCGTCCTGAATTGTGAACTATTTCGATCCAATGAAAGACATTTCCAAATTCGGAACGGTTTTTGGTTGACATAGCAGACAATATTTAAATCTTAACCCTATGGATACTTTAAAAAAGTTTGGATTGATGGAGAAGATTGTTCATGAATTGGAGGATCTTAAAAATAGCCAGCAGGCCGTAATTGCAAAACTGACTAAAATTGAGGTCGATAATATCGACCTGGGCGATAAACGTCTGGAAAAAGAATTGCCGGACATGCACCAACGTGTATCTGATAACCTTGATGCTATTGCCAGCCTGTTGGATGATTTTGCTTCACAAACTGAAGCCTTCAGCAATAAAAACAACATTACCGCCTTAAAAGAGCAGGAAGCACTGAAAGCTTAAAGGCAAACTTTATCGTCGTCAAAAAAATAAATGGCGATTTAAAAGGCCCCATTCGGGGCCTTTTTGTGACTTGTCCTGAAATAGGTTTACACAAAAAAGTGTAAACAATGAAAAAGGATAAAGAAGAAAAGATCCGGGAGGATCGAATAACAGGAGGCCTGA
>Ga0207647_10000261_pt1 | contig 43301 bp, 35 predicted proteins | sample KBSCornC2_FD_184295 | JGI IMG/M metagenome (GOLD analysis project Ga0207647, IMG submission 184295) | Corn rhizosphere microbial communities from Kellogg Biological Station, Michigan, USA - C2 (SPAdes) (version 2) | ecosystem: Host-associated > Plants > Roots > Rhizosphere ... | reverse complement strand
ATGATCGCCGAGAAATCGAGCCCACCGCTGCCCCCATTGGCGAAGGCTTGATACAGCGCCTCCGCGGCAGCCCCCATCGGCACGCTGGCATTCGCATCCTGCGCCGCAGCCATTGCCAGCTTAAGATCCTTGAGCATCAGCGCCGCCGCGAAGCCGCCCTGATAGTCGCGATCGGCAGGACTTTCGGGACCTACGCCCGGCACCGGGCAATAGCTCGTCATCGACCAGCTCTGGCCTGAGGCCTTGGATGAGATGTCATAGAAGGTCTGAAGATCGAGCCCAAGCTTCTTGGCCAGGAGGAAAGCCTCGCAGGTCGCGATCATCGTCGCGCCGAGCAGCATGTTGTTGGCGATCTTGGCCGCCTGACCCGCCCCGCTCCCGCCGGCATGGATCACCGCCTTGCCCATCGGGGTAAGGATCGCCTCGGCACGCGCGAACGCCTCATCCGCTCCGCCGACCATGAAGGTGAGCGTTCCGGCATTCGCGGCGGCGATCCCGCCTGACACCGGCGCATCGACCATCTGGTATCCCTGCTCGGCTGCCGACGCCGCGACCGCCTTTGCGCTCGCAACATCGATCGTAGAACAATCGATCAGGATTGCTCCAGCGGGCGCTGCCCCCGTCACGCTCTCGGCATAGACCTGCCGGACATGCGCGCCGGCGGGCAGCATGGTGACCACGGCGTCGACGCCCGCGACCGCCTCACGCGCCGCTCCGGCGCGCACACAGCCATTCTCCACCGCATGCGCAAGCGCTGCTTCGGCAAGGTCGAAGGCGTGAACCTCATGCCCCGCCTTGACCAGGTTCGCGGCCATGCCGCCGCCCATATTGCCGAGGCCGATGAAACCAATCTTCACGACACACTCTCCAAGGCCGTTTTCGTCATGCCAGGCGAATGCTGGTATCCATCTCCTACGCGTCAGCAAAACGGCGCAGTCGGGAGATGGACCCCAGCTTTCGGGTTCCCAGCAAAGTAGTACTTTGCTGGGGTCCCTACTGGGGTGACGATAAAGCCTATCTCCCTGTCCAGTTGCCCGGGCGCTTCTCCACAAATGCGCTCATGCCTTCCTTCTGATCCTCAGTTCCGAACAGGCCGTGAAACAGACGGCGCTCGAAGCTGATCCCCTGCGCCAGCCCACCCTCGAAGGCGGCATTGACCATTTCCTTGACCGCGATAGCCGCAAGCGGCGGCATCGCGGCGATTTCCGCGGCGGTCTTCAGTGCTTCATCGATCAGCGACGCAGCCGGCACGATCCGGCTGACCAGCCCCGCCCGTTCGGCCTCCTCGGCATCCATCATGCGGCCGGTCAGACACATGTCCATCGCCTTGGCCTTGCCCACGGCTCGCGTAAGCCGTTGCGATCCACCCATGCCAGGTCCTACGCCAAGCTTGATTTCCGGCTGACCGAACTTGGCCGTGTCGGCCGCAAGGATGAAGTCGGCCATCATCGCCACCTCGCAACCGCCGCCGAGCGCATAGCCACTGACTGCAGCAAACCAGGGTTTGCGCGTTGCCGTCACCTTCTCCCAACCTGCGAAGAAGTTGCTGCCATACATGTCGGCGAAACCCTGGGCTTGCATCTCCTTGATGTCCGCACCCGCGGCAAAGGCCTTCTCGCTGCCGGTGAGCACCAGGCAGCGTTGCGCGGGATCCGCGTCATAGGCGCCAAAAGCCCGGATCAACTCGCCTAATACCTGGTTATTGAGCGCGTTCAGCGCCTGCGGCCGGTTCAGGCGAACGAGCGTGACTGCATCGTGCCGCTCGGTCAGAATGGTTTCGTAGTCGGACATTCACTGTCTCCGTCTCGCCGGACTTGTTCCGGCATCCACCATGAGGCCCGCGCCTAGTCCCCGAGTTGGCCCCCCGAACAAGTCCGGAGCGACGGCGGCTAGAGGCGTAGCGGTTGCCACTGCTCGTCCTCCGGCAGGGCTGCGAAAATTCGGTCGAGCATGGACTCGGTGACGCCCTCCGGCGTCGCCGGATCCCACCTGGGCGCATTATCCTTGTCGATCAGCAGAGCACGCACGCCTTCGAGAAAGTCGTGGCGCATGCTGACGTGGGCCGCGATGGCATATTCGGCGCGCATCTCGTCCGCAAAGTCGGTGCGGATCGCGCCCTCGCGCAGCTCGCGCAACGCAACCTTGCAGGATTGCGGAGACTTGGCGCCCAGGCCCGCAAGCACCTTCTGCGCCCACTCCCCCGGATCCGCCTTCAACGCGGCAATGATCTCTTCCAGCGTATCGGCAGCGAATAGCCGGTCGATATCGGAGCGTTGCTCGAGAATCGGAGCGTCCGGCGGCGTGGTCTTTACGGCATCGAGAACCGCTTCGACATCGCGCGGATTGGCGGTGAGCTTTGCCTTCAGCTCCTCCAATGCGTCTGAGGGAATGTAGTGTGTGGCCAGGCCGACCGCCTTAGTCTCAGCGCCGTCGAGCCGCGCGGCCGTGAGCGCAAGATATTGGCCGAGCCGTCCTGGCAGGCGCGACAGATACCAACCTCCGCCGACGTCCGGAAACAACCCGATCGTTGCCTCGGGCATGGCGAAGATCGTACGTTCGGTCGCGACGCGATACCGCGCGGGAAGGCCGATCCCAACCCCGCCGCCCATCACAACGCCGTCAAGGAAACTCACCACCGGCTTCGCATAGGTGAAGAGCAGGTGATTGAGCTGATATTCCGTGTGGAAGAAGGCGCGCGCCGCGATCCCATCCTCTTTGCCGCTCTCCGCCACGGCGCGCACATCGCCGCCCGCGCAGAAGCCGCGGCCGTCTGCATGGTCGAGTAGCACCAGCTCGATGTCCGGGTCGGCTCGCCATGCCACCAATGCATCGATCATCACACGGCACATAGCCTCGTTGAGCGCGTGAAGCGCCTTGGGCCGGTTCAGCCTGAGCCGGCCGATCTTGCCTTCGGTGAAGGCGAGAATTTCGTCGGTCATATCGTACTCGTTCCCCGGCGAGGGCCGGGGTCCAGCTTCGGGGTCGATCTGGGCCCCGGCCTTCGCCGGGGAACGGGCGCCGTCATTGCCTAAGCAGCTCGCGCGCAATGATCACCCGCATGATCTCGTTGGTGCCTTCCAGAATGCGATGGACGCGCAGGTCGCGGAAGAAGCGCTCGACCGGATAATCCTGCAGATAACCATAGCCGCCGTGCAGCTGAAGCGCGCGATCGACCACGGCCATACCGTTATCGGTGGCGAGACGCTTTGCCATTGCCGCGAACTTAGTCTTATCGGGCGCGCCCGCAGTCACCTTCGCCGCAGCAGCATAGAGCAGAGTCCGCGCCGCCTGGAGCTCGGTCTCCATGTCCGCCAGCGTGAACTGGGTCGCCTGGAAATCGACGATGCGCTGGCCAAACTGTCGCCGCTCTCGCGTGTAGGAGATCGCTTCGTCCAGGCAGCGCTGCGCGCCGCCCAATGAGCAGGCGCCAATGTTGAGCCGACCGCCGTCGAGGCCGGCCATCGCGATCTTGAAACCCTCGCCTTCCGCCCCGACGCGATTGCTCACCGGCACCCGCACAGAATCGAAATTCACCTGCGCGGTCGGTTGCGAGCGCCAGCCGAGCTTCTTCTCCTGACCGCCGAAGCTGACGCCGGGCATGTCCTTCTCGATCACCAGGCAGGAAATGCCCTTGGGTCCCTCCTCTCCGGTGCGGACCATGGTGACGTAAATCTCGTTCTCGCCACCGCCGGAGATGAAGGCCTTGGAGCCCGAGACCACATAATGATCGCCGTCTCGTACGGCGCGCGTTTTGAGTGCCGCAGCGTCGGAGCCCGATCCCGGCTCGGTCAGGCAATAGGAGCCTAGCCGCTCGCACGTTACCATGCCGGGCAGATATTGGGCCTTGAGTTCGGCCGAGCCGAACCGGTCGATCATCCACGACGCCATATTGTGGATCGAAATGAAGGCGCTGGTCGAAGGGCAGCCATAGGCCATCGCCTCCATGATCAAGGCCGCCTCGAGCCGGCCGAGACCGATCCCGCCGGATTCCTCCGATACGTAAATCGCGCCGAAGCCAAGCTCGGCGGCAGCCTTCACGACGTCGCGGGGGAAATGATGCTTCTCGTCCCACTCTGCCGCGTGCGGCGTGATCGCGTCCGCTGTGAAACGCTGCGCCATCTCCTGAATGGCGAGCTGGTCCTCGGTCAGGTCGAACTGGGTCATGCGGCCTGATAAGCCAACCACGGGTGCGGGCACCACCCCGAATCGGTTACATTTGATACTAAACCGGTACGCGTCTCATGCCTTCCGCGGCGCCGACGTATCTCCCCGCGCTCGCATCGCCACGATCAGACCGGCAATCACCAGCAGCCCGCCCAATATCGCCTCGGGCGACCAGCGATAGCTTTCGAACAAAGTGGAAAAGCCCATCGCGATCACCGGAATCATTACGTTGACATAGCCGCCACGCGCCGCGCCGATGCGGCGGATCAGGTTGAAATAGAGCGTGAAGGCGACCGCAGAGGCGACAACGCCCAAATAGAGCAGGCCGGCAATGTAAGAGAGGCGCGTGTCGAAGACAGGCGGCCCGGTCTGTATCCACGCCACGACCGCGTCCAGCAACGCCCCCCAGCCCATGCCCCACGCGAGCAAGGTCGCCATCGGCACCTGCCGCGCACGCGGGCTGCCCTGGAAGACATTGCCGAAGGACGCGAAGACTACCGCAACAAGCGCGAGCCCGATCCCGAGCGTCACTTCGTGCGGATCGCGGTCGAGCGCACGCCATTCATGCAAGAACAGCAGCACCACGCCCAGCATCGCTACCGCCGAGCCCATCAGGAATGGTCGCGATAATTCCTGCTTGAGGAAGGCGCGCGCGAGGATCGCGTTCAGCGGCACCAGCAGCGAAAAGATCACCGCCACCAGGCCTGAGGTGATGTGCAGTTCCGACGCGTAGACGCAATTATAGTTGATCACGAAGGTCACGAGGCCGAGCGCGGCCGCGAGCGCATGGTCCGACAGGCGGACGCGCAACGGCAGCTTCATGGCTATCGCGACTACGAACATCGAGATTGCGCCGACAGCGAAGCGATAGCTTACCGACCATTGGGTCGAGACGGGGCCGAACTGGCTGTGGATCGCAAGCCAGGTCGATCCCCAGATCATCGTCACCAGTGCGAACGGGATGAGGATGCGTCCTCTCGTCGCGCCGTCGAGGGGAGGGGCAGCGCTCACAACGCCTCGATCGCGCGGGCAAGCGCCTCCACTTCGTGCTGCGGGCTGGCCCAATGCGTCACCAGCCGTATTTCGCCCGCGGCCCAGTCGTAGAAGTCGAAGCCCTGCGCACGAAGCTGCGCAGCCTCCTCCGGCGTCATCCGCAGGAACAGTTCGTTCGCCTCGACCGGATTGATCAACCGCCCGCTGGCGGCGTTGGCCAAGACCTGCGCATGCGCATTGGCTGCGCGCGCGGTTTCAAGCCACAGATCGTTATCCAGCATCGCGTGGATCTGTGCGGCGAGATAGCGGCCCTTGGAGAGCAGATGGCCGGCACGCTTACGCCGCCGCGCGGTCGCGTCGACCAGATCGGGTCGGAAGAAGACTAGTGCCTCGGCTGAAAGACCGCCATTCTTGACGAAGCCGAAGCTCAAAATGTCCACGCCCTGGGCCAGCTCCGCTGGCGTGCAGCCCAATGTGACGATCGCATTGGCGAAGCGCGCGCCGTCCATGTGAAAGCCCCAGCCCCGCGCTTTGGCGAGCGCAGCCAGCGACCCAATCTCGCCGGGCGTGTAAACGCAGCCATATTCGGTTGCATTGGTGATGGATAAAGCGTGCGGCTGGACTCGATGAACGTCGTTCGCGATCGCCTCAGCGACCCGCGTCACCTCTTCCACGGTCAGTTTCGCGCCCGCTCCCTCCCCAAGCATCAATTTCGCGCCATGCGTGTAGAATTCGGGCGCACCGCATTCGTCATTCTGCACATGCGAATCGCGGTGGCAGATCACGCCGCCATAAGGCGGGCACAATGCTGCCAGAGCTAGGGCATTGGCGGCTGTCCCGGTCGGCACCCAAAGCACCGCGACCTCACGCCCGAACAATCCCGAAAAGCGCGCCTCCAGGCCGCGGCTCAGCGCATCGCCGTCATACGCGGTATCAACTCGGTCGGCGGCCGCCATCGCCGCAAATACCTTGGGATGCACCGGGGCGGCATTGTCGGAGAAGAAGCGCATGGCTTGCGCTTGGGGCCGTCCCCCGCTTCAAGTCAATCGCCGCCGCGGAGACTTACATGCGCCTGTTGCTACTTTTCCTGTTCTGCGCAGTCGTCGTCGCGCCTGCGGGTGCGACACCTGCTGACGACGCCCGGTTCAAAGCGATCAGCGAGCAGGAATATGCGTGGGCGCAGGCCGATGGCGGCGGCGGTGAGGATGACGAACGCATCGCCCCGCACCTTCAGGACGTGCGGCCCGCCGCGCAGGCGAAGCGGCTTGCTTATCTGGAGCAGGTGCTGCGCGATTTGGACGCGATCAAGCCGGCCCAACTCTCGCCCGCTACTGCGGTCGATTATGCCGTCTATCGGTTTGATATCGAAAGCCGCGTCGCTGCACTCAAATCACGCAACTATGAAATGCCCGCCAATTCGGACAGCAGCTTCTGGAGCGACCTTGGCTACACCGCCCGCGCCAGCTTCAAGACCGAGAGTGATTACCGCAATTGGCTCAATCAGCTCCACGAAATCCCGGCGTATTTTTCCGAACAGATCGCCAATATGCGTGCGGGCGCGGCGCGCGGCTTCACTCCGCCAAAAGTGACGCTCGCCGGCCGCGATAAATCCGTCGGCGAAGTCGCCAACGCGAAGTCGGCGGAGGAAAGCTTCCTATATCTGCCGTTCAAAACGATGCCCGCGTCGATCCCGCGCGCGACGCAGGACGCGCTGCGCACAGAGGCCAAGCGAGCCATCGAGCAGGAGGCTCTACCCGCCTACCGCACGCTGCTCGCTTACCTACACGACGACTATATCCCACATGCGCGCACCAGCCTTGCGGCGGAAGCGCTGCCCGACGGCAAAGAATGGTATGCCGCGCAGATCCGGACCTATGCCACGCTCGACCTGACGCCCGATCGGATCCACGCGATCGGCCTTGGCGAAGTGGCAAAGATCCATGCCGAGATGCTGAATGTAATGCGGCAGACCGGCTTCGCGGGAGACTTGCCGGCCTTCCTCAAATTTCTGCGATCCGACCCTCGCTTCTATGCCAAAACACCGCAGGAATTGCTCGATCGAGCCGCGTGGACAGCCAAGCTGGTCGACGGCAAGGTCGGCATGTTCATCGGCCGTCTGCCGCGCCGTCGCTTCGGAATCGTGCCGGTTCCGGCCGATATCGCACCATTCTACACCGCCGGGCGCGGGGGGCCGGGGCAATATCTGGTCAACACCTATAACCTGCCGTCGCGTCCACTTTATCAATTGCCCGCGCTGACGCTGCACGAAAGCGCGCCCGGCCATGCCTTTCAGATGCCGCTGGCGCAGGAGAATAAGGCGGCGGCCAAGTTCCGCCAGACGATCTACATCTCGGCTTATGGCGAAGGTTGGGCGCTCTATTGCGAGCGGCTCGGCGACGAGATGGGGATCTACCAAACGCCCTACGAACGGTTCGGCATGCTCAGCTATCAGATGTGGCGGGCGGCGCGGCTCGTGGTCGACACCGGCATCCACCACAAGGGTTGGACACGCGCTCAGGCGCTCTCCTTCCTCCACGACAATACGGCCCTCTCAGATCATGAGATAGAGACCGAGGTCGATCGCTACATCTCTTGGCCGGGCCAAGCCCTGTCTTATTATCTGGGCGAGATGGCGATCCGGGAAGGACGGGCCAAGGCTGAGGCTGCACTAGGCTCAAAATTCAACATTCGCGCCTTCCATGATGCGGTGCTGGAGCTGGGCTCGGTGCCATTGCCCGTGCTTGATGCCCGCATCGATCGCTTTATCACCGAAGGAGGCAAGGGGCCCTATCCCGACGAGGAATAGATAAAACTGTCAGTCCCGCCGCTCCGCATGTGCGAGCAAACGGCCCACCTTCCGCTGCAGTTCGCCGCCACGGAATGGTTTCTGCACGATCCGCTCTTCGCTGACCCCGGACAAAGCGCTCAGATCGGCATAGCCCGTCGCGAACAGGATCGGCAGCTGCGGCCATTTCTTCGCACAGATGGCCGCAAGCTCCGCACCATTCATGCCTGGCATGGCAAAATCGACCACCAGCAGATCGAATTGCTCTTGCCCCAGCGCCTCCAGCGCAGAGCCGCCGCTGCCGGTTTCAGCCACCGCCGCTCCCATGGTCCGGAGCATGGTCGCGGTGATCTCGCGCACCGGCGGATCATCGTCCACGACCAGAATGTGCCGGCCGCGGATTTCGCCGGGCTGCTCCGGCGGCTGCTCGAATGCAGCCAGGCGCGGAGTGCGGCGGCGTTCCGGCGCGCGCGGCAGATAGACCCGCACCGACGTGCCCTCGCCAAGCTTGGTTTCGATCGCGACCCCGCCGCCCGATTGCTTGGCGAAGCCGAAGACTTGCGGCAAGCCCAGGCCCGATCCCTTGCCGACCGGCTTGGTCGTGAAGAAAGGCTCAAAGGCGCGGTCGCGCACCTCCGGCGTCATGCCGCTGCCATTGTCGGTAACCGCGATCAATACATAATCCCCGGGCGGCGGCTCTTCTGGCCGCTCCGGCTCGCCCAGCCTGATATTGTCCGTGGACACCACCAGCGATCCGCCAACCGCCATCGCGTCGCGCGCGTTGATGGCGAGGTTAAGGATGATCAGTTCGATCTGGGTCGGATCGACCAGGGCAGGCCACAAATCGGGGCGCAGCCGCGCTTCCAAGCGGACCGATCCGCCCATCGAACTCTGCAGGAGGTCGCGCATGCCGATGACGGTGTCGTTCAGGTCGACCGGTCGCGCCTCCAGCCGCTGGCGCCGCGAAAAAGCCAGCAATTGCGCGGTGAGCGTTGCACCGCGCTCGGCGGCGGTCCGCATATAGCCGAGCCGCTGGCGCGTCTTCTCGTCGAGCTTGGCCTCCGCCGCGGCGCGCGCGACCAGATCGACATTGCCCAGGATCACGGTCAGCAGATTGTTGAAATCGTGCGCCACGCCGGAGGTGAGTTGTCCGATCGCCTCCAGCCGCTGCATCTGCCTCAGCGTCGCCTCGACCCTTTCGCGCTCCTCGATTTGCGTCGAGAGCTGGCGGTTGGTCGCCGCCAGTTCTTTGGTCCGTTCGACAATGCCCCGTTCCAGCACCTCGGATGCAAGGTGGACCTCGGTAATGTCGACGTCACAACCGACATATCCGACGAAGCGGCCGTCGCTTTCACGCGGCCGCGCTTCACTATGGAGCCACCGCGTAACGCCGCGACGATCGATCACGCGTACGTCGCGGCTGAAAGGCGCGCGATGCTTGAAGGCCTGATCGAAGTCGGCAACGAAACCATCCTGATCCTCAGGGTGAATGATGCTCTGCCAGCCCTCCCCCATCAGCTCCGTCACGGGCCGCCCGAACGTCTCCTCATGCCAGCGATTGGCGAAGACCAGCGCACCATCCTCATCGCACATCCAGATCAGCGCAGGCGCGCTGTCGGCGAGCGAGCGGAACCGCTCCTCACTCTCGCGCAGCTCTTCCTGTGCGGCCTTGTTCTGCGTGATGTCGAGCACGGTGCCAATCGCCCGCACGCAGCGGCCATTGTCGTCGAACAGCCCCCGTCCCTTCGCCGCCACCCACCGGATCAAGCCGTCCTGCCGCCCGATCGTGCGATATTCGACGTCGTAGGTCGCGCGCCGTGCGGGATCGAGTGTCGCCTCGAATGCTTCCCTGGTCGCCTCGCGATCGTCGGGATGCAGACTGGTATAGAAGTCATCCATCGTGCATTCGGCATCCGGCGCCACGCCGAACATCTGTTTCGTCCGGGGCGACCAGGTGAGCTTGTTCGTTACCAGATCGAGATCCCACGTCCCGATTTCGGCCGTTTCCGTGGCTAGCTGGAGCGAGCTGCGGCTGAGCTCCAGTTCCTCCTCTGCACGCACGCGATCGGTGACGTCATTGCCCTCGATGAAGACCCCAGTCACCTCGCCCGCGGGATTGCGGATTGGCTGATAGATGAAGTCGAGCAGTCGCAGCTCGGTCTGGCCTTCAATGGCGCTGCGGAGCGTTACCGGCACCGCGCGTCCTACATATGGCTCGCCCGTCTCGACTACCTGATCTAGCAGGGCGGTGACGTCCTGCGTGGCGACCTCCGGCAATGCCTTCAAAACGGGGAGCCCGATCACGTCTCGATGGCCGATCAGCTGGCTATAGGCGGCATTGACCAGCTCGAAGATATGGCCCGGCTCACGCAGGACGGCCATGAAGCTGGGCGCCTGCTCGAACATCGCCGCGAGCCGTTCGCGCTCGGCATTGGCGGCATCGACCGCATGCGCGCGCTCGGTCGTTTCATGAACGATGCACAACGTACCCCCGGGGGAGCCGTCGCTGTCGCGAATCGCGGAATAGGAAATGTCGAGCTGCGCGATCCGCGGCTTACCGCTCCGCCACCGCGGGAATTTGCCGTCGCGGGTGAACCGGGGCGCACCGCTTTCGCGAACGCCACGGATTACCGGTCCAACCTCGTCCCAAATGTGAGCCCACTTCTCGGGCGCGGTTCCACCCAATGCCGCGGGATGGCGATCGCCGACCCCAAGCGCATAAGCGTCATTGTAGATCGCGATGAGCTCCGGTCCCCAGAACAGGACCATTGGCAGCGGCGCCGCCAGCATCATCGCCACTGCGTCGCGAAGCGGCGTGGGCCATCCATTGCGTGGCCCCAGCGGAGTGGCCGCCCAGTCATGCTCCGCAATCAGCGTCGCGAGCGTGCCGTCCGCCGGCGCCGGTGTCGGGAAGGGATACTCACTGCCCTTCGTCACCAATGTCCCCTGTTAAGCGTGGCGAGACATTAGCGGTCGGGCAAAGGGAGAGAAAGGCTGCATTTTCGTCGACTTCGGACCGAACTGCCCACCGACACGAGGCACACGCATCTCAGGCGGCGATCCGCACGCGATTACGCCCCTCTCCCTTGGCTGTATAAAGCGCAACATCCGCTGCGGCGAGCAGCTCGGCGGCGTCGCGCTGCTTCTCGCGCGTGGCGATGCCGACACTGATGGTTACGGCGGGCAGCGATTCGTCGAGTTCGCCGGCAGTTTCCATTGCTTTACGCAGCCGCTCAGCGACTAGCGCCGCCTCCTGCAGGCTTGCGCCCGGCATCAGGATGCCGAACTCCTCGCCCCCCAGACGGCCCACCAGGTCGCCACCGCGCACAACCGCCGCCGCGCGGGCGGCGATCAACTGCAGGACGCGATCGCCGACCGCATGGCCATAGCGGTCATTGACCGCTTTGAAATGATCGACGTCGAACATCGCCACGGCCAACGGCCAGCCGAATTCGGCGGCGCCCGCAATCTCGCGATCAAGCTGACCCATGAAAGCCCGTCGATTCGCAATGCCGGTGAGTTCGTCGGTCGAGGCGAGTAAGGTCGCCTCTCGAGCCCGCTGCTCCGCACGGCGCTTGGCCGTGATGACATGCTCCTCCAGCCGCTTGCGATCGTCGATGTCACGCAGCGTGCCAGTCGCGCCGACAATATGGCCTTCCTTGTCCTCCAGGCCTTGCACGAACAATTCGACCCAGCGCAGGCCCCCGGGCGTCTTGAGCCGCACCGATTGCCGGACTGAACCACCCTCGCCTCGCAACACGGCCCGCGCGCGGCGCGCGAGCTCGTCGCGTTCGCTCGGCTCCACCAATGCGAGCCAGGATTGACCGATGCTGACGGTGAGCGGCTGCCCGGTCAGTTCCGACCAGGCCGGGTTCAGATAGGCCCAGCGTCCCTGCGCATCGATCCGAAAGATCACTTCGCCGATATTCTCGACCACCGATCGGAAGTGCTCGGCGAAGGCGCGTGTTTCCTCAGCCTGCCGATCACGCTCCGTCAGGATGGCGGCGACGGGCAGCGCCGAGAGCAGGGTCACGGCGATGAAAAGCTGCAGCACCAGCACTTGATCGCCTGGCTGGTTCTTCAGGAGATACGCGATCGCGCCACTACCCTTTGCCGTGCACGCCGCGGCGATGATGGCCACGGTCGAAATCGCCACCACTGCACCCACCGCCCGAAACCGGAAGGTGGTGAGCAGCACGCATGGCGCGATCAGGAAAGTCAGCGGCAGCTGCGGATAAATGAAAACAAACGCCGTTACCGACGCAACAAGCGCCAGCAATGCCGCTGCCTCGACCCAGCGATACCAAGCCATTCCTCGCAGGCGGCGGCCCTGCAGCACATCGACTGCCACAGCGACAGTGGGCGCGACGACGACCGCGCTGAGCACGCCCGACACATACCAACCGAGCCAGCCATCCGAATAGGGGACCGACCGGCCGAGCCATAGGCTGAACCCGCCTACGGTCGACGAGACCAGCCCCGCCGCAGCCGTGGCCACCACCAAAGCCAGGAAATTGCCGACCCGATCAATCAGGCCGCCGCTGATCCCCATTAACCGCAGCAGAAGGAAAGCAAGCGAGCTTTCGAGGATGTCCGCTAGCGTCGAGAAAATTGTGATCGCGGCCGGATCGCTCCACCCGAGGTGAAGCGCCAGGCCGCCGACTGCTTGCCCGCCCATGATGACGAGCACATCTTCACGGGTGCGGCCGGCGAAGAGAAAGATGGCGAGCACGATGGCGTTGCTCGGCCATAGCGCTTCGAGCCCGCTGGACTGCAGCGCGGCGAGTTGGCTGCCCAAAGCGGCAAGTATGAACAGGACCGCCGTCCCCGCCCCCAACAGCGGGCGGCGGAACCGCGACGCTAGCTTTTGCACCCCACAACAGCCTTTCGCTCGATACGCGACATTGTGACGAGGCTGGTTAACATTCCCCTAATCGGTGCTCGCGCAAATAGTTCAGCCGCTATTGCGAAGCGCAGTCGCAATCGCGTTAATCGACAATTGAATGCCCTCACGCACGCGATCATCCTGTTCGCCGCCGCGCCAGCGCCGGATCAACTCGATCTGCAACAGGTTGAGCGGCTCGATGTAAGGCAGGCGCAGCCGCACCGAAGCATCGAGCTGCGGCGTTTTTTCCAGCAAGCGCGATTGACCGGTTACATCGAGCAGGCCGTCGCATGTCTGCTGCCAGCCCCTGCGGATCCGATCGAAAATGGCTTGGCCCGCGGGCTGATCCTCAACCAGGGCGAGATAGCGGCTGGCCAGATCCATGTCGGATTTGGCGAGCACCATCTCCAGATTGGCGAGCGTTGCCTGGAAGAAAGGCCAACCCTGCGCCATGTCGCGCAGCAGCACCCTGTCGTCGAAGGCGGCAAGCGCCTCACCGACACCATACCAGCCCGGCAGCATGACGCGTGCTTGAGCCCAGGAGAAAACCCAGGGAATTGCGCGGAGGTCCTCGATCTTGTCGCTCTTTGTGCGGCTCGCCGGGCGCGATCCAATCTTGAGTGTGGCGATCTCGGCAATCGGCGTGAACTGACGGAAGAAGGCGCGGAACCCCTCCGTTCCGTACACTAGCGAGCGATAGCTCTGAAAAGCGGTGGCCGATAATTGGGCCATGGCTTCGGCGAAACGGTCCCGATCCTTATCGCGAATTTCGCTCTGCTCGAGACTGGCGAGCAAAGTCGCCGCAGTCATCGCTTCCAGATTGATCTGCGCCGCGTCGCGGGTGCCATATTTAGCGGCGATCACCTCGCCTTGTTCGGTGATGCGGATGCGGCCGTGGACCGTGCCTGCCGGTTGCGCGCGGATTGCGGCGAAGGCCGATCCGCCGCCGCGCCCAACCGCCCCTCCGCGGCCGTGGAACAACTGCATCGCCGCACCGGCCTGGTCGAACACGGGCTTGAGTGCCCGGCTCGCCTGATGGAGCGACCAGACCGAGGTGAGATAGCCGCCGTCCTTATTGGAGTCCGAATAGCCGACCATCACCTCCTGATAACCGCGTGCGCTCGTCAAAGCCGCGATTTCCGGCAGGGTGAAATAGTCGCGCATCACCTCAGGCCCACGTTCGAGATCTTCGATCGTCTCGAACAAGGGCACGACCATGATGTCGCATTCGGGCGCGGCGCCGGGACGGTAGATACCCGCTTCCTTGAGCAGCACCATCACCTCCAGCAGATCGGAGACCGTAGCTGCCTTGGAGATGATGTAAGTTGTGATCGATTGGCAGCCGTAGCGCTTATGCGCCGCCGCCGCGGCGCGCACGATCGCCAGCTCCGACTTAGTCTCATCGCCATAGTCCGCATACGCACTAGCGAGCGGCCGCATTGTCGCGAGTTCCCGGCGCAATAGCGCGATGCGGGCGGTTTCCTCGAGCGCGAGATAGTCCGGCTCCGCACCTGCAACTTTCAGCAGTTCGGCGACGACGCGCTCGTGCACGTCCGCATTCTGCCGAAGATCCAGCGTCGCGAGATGGAAGCCGAACGTCTCAATTGCTCGGATGAGCCGGCCGAGTGCGCCGCCCGACGACAAGGCGCCGCTGCCCCCCTTGGCGAGCGCCTTGGCGAGCGTGCGCAGATCTGTCTTGAGCGCCACCGCATCCGGATAAGGTTCGGCCGTGACGGACGCCGGTCGCGCAGGCGGGCGCCCGGTGATCTTCTGATAATTGGCAGCGACACGCGCATAGATGCCCGTGATCGCCCGCCGATAGGGCTCATCGGCCCGCGCGGGGCTTTCGTCGTGCCCGGAAGCGGCAAGTGCCTCTACCTCGGGCGAAGTCGGCATCAGCTCGGTCGAGATCGAAAGTTCAGCCCCGATACCATGTAGCAGCGCCAGATAATGGGCGAGAACCGCCTCGGCATTACGACGCGTCGCCAGCTCTAGCGATTCGGCGGTCACGTTCGGATTGCCGTCCCGATCGCCGCCAATCCACGACCCCGCGCGAAGGAAGCTTTTCGGCCGCCTCCCAAGCACCCGCTCCCAGCGAGCGTAGAGGGCGGGGATTACGGGCAAGAAGACGTCCCGCAGATAAGACAGCGCGGTTTCCACCTCGTCCGTGACGTAGAGGCGCTCGCGCCTGAGCGGCCGCGTCTGCCACAGCAGTGCAATTTGGCGGTAGATCGCTTGCTCGATGAGATCGCCCTCTGGCGTCTCCTCTTGCCCGAGATCGCGCAGGTGCATGAGTTCGGCGATGCGGTTGCGATGATCGATCATCGATTTGCGCCGCACTTCAGTAGGATGCGCGGTCAGCACCGGCACGATCAGGCCATGGTCGAGCAGAACTGCGATCGCGTCATCATCCACACCCTGCCCACGCAATTTCTCGACCGCGGCGGCAAGATCCGCTCCGGGCTCGGCGGCCACACCCTGTCGGTCCTCGGCCAGATTTGCGAGCATGGAGAAGAGCATGAAGCCGCGGGTGAAGGCGAGCATTTCGTCCAGGCTCAGCGCATCAAGCCCCGGATCGATTTCTCCACCCAATCCGCGCGCGCGGTCGACCGATGCAGACCGGATATATTCGATCCGGCGAAATAGTGCATCGCCGCCATAGGCACGGATCACGTCGCCGAGCAGTCGGCCTAGAAAACGGACGTCGGGATTCTGTGCGACAGGCGGGATGGAGCTCATAGAGTCTCTGCTGCACTGCAACGAAGAAACGGTCAATCCTGCTATTACCCTATCCTCCTTGCGTCCAGCAGCCAAACGCCGCAAGGAAATGTCGTGAGGGGAGAAGAAATGTCCAAACCCGTGGTCTTCGTTCTGAACGGGCCCAACCTCGAACTTCTTGGAGAGCGTGAGCCGGAAATTTACGGCACGACCACATTGGCGGACATAGAGGCACTGTGCCGTGCCGAAGCAGACACGGCGGGACTCGACGTGCGCTTCCTCCAGACCAATGCCGAACATGAGATGATCGGCTGGCTGCACGAGGCGCGCAGGAACGCTGCTGGCATCGTCATCAACCCGGCCGCCTTCTCTTATGCGGGCTATCCCGTCCTCGACGCGCTCAAAATGTGCGACTGTCCAATCGTTGAGGTGCATATCTCCAACATTCACCGTCGCGACGAAGCATGGCGCGCCAATTCGCTCATGACCGCGGCGGCTACGGGCATGGTCACCGGTCTAGGTCCGCATGGCTATGTGCTCGCCGTGCGCCACATCGCCTATTTGCTCGCTCGCTAACGTGCGTCAGTTTTGCGCTGGGCTGAGCCCCGGCGCTCATGCCGCTCTCGCCGCAAACCTGCAGACCGGCGCGGCTTCGGCCTCTCAGACACAAAAACGCCTCCCGACGGGAACGGGAGGCGCAGTGAGGGTCCCCTAAGGGTGGGGATGGCAATGGTTAGAAGTTGTAGCGAATTCCTCCGCGATAGAAGCGACCCAGCAGATCATAGAGGACCGGGTTGGCATCCAGACCCGTATTGGTCTGCGGCGACGGGACTGGATCGCGATTGAACAGATTGTCGATCTTGAAATAGACCGTGAGCTTGTTCGTCAGCTTGTACGATCCGCCCACGTCGAAATAGAGCGGACCCTGCATGTGATTATAGTCGATCGTCGGATGTTGCGACGTCGATGCCGGGCAGGTGCCGGGACGACATTCGATATAATCTGTCGTGGCGCCGCCATAGCGGCCGTTGCTGAACCAGCGCTCCTGCAGATTGAAGCTGATCTTGTCGCTATCCCAGGCTTGGATTGCGAGCAGCTTCCACTTCGGTGTGGCGCCGCTATTCTGACCCGCACTGTCGATCGGGATGGTGTTGGGCAGCCCCGGATCGGTGATGAAGTGGCGGACGTTGGTGGCCAATGCGCGTAACGTGAAGTTGCCCGGCAGGCCCATCGAATCGAGCGACATGCGATAGCTGCCTTCGATATCGAAGCCGCTCGTCTTGATCGACGCGAGGTTGAACGATTGAACGTTTACGAAACCGCGGCTGCCGTCGCTGGGTATCAGCACGAAGGTGTCACAGAACTGATTGATGTCATGGCAGAACTGGACCTGCTGCTGCGCAGACAGGGACGAGATCACGCCCTTCACCTTGATGTTATAATAGTCGAAGGACAGGCTTAGTCCCGGCGCCCAGCGCGGCCGCGCGTAGACGATGCCCAGCTCCGTATTCCGCGCGATTTCCGGCTTCAGGTTCGGATTGCCGACCGCGATCTGGTTGACGGTCAGTGCGGCCGGCTGGCCGTTCTGCGGCGTGGCGAAGGGATTGGTGAAGTTGGGCTGGGTCGTGGTGGTCGGCGCCGCGAACAGCTCCGACAGGTTTGGCGCCCGCACGTCGCGTGAGGTCACCGCACGCAGCCGTACGCCGTCGATCGGCGTATCCCAGGTGCCGCCCACCTTCCAGGTATAGACGGTGCCGGAAGTGCTGTACTTGGTCCAGCGGCCCGCTGCGTTCAGGTTCGCCTTACCGAGCTGATCGGAATTCAGGAAGGGCAGGTTCACCTCCAGGAAAGCCTCGGTCACGTGATATTGGCCGCGACCCGCGTGATAATTGCCCGCATACCAATTGTTGCCGAGCGCGCTGTTGAGCACCGGATCCGCCGGATAGTCGGCGCTGTTGGGTGTCTCCGGCGTCACGCCGTTGCCATAGGGATCCGAGACGACGTGATACCATTCCCGCCGATATTCGCCGCCGAACGCCACCGAGACGGGTCCTGCCCACAAGGAGAAGGGTTCGCCGCTGAAGCTGAGGCTCGCCGCATCCTGTTTCTGGCGAGAATGCTGGAATGGGCCGTTCTTTGGCGTGATGTAAGCCAGCGCGGCATCGCTCGGCGTCTGCCCGCCCATCACGTTAAAGGGCGCGCAGCCATTTGCCCGTGCAATCGGATCGGCGCAGACGATCTGCCCATTGAGCATGATCGCATTGACCGCCTGCGTGTAACGCGGGTTCAGAATGATGTCGCGGACGTGCAGGTTGGTGATGTTCTCGCCATGTTGATAATAGGCATCGTAGTGCCAGTCGGTGCCTCCGACCGCGATCCGTCCGTCCGCACCGATCACGCCGCGATATTGCGTGCGGGTCGGGTGGACGGTGATGTTCCGCGGCAGCAACGCATTGCTGGTGCCCATACGGAACGAGGTGATGCCCGCGGCCGTGCACTGTGCCGCCACCGAAGCCGGCACGTACGGATTGGAGCATTGGATCGTGATGCTCGGGTTTTGCGCACCCGGATTAGGCTGGTTGCTCGTCTTCACACGTGCGACGTTTAACGTGGCATAGATCTCATTGTTTGGATCGATGTCGAAGCCGATGCGCGTATAGCCGTCCATGCGCTCGAGCCGCGACTGGAGCGAGGTGCCGACGCCGACGCCGCCCGAAAGATCGCCGCCGACGCAGAAGCTGCCGCTGGCGTAGCAATTAGCGACGTTGCCCGCGGCGTTCTTGACCGGCACACCGGGTACGCCGAAGGCGCTGCCGCCATACTGGAACTGGAACGGATTGCCGTTCTTGTCGAAGGCTATGCCCTGCAGCGGCCCATTATTGATCAGCCCGTATTTGGTGTACTGATAGGCCTGCGCGTGATCGACCCGCAGATATTGCGGTGAACCATCATTGGTAATGCCGCGATTGACCAGCGTCGATGTCCGGTACCAGTCGCGACTACCCGGCGCATCTTCGCCGAAGCCGCCGGCAGGCACGCCCTGTTCGTGGTCATATTCGCCGCTGATCTGGATATGTAGGCGATCGTCGAGGAAGGACTTCCCCACCGCGGCCTGCAGCAGATACTGCTTGTCGTCTCCGTAGGTGGTGATCCCCCCTGACACGTTGGCCTTGAAGCCTTCGAACTTCTTGTTGGTGATGAAGTTGACGACACCGCCCACCGCGTCCGAGCCATAGGAGGCCGAGGCGCCGCCCGTCACCACGTCGACGCGCTCGAGCAGCAGCTGCGGGAACAGGCTGATATCGGGAACACCGGTAACGTTCGCCGGTACGACCCGCTGGCCGTCGAGGAGCGTCAGCGTTCGGATCGTGCCGAGTCCACGCAGCGAGAAGGAGCTCAGCCCCTGCTGACCACTCGACGTACTGAATGTGTTGGTAGTCGCGCCGGTCGAGCCCTGCAGCGATGGCAATTGCGTGATCGTGGTGAAGACATTGGGTTCGGCATTGCGCGCAATATCGGCCGCGCCGAACACCTGGGTCGGGGTCGGCGCACTAAACCCGCTCGAGGTGATGCGCGAACCGGTGATGATGACTTCGCTCGGCTCGGCCGTGCCGTTGGAAGGCGAAGACGTGGCTATGTTGGGGGATGAAGCCGTAGTGTCCGCGGGAGCGGTTTGCGCACCGGCAGGACTCGGCAAAGCTAGCGCCGCAAGCACTCCGGCGCTGGCGGACAGCATGGTCTGCAACCGCAGCGGCATCGCCAATGCCGGACCTGGGTACCCCATTACTCAGCCTCCCATGATTTTGTTCGCTTGGGCCGGGCCCGCGCGCAGGCGGCGCTGGAACCGTTTCCCATCGAACGACTGCTTAGGCCCCGTCGGCAAGCCAGACGACCACGACCATGGTCGTAATAGTCAGCGCCCGGTCCACGCCGGATATGCGCGGAGACTGCGGAGCCGCGTCCGGGCTTCCTTGAATCGGTGCGTGTTGGAGGGAGCTTGATGCGGCGGGAAGGCGAACGAGGTTCCGCTCAGGCGATCATCATCATGGGCGTCAGCGGTAGCGGCAAATCGACGCTCGCAGCCTTGTTGGCCGACAGACTCGCCTGCCCATTCTTCGAAGGCGACAGCTTTCACTCCGAAGCAAGCGTCGCCAAGATGCGTGCGGGGCAACCGCTAACCGACGCGGATCGCTGGCCTTGGCTAGATCGGCTGGGGGCCGCGATCAGCGTCGCCGTTGCCGGGCATGGACGCTCCGTTGCGGCATGTTCGGCGCTGAAACGCGTTTATCGAGATCGGCTTCGCGCTGCGATCGCAGCACCGACTGCCTTCGTGCTCCTGGAGGCCGATCGGAATGAACTGGCACGACGGCTCGAAAATCGACCCGGCCATTACATGCCCTCCAGCTTGCTCGACAGCCAATTGGCAACGCTGGAGAAACCCGAGGCCGGCGAGTTGGCATTGGCTCTCGACAGCACCTTGCCGCCGGAGCTGCTTGCCGATCGCGTTTTGGATTGGTTGGGCAGAAGCGCCCGGCCCAGAGACAGAAAAGCCGCGCTCGGCTGATCCACTATGGCATGAGGCGCTTACGGCCCTGCGTCAGATGCCAGCGCATCGCCAGCGCGGCGCCGTCCGCATCGTGAGCACGGATCGCTTCGACGATCATCTCATGCTCGCGCATCATTGCCTGGATCGCCTCGGGCGGACGCGAACGCGAGATATCGACCCCGGCGCGCAGAATGGCATCAACCTCATCGTGCAGATGATCGAAGGAGGCAAGGAATGCCGGGTTGGCGGTGGCCTTGACGATCGCGCGGTGGAGCGCCCAATCCTGCTCGTGCGCCGGCTCTTCTGACGAGAGGAGATGGGATCGCAAATCCTCTAGTGCCTGGTTGATCTCGGCCATCTGTTCGGGCGAACGCCGCATCGCCGCGAGCCGCGCGGCCTCCGCCTCCAGGACGAAACGAACCTCATAGGTGCCGAGCGTGGCGGACAGCGCCGACATGCTCATATGCGCGCCCCAGCGCTCCGACGGTCGGCTCTTGACGTAAGATCCGGCGCCGCGTCGCGCCTCGGTTATGCCATCGGAGGCCAGGCGTACCAAAGCCTCGCGTACGATCGTGCGAGACATGCCGAATATCTCTGCCAGGCGCGCCTCGGACGGCAGGCGATCACCCACGTTCAGATGATCTCGGTTTATGATCTCGACAATGCCAGCATAGGCGCGATCCGCCAGCCGGCCTTCATTCGTCGCGATGTTCGTGGCCAAGTATTGGCGCCCCTCCCCGTCAGACGACATAGCCCAACCCCTGAGCCACCACTAGCCCGATCATTGAAATGACCGTTTCCAGCACCGACCAACGGCCGCCCGCGCCGCCATCCTCCGCACCTCACTCTTTGCTTGGGGACTTGGTATCAGGAACAAGGACGCTGTCCAACAAGTTCGTCCCCAAACATGTTAGACAAATCCTATATGCAGAGGCTTGACGCCTGCCGACACGACAACTAGCCTAAAACCTGTCCAACTGATTCCACCAGCTCCTTAGGGAGAACAGGTGGAAGAGAGGGGCCGGTTGTGGCAGGTGGCTCCTCAGCCGGCCTGTCCGCTGTGGGTTTGTGTGCCCTGAACCGATGAGGGGATGTTATGGGTATCGCTTCCAGAATCGAGGCATCCGTATTCCGGCCGGCGCGTGGCAACGCTCCGGCGGCGTTCGCTGGCCTCACGCCCACGCAGATGAAGGTCCTTCAGGGCGTTCACTCGGGGCTGCTCAACAAGCAGATCGCCTTCGACCTCGGTATCGCCGAGGCCACGGTTAAGGCGCACATGACCGCGCTGATGCGCAAGCTGAACGTGCGCAACCGCACGCAGGTGGCGATCGTCGCACAAGCCGCGTTGCTGGCCCAGCAGGACGACGAGCCCGCCGCGGCCTGAGCCGCCGTCCCCCTGCGAAGGGCCGGGGTTCGACCTTAGATCTCCACCGCGAACAGCGCGTGGTGCGCGAGGATGAACAGCGTCCGCCCATCCGCGCCGCCGAAGAGCAGCTGCAGCGGCCGTTCGGGCACATCGATCCGCCCGACCTCCGCACCGTCCGCGCCGTAGACGACCACCTGACCGTTCGCGACATAGACGCGCCCGTCGGGTCCCACCGCCACGCTTTCGCCGCCACGGTTCGCGAAGACCTTCAGATCGGTCACGCTCCCGCCCGCCCCGACCGTACCACTGTAGATCTTGGCCTCCGATCCGTTGCTCAGGAAGACGCGCTCGCCCGGCTTGGCCGTGACGAAACCGTAGGTGTCGAGCGTGTCGGAGAAGCGCCAGCCGAGGAAATTGGCCGGTCCCTGCTGATGGACACGAAACGCAGGGAGAACGAGGCTGCCGTCGGGTGAGACATATTCGCGGGCTTTGGGCTGGCCGATATCGCGCGCGAACATTTCGGCGAGCGTGGTGAAGCGATAGGTTTTAAGATCGAGCTGGTCGCGGAATTCGCCGTTGTTCCAGACATTGCCGGGCAGCGCGATGAGGGCGTCGCGCCGTTCCTTGGCAGGCGTCGGCTTGATGATCTTGATCTCGCCGTCCGTACTGCCGGGCTTGAAGCTGTAGACGGTGGCTTCCGGGCCGTCCGAGGAAAGCACCACTAGATTGCCTGACTTGTCGACCGCCAGATTGACCGGATCGAGCGTGTCGTCGCGTATGATCGAGAGGCCTTCATCCTTGGACCACCCGTAGATCGTCTGGAACTTGCGATCGACGAAGTAGAGCTTGCCCTTGGCGTCCACCGCCGCGCCGGCAATCGAATAGAAGCCCTCCTCCAACTTGCGCACCACCGGGCCGGATTGCGGCAGCGGCGGCGTGCCCGGCACGTCGAGCACCGCAAACTCGCGCTCGCGCACGTCGAGCTTGCGAGTCACGTCGCGGATCGCATTCTCGTAGGGGTATTTGCTCGCGCGCAGATAGGTGCCGCAGCCTTCGGCATCGCAGAAGGAGAAGCCGCTCTCCGCATTCACGTGCACGTTGCGGAAGCGGATGTCCGATGAGTTGATCAGACGTACCGCCGTGGCAGCGGGCTTGAGCGATCGCGTGACGCGATACGCGTGATAGTTGGCGAAGAGGATGTTGCGCGAGTTGCGAACCTCCAGGCTGATCGTGTCCTGGCTTTCTCCGGCTTCCTGCTCGGTCTGGGGCGCGAGGAACTCCCAGTTCTTGACGTTGTCGAGCACGATTTCCGAGCGAACGTGATGCTCGTTCGAAAGCTCGTAGACGTGGCCGGGGGTGTCGGTGTCGGACACTTTGAAGCCCGAGGTCGCATAGGTGTTGGGCGACCAGATGTCGGTGAAGGTGCCGCCACCGCCGTCCGTCACCCAGATGCTGGGATACTGCGCGTCCCAGCGCTTGGCCGGGTCGGGATCGGCGCTGTGGTTGGCATTGTAGGGATCGAAGCGCGTACCGTCGGCCAGTGTGGTGCCGTGGCCGTTCTGAGCCTTCACGTCCTGGACGAGCGAGCGGGCGCCGGCCTTCCACAGCAGGGCGGTGGCGCGCGGATTGATGCCGCCGGTGTTGAGGCCGAGGCCGGAGACTATCGCGTCGCCGCCCTTGGCGCTTTCGATCAGCGCCTTCGGGCTGCCGATCCCGGCATAAGCAGGTGTGCCGTCGGGCAGCACGATCTGCGTCAGGCTGGGGTGCAGACCGATCAGCACGCTGTCCGGCCGCAGCTTGAGCGCATCGGTGACAATGTAGCGGCCGACGGGGAAGTAGAGGATGCGGTGCGTGTCGATCGCGCGCTGGATGGCGGCGGTGTCGTCGCTGCTGTTGTCTCCCTTGGCGCCGCCGTCGCGGACGTTGAACCACTGGCCGACCGCGGGCAGCAGCCGCACCGCGCGATCGCCTTCGCGGGGCAGCGCCTTGATGGGTGCGGCCTTCATATTGGTCGCAAAGTGCCCCGTCTGGCCGAGCCCCGGTACGGTCAAGCCATAGTTGAATTCGGCCACGCGATAGGCCGCGCCGGCGCCCGCGACCGTCTTCCCGCTCTCGCGGAAGCGGGCGAAGACTGGGACGTTGCGGGCAAGCGCGGAGTCGAAACCGATCTGGGTGTAGACGTTGTTCTCGTTGGAGATGACCACCGCGGCCCTCGAGACATTCTCGAACCTTACGTCCTTGCCCCACAGCCAGTCGCCATAGCCTTCGTCGATGTCGATGCCGACGGGCGTGTTGCGGATGGTGGTGTTCACCAGGGTCAGCCCCGTCTCGTGCTCGCGGATCGCTGCGTCGCGCTGCCCGTCGAAGCTCGAATCGATCAGCGTGAACTGCCAGGCGGGCGATGGCTTTTCGGTGAGGATGCCGTAGCGGCCGCCGTGGAAGTGCAGATCCTCCGCCTCGTTGCCGACCTGGTAGATCCCGGCAAGGGCCGAGCCCAGACGGAAATCCATGTGGCTGAGATAGGCATGCTGCGCGGTGTGAAAGCGGATCGCGGTCGCGGCGGGGTTGCCGTCGCCGATCTCGAAATCGACGTTGCTCATCGCCGAATAGAAAGTGCCGGAATTGGCGTCCGCGATCTTGTCGTTGGCCGGCACTGAGCCTTGCGGCGGCACGGGCACGCGGAAGGGGCGCCCGGTCGCCGGCGGGCGTGCGGGGTTGAAGCCCGCGAAGATCATCATCGTGCCGAGCCCCTGGCCGAAGCCGGGGGTGTTGGCGCCGAGGTAGATGGTCGGACGGGTCTTGCCGACGCCGAACAGGCGCACGCCGGGCCAGACGTAGAGGGTGCGGCTGATGCGGTAGCGGCCTGGGGGCAAGAAGACGATGCCCTCCCCGCTCTTGCTGGACGCGGCTCGATCGATCGCGGCCTGGATCGCCGCGCTGTCGTCGGCACGGCCGTCGCCCACGCCCTTCACCGTCACCGCACTCGGCTCGGCCGGAGCGACCAGGAAGGCGGAGGGGGATGCCGCCGAGGCAGCGAGCGGGAGGCCGAGCAGAGCGGTGGTGGCCATCAGCCGGGGGGGGATACGCATGATCCCCTTCTATCGGCGGCGGGGCCAGAGGGAAGCCGCTACGAAGGTCGTATGGCACCGCCGGACAGGCGTGGCATACCCCTTCATCCGGGCAGGTGCGTCGGGCGGTTCCGCTGAGGGAAAAAGTAAAAAGCACCGGAAACGAAGTAGAAGAATCGGAGGCGCGAAGGGGCGATGAGGAGCGATCGGATGGGTGGCGGCCTCGGCCGAATTGCAACGGCGCTGCTGCTCCTGTTCGCGGCTGGGACCGCGCGTGCCGCGGACCCGGAGGTGGTGCCGATCTGGCCGAAGGGCGCGCCGGGCGCCGAGGCGCGCGTGCACGAAGCGGAGATCGTCGAGAATACATATGTACGCAATGTGCATATGCCAACCCTCACGGTGTTCCGCGCGGACCCGGCGCGCGCCAATGGCGCGGCGGTGGTGATCGCACCGGGTGGGGGGCACCGCATGCTGGTGTTCGTCAATGAAGGGATCATGCCAGCCAAGCGATTGAAACAATTCGGAATTACCGTGTTCGTTCTGAAGTACCGGCTGGCGCGGGAGGCGGGGTCTACCTATTCGATCGAGGGCGACGCGGCGGCGGATGCGCGGCGCGCGGTAAGGTGGGTGCGTGCGCATGCGGCGGATTATGGGGTGGACCCGCATCGCGTGGGGCTGATGGGCTTTTCGGCGGGCGGCGAGCTGGTGTCGATGGTCGCGGACAATCCCGAGCCGGCGCGCGGGTGGAAGCTCGACACGGTCGATCAGCAGAGCGCGCGGCCCGATTTCCAGATCCTGGTTTATCCGGGGCCGCTGGGCGTGCCTGGGAACGCGGTCGCGGGTGCGCCTCCGGCGTTCATCACCGCGGGCGCGCTGGATATTTGCTGCGAGCCGCCGTCGATGGCTCTGTTCAACCAGCTGCGCGAGGCGAAGGTGCCGGCGGAGCTGCATATCTTCGCGAGCACGGACCATGGCTTCAACGTGGCGATGCATAATGATCGGGTGTCGATCCAGCATTGGCCGGATCGGTTGTTTGACTGGCTGAGTGATGAGGGGTGGTTGGTGGCGCGGCGGTAAGGGACGGCGGGTGCAAGACCGTCCGTCATTCCCGCGAAGGCGGGAATCCATATAACCACACGGTGGTGGTCTTTCCGCGAGGCTTGAGCTTATGGATCCCCGCCTTCGCGGGGATGACGGGGATTGCGAGCAGGGGGCGCGTCAAACCTCGCGGTTGGCTACCCTCACCCTGCCTGTGCCGCCGAGGAACCGTCCCCCGGACCGTTCCCAAAACGGCGGCACATCCTCAAGGGAGAGGGTTCAGAGGGCCGATGCCGCCCGAGATAGACTCTGTCGCGTCGCGTCCCTAGATCGCGGGCATGGCTTTCCGGTTTCACAAGATGCATGGGCTCGGCAACGATTTCGTCGTGATCGACGCGCGGGAGCGTGGGATTGCGATGGGGCCGGCGCGGGCGCGCGCGATTGCGGATCGGCGGGAGGGAATCGGGTGCGATCAACTGATCGTGATCGAGCCTTCGGATGTCGCCGACGCGCGGATGCGGATCTGGAATTCGGACGGGAGCGAGGTCGAGGCGTGCGGCAATGCGACGCGCGCGGTCGCATTGCTGCTGGGCGGGCAATCGACGCTGGAAACTTTGGCAGGCACGCTGCGGCTGGCGGTGGACGGCGCGCTGGCGACGGTGGACATGGGGAGCCCACGCTTCGGCTGGGACGAGATCCCGCTCGCTTATGCGATGGACACCGCGCACCTGCCGGTCGGCTGGGACGAGCTCAATGATCCCGCGGCGGTGAATATCGGCAACCCGCACCTCATCTTCTTCGTCGAGGATTGCGACGCGGTGGACCTGGAACGGCTGGGCCCGCAGATCGAGCATGACCCGATGTTCCCGGATCGGATCAACGTGAATGTGGCGACGGTGGAGGCGACCGACCGCATTCGCCTGCGCGTATGGGAGCGCGGCGCGGGGCTGACGCGCGCATGTGGCACCGGCGCGTGCGCGACCGCGGTCGCAGCGATCCGCTCCGGCCGGGTCGAGAGTCCGGTGACGGTGGCGCTGCCCGGTGGCGAGCTGCTGATCGATTGGGCGGCGGGCGGCAATATCAGCATGTCCGGCCCGGCGACGCACGTCTTCACGGGCGAGGCCGAGGATCTGTGAGCGGCGCGACGCTGATTTCGCACGGCTGCCGGCTCAACATTGCCGAGAGCGAAAAGATCGCGGCGATGCTGGCGGCGGAGGACGAACTGATCGTCGTCAATAGCTGTGCGGTGACGGCGGAAGCAGTGAAGACCGCGCGCCAGGCGATCCGCCGGGCTAAGCGCGAGCGGCCTGAGGCGCGCGTGGTGGTGACCGGGTGCGCGGCGGAGATCGAGCCGGAGATGTTTCGGGGGATGCCTGAGGTTTCGGCGGTGGTTTCTAATCTTAGCAAGCTCGATACCGTTTCTTACTTTCGTCACCCCCGCGAAGGCGGGGGTCCACCAGGCCCCACGCGCCGGACAGGTACCGGAAACGCGGAGCCCGCCTCCCGGTGGACCCCCGCCTTCGCGGGGGTGACGGGTGGGGGGGAGCCGCCGAGTTTTGCTGGGCCGACGGGTTCGGGTGAGAAAACGGTTGGGGATGAACCTCCCGCGGCCGCGGCCTCTGCCGGGGCGACGCACGCTCGCACGTTTCTGCCCGTGCAAAATGGGTGCGATCATCGGTGTACGTTTTGCATCATTCCGTTCGGCCGGGGGCCTAGCCGGTCTTTGCCGGCGGGTGGGGTGATTGACGAGATCCAGGCGGCGCTGGACGCGGGCACCAAGGAAGTGGTGCTGACCGGGGTCGACCTGACCGCTTATGGCGCGGACCTGCCGGGGCAGCCTTCGCTGGGGCATCTGGTCGAGCGGATCCTGCGGTTGGTGCCCGATCTGCCGCGGCTGCGGCTTTCCTCGCTCGATCCGTGCGAGGTGGACGATCGACTGCTGGGGCTGATCGCGCATGAGCCGCGCGTGATGCCGCACGTGCATCTGTCGCTGCAGGCGGGCGATGACATGATCCTGAAGCGGATGAAGCGGCGCCATAATCGCGCGCAGGCGGTGGAGCTAGTCGCGCGGCTGAAGGCTTTGCGGCCGGAGATTGCGATCGGGGCGGACCTGATTGCGGGCTTTCCGACCGAGGACGAGGCGATGTTCGCCAATACGCTGGCGCTGATCGGGGATTGCGCCATCGCCTTTGCGCATATCTTCCCTTATTCGCCACGCGCCGGCACCCCCGCCGCGCGCATGCCCCAGCTTTCGCGCGAGATTGTGAAGGGCCGCGCGGCGCGGCTGCGGGACAAGGCCGCGCGGGCGAAGGCGGCGTGGCTCGAGGAGCAGATTGGTACGGTGACTGAGGTTTTGGTCGAGCTGGATGGCGTGGGCGGGCATGCCGCGAATTTCGCGCGGGTTTCCCTCATTCCCTCTCCCCTTGTGGGAGAGGGCCAGGGAGAGGGGGTCGCGAAGGCGGCCTCGATGGCCGGCTTTGCGAATTTAGATGCGCTGACGCGCGTCCCCTCTCCCCAACCCCTCTCCCACAAGGGGAGAGGGGCTATTCGGCCCAACTCCATTCTCCCGGTCCGCATAACCGGCGTGGAGGGCGACACTCTGGTGGGCACCCCCGCATGAGCACATCGTGGTCCGAAAAGCTGTTCGGCGGGTTCCGGCGCACGTCCGACAAGCTCGGCGAAAACCTCTCCGGGTTGTTCGGCAAGGCGGCGCTGGATGAGGATACGCTCGACCAGATCGAGGAGGCGCTGATTGCGTCCGATCTGGGGCCGGCGACCGCGCGGCGGGTGCGGGAGCGGTTGACGGGGGAGCGGTTTGCGCTGGGGCTGACCGAGGCGCGGCTGCGCGAGATCGTGGCGGAGGAAGTGGCGCAGATATTGGCGCCAGTGGCCAAGCCGCTGGAGATCGATGCCTTCCCCCGCCCGCAGGTGATTTTGGTTATCGGCGTCAACGGATCGGGCAAGACGACGACGATCGCCAAGCTGGCGCATCTGTTCACCGAGCAGGATTATTCGGTGATGCTGGTGGCGGGCGACACGTTTCGCGCGGCGGCGATCGGCCAGCTGAAAGTGTGGGCCGAACGGATCGCCGTGCCGATCATATCGGGCAAGGAAGGCGGCGACGCGGCGGGGCTGGTGTTCGAGGGCGTGAAGCGCGGCACCGAGCAGGGCACCGACGTGCTGATCGTCGACACCGCCGGACGGCTGCAGAACAAATCCGGGCTGATGGATGAGCTGGCCAAGATCCGGCGCGTGCTCGGCCGGCTGAACCCGGCGGCGCCGCATAATGTGGTGCTCGTGCTGGATGCGACAACGGGGCAGAACGGGCTCAATCAGATCGAAGTGTTTCAGAAGGAAGCGGGCGTGACGGGCCTGGTGATGACCAAGTTGGACGGCACCGCGCGCGGTGGCGTGCTGGTGGCGGCGGCGGAGAAGTATGGTCTGCCGATCCACGCGATCGGCGTGGGCGAAACCATCGACGATCTCCGGCCGTTCGACCCGAAGGAGGTGGCGCGCGCGATTGCGGGGATCGAGCGCATCGCATCCGACAAAACCCGATGAGCGAAGGACGAATGAGCAGCAAGCCTCAACGCGCCGACCCCGGCGTAACCATGCGCCTGGCGTTAGATCTGGGGCCGGTGCTGGTCTATTTCCTGACGTTCGCGCTTAGCGGCCACAATATCTATCTGGCGACCGCGGTGTTCATGGGCGTGACCGCGATCGCGATGATCGTGTCGCTGATCCAATATGGCAAAGTCTCCCCGATCCAGATCTTTTCGGCGATCATGGTGGGGATTTTGGGCGGCCTGACGATCTGGCTGCACAAGGATTGGATCATCAAGATCAAGCCAACCATCTATTATCTTACCGTATCGTCGATCCTGCTGTGGGGCATGATCACCGGACGGCCGACATTGCAGATGGTGCTGGGCCAGGCCTATCCCGGGCTGAGCGAGACGGGATGGAAGCTGCTGACGCGCAATTGGGCGTTCTTCTTCCTGACGCTGGCGATCGCAAACGAGCTCGTATGGCGAACCCAAACCACAACGTTCTGGCTATCGTACAAGATCTGGGGATCGATGCCGGCGACGGTGCTATTCGCGGCGTGCAACGTGCCAATGCTGATGCGGCATGGGCTGGCCGCGGATGACAATAAGGTGGTGTTGCCCCCGGAGGAGTGAGGGATCAGAGGTTTAGCAGAACCCGCTCCGCAGCAGCGTAATTCACACGATTATTTATCTGACGAAGCAGTGAAACTCCTGCCTAGCGGGGCTGTTTACGCCGTATGCCCCGCTACTTCTTCGACACGGTGGACGGGTCTCGATTTCACGACACGGATGGGGTCGAGCTTGCGGACGTGCGCGAAGCGCGCCTGTACGCCGTGAAATTTGGCGGTGAGTGCCTCTCCAGTGAACCCACGCTGCTGGATGTCGATGACTTCAGGGTAGAGGTCCGCGACGCCAGCGGCGCGTTGCGGGCGGTCGTGAAGGTGGAGATCACCGAATCTGCTGCCGCCAATGATGTGCGGTAGCGTGCCACGGGCCGACCCTCCGAAAGATTCAAGGCAAGTTAGCCACGGCCCATCGTGGCGGCGCGCCCGTTTCCTGTCCGCAGGAGTTGACGCTCAGAGATATTGAGGAGCGCCAGATGGCCGACGATAAGACCAAGGTGGGCGGCGAAGATCGCGCGCGCATCAACATCAATGAGAAATACGAAATCCGCGATTGGTCCCAATCGCTTGGCGTGGACGAAAACACGCTTATCGACGCCGTGAAAACAGTCGGCGACCGTGTTGAGGACGTGCGCAATCATTTGCACAACAAGAAGGGCGTCTGACGATGGCGGACAGGCCGACCTATGATGAGCCTAGCCAGATCAAGGCAAAGGACGGCGAGGTGCTTGTCGACAGACCGGATGGCGTGGCAGTCTCTCTAACGCCGGAAGCGGCAGCAGAGACAAGCGACCGCATGATGGAAGGTGCGGCGACTGCTGCCGGCCAGCGGCACGATAAGGGCTCCTCGTAAGCAGTGCGCAGAGCAGAGCGCGGGGTGCAACGCCGAAGCTAATGCGCCATGGGCTGGCGGACGATAATAAGAGTGGTGTTGCCGCCGGAGGAGTGTGGGCACAAACGGCCTTTGCGGTCAGGCGAGAGCGCCAACCAGTTATGCACGACTGGCGCTCTCACGCGCTGCTCCTGAACCGCATAACGTGCGCTCAGAGCGATCGACCATAAGGGATTAGCCGAAACTCACGAATGGCTTGAGTCGGCGGCGCATGGCTGCACCGATGAATCCGAAGCCACTGAGCATCATTGCCCAAGTACCCGCTTCGGGCACGTTTGAAGTCAAAAATTGACCGGTTGCCGAAGTGAACCCGACATTGTTTGGCAGCACGAATCGCACATCTCCGAAGGTCTCACTTGTCAGGCCAGACGTGGAGTATGCATCCATTTGCTGTCGATAGTCGAGAGTTTGGCTGCTTCCGATCAAATTATAAACCATGTCAAAAACGCGAGAGTCGCCATCCATGTAAGTCGAATATCCGGCGAGCTGGTCGAGACCTGTGGTCTGTGACCAGAACCAGTTGTCAAAGGTCCCATTGAACGCATAGCCAACGTAAGTACTTCCGAAAGTGACCGATGCGCCAGCCTCCACGAATGTCGGGTACGCAGAGTGGGCCGTAGTTATAACGTGGATCTGAGTTACCGTGGAACTATCCGCGCCAGAAACGTGGAACGTCAACTTATCGTTGTAGCTAGCTATCGCCCCGGCGAAATTCCCATCGAAAGCAAGTGCGTGAGCTTTTGTCTTGCCCGTGGTCAAGTCAGCAGACGCATCAGCAAACGCGACAATGGACGATCGGGACGCCTGCTGAGAGGGGCTTACCGTATTGTAAACGGTCTCAACGCCATTTTCCCATTTAACCGTTGTATTGTTATAATAATACGAACGGATTTCGAGTCGTCTCCGGCGATGTAAGCGCCAGCACCCACGGTTTGCGCGCTGACCGATGCCGGCATACCGGTCAAAACGGCTAGCACTATGATCGCGCTCACTTTCCGGAAAGTAGTCGCTCTTTTCGTCGTCTTCATGATACCTCCCCAAGAAAGCCGGTGACAACCACGCAGCTCGCGCCTTTTTTCTGCGCCGGCCCTTGCATTCGCAAGGAAGGATGCGACCGATTAGGTCGGGATTGTCGATGCTGATGCGGCATGGGTTGGCAGCGGATGATAATAAGGTTGTGTTACCGCCGGAGGAGTGAACGGGCGGCTTCTTGCCTCAGAAACGACCGTGCGACCGATGACTGAGAGCGCTACCATTTCATGTTGACGCCCTGCAATTTGTCTGAGTATTTGCCCTCGCATCTTAAACGAGGGAATGACGTGAAACATTGGCTTGTCACGGCGGCCCTGATGCTGACCTCGACCTTCGGCGCGGTCCCCTCGCTTGCGGCCGACATTCCCGGATCGAATCCGATTGTCCGTGATAAGTTCACCGCCGATCCCGCGCCGCTTGTCGTCGGCGACACGCTGTACCTCTACGTCGATCATGACGAGGCGAAGGACGGCGAGATGTTCAACATGCGCGAGTGGCTCGTCTATTCGACCAAGGACATGAAGCATTGGAAGGCCTACCCGCCCATCCTGGGCATTAGCGATCTCAAGTGGGCGAAGAAGGACGCCTGGGCGCCGCAGGCGATCGCGAAAAACGGCAAATATTATCTGTACGTGCCCGTCGAGCATGACGACACGCATCCGGGCAAGGCGATCGGCGTTGCCGTATCAGACAAGCCGACCGGGCCGTTCAAGGATGCGCGTGGTTCGGCGTTGATCACCAACGAGATGACACCCAAGGGCAAGCATAGTTGGGAGGATATCGACCCGACCGTGCTGACCGATGACGATGGCACGACGTGGATCGCGTGGGGCAATCGCCAAGCCTACATCGCCAAGCTGAAGCCCAACATGATCGAGCTGGACGGGCCGATCACCGAGATCACGCCGCCTTTCTATGTCGAGGGGCCGTGGCTGCACAAACGCGGCAAGCTCTATTACCTCACCTACGCGTCGATGAACCCGAACGCGAAGCCCGGAGACAAGCCGGGCGACGAGCATGTGTCCTACGCCACCGCGCCGGCGATTACCGGCCCCTGGACCTTCCGCGGCGAGCTGACCGGCCCTGCGAAGAACAGCTTCACGATCCATCCCGGCATCGCCGAGTTCAAGGGAAGCTGGTACCTATTCCTGCACAATGCGGCGCTGACAATCGGCGACCAGAAGGGGGCGCTTGGGCGCCGCGCGGTGAACGTCGAACATCTTTATTATAACGAAGATGGCACGATGAAGCCGGTGGTGCAGACAGAGGCGGGGGTGTCGGAGCCGGTGATCGAAGGCCGATAAAGCGTTCAATTTGCTCGCATCCATAGCCGCTGGTTGGGCGGCGCGATCGCCCTGCGGCGTTATCTGGCTTATGGCGTGAATAGCCTCTCCGACTATCGGAAGCCCATTTGACTCGCCGTAAGGCAATACCAGATCGGTACATTCGGCGCCTTGCCAATTTTTTGGAAAATCCGCAGCTTTCGCAGGCGACGCGCGCTGATGGCATTGGTTTGTGAAGCTGCTGGCGCGCATCCAAACCTGAGGGGGCGTCGAATGCGCGTTGCAACTGGGGCTGGGCTACACGAAAGCCCGGTCGAACTCGCTTTTGTGGCGATCAACGCCGATCGGGATCGTTGTCTCTTCGTCGCTCCGCCGATCGATAACGGCGGCGATGCTTGGCCCCCCGATCGCAGCAGGTGTGGGAAACTACCGGGCGCGGGGCGAACCGCATGAGCGCCGCCAAGCCTTTGGTAATTTTATGCGCCTCCGCCTGGTTCGCCATGGGCGGCGCTTGTCCGGCATGGTCGACCAAGATGGCGCTGCCTTCGAACGGCCTTCCCGTCGCGGTGCCGATCGAACCTGCCGAGCACCAGCCTTCAAGGGGCATGCCGCCGATCGAGAAGCTTGCGCAGCCGGGCGAGCAGGCCCAGCTGGCGGAACTGCTGCATTCGCTCGGAAGCGAAAAAGGGCGCGATCCCAAGGCCATTCTGCCGATCCTCGACGGCATACTCGCGAAGCTGACGCGACCGACAATGCTGCGCGGGTTCGTGCAGATGACCCGAGCGAGTGTGTTCGAGGCGCTGGAGCGAGACGCGGAGGCTACGGCTGCCATTGAAGAGGCGATCCGCCTGTTGCCGGACTATTCCGGGCCGCTCATGACTGCTGCCGCCATCTACCTTTACTCAAACAATCCGGGGCTCGCGAGCGATGCCATCGTGCGGGCGAGCGAGATCGACCCCGAGGGCGTCCGCCAGCTTCCTGATTACGAAACGAGCGCGCTGCTCCGGCGGCTCGACGCGATACGCGACGAGAAGAGGGCGCGGATCCTGAGCGACAGACTTCTCGCCATCGGTTGGACCGGCTCAGGCGTGAAAAGCCGGTCCGAACTGGCTGCGATGGCGATCCGGAAAGCGGTGACCGACCAAGATGTGGCACGGGCGCGGTTGCTCGTTCCCGACCTGCTTGATCCGGAAGCCACATATGCTCTGCTCGCAGATGCGAAGTTCAAGGAGATCTGGCCCGACATCGAGAAGTGGGCCGGTCCCCGGCTTTCGGTTCAATGGACCATGTATCTGGACGAAGCGCGCAAGCGCTGGCTCGCCAGCAGCGACCTTGAGCGTGGTGCCGATTACGCCGCAGCACTTCGCACGGCCGGGCACTTCGACACGCTGATCGCGGAGTTCCTGCCTCTCTATCAGAAGCCCCTCGACGGCGACCGCAACTGGCCGCTCCTGTTCATCGCGCCAAAGCTCGTGAGCGCGCTGATGGCAGGCGGACGCATCGACGACGCCCTCAACGTCTACAGGAACGCGGCCAAAACCTGGCCAATCGGCTCGTCCGCCAATGCGCTGAACCTGTACGCGAACGAAGCTACTGCGCTTCTCTACGCAGGCCGACCCGCGGAGGCCCTGGCAAAGATCGACGCGGCGATTCAGGACAGCCATCGGTGGCCAGGCGAAATCAACGTCGATGCAGTGGCGGGCATGCATCTCACACGAGCCTGCGCGCTGCACGAACTGGGACGCGATGCTGAGGCGACCGTGTCGGCAATGGTCGCGGCCCAAGCCGGCCACGCACGCGGGCAGGCGGACGTCGCACTATGCATGGGCAAACCAGCGGAGGCCAAGACCGCACTATTGAAGGCGTTCGCTCGGCCCGAGGAGCGAACCTCCATGATCGGCTTTATGCAGCCGGAACATTTGCCCGTCATACCGACCAGCTATGGCCGCAGACGTCGTGCGGATGAGGATGCGCTACGGCACGACCCCGAGCTGGTGTCGGCCGTCACTCAGTTTGGCCGCATACTTCCGTTCACGCTCAGCGACGGAGCGCCGAAGTCCGGACAGTGAGATGTATTATGCATAAGAAACTTTATATGCGTCGCACTCGTTGCACTCTCGCGATCAAATAAGATCAAATGAAGACGTCGTAGGAATCAAACGTGCCCAAGGTTTTGGCGAGCAGTTGGTTCCACTCCGAGCAGGAGGGGCATCTGTCCACGATATTGTGCCGTGGAGCGATACAGATGCCTACCAAAGCCCCATCCCTGCTCGATATTCGCGAGGAGATCGCTCGCGAGGCAGCGCTGTTGTCCGGTGAAACTGCCCATCATTTTCTGCAATTACTCGGCCCGGCAGAAATTACCGCGGCCGACCTGGACACGGACGGTTGGAGACTGGTGTATTATCAGGGTACCGCCGTCGAGCATGAGATCATAGAAAAGGCGATCGCGCTTGTGCACCGGCGCTATCCGATAGCCACGAAAAAGCCGGCGAGCTGACCGGTACTCCCGAGCAATCGGCAAGGCGGCCTTCTCGCTGCGGAGAATCCGAGGGTGCGAGGCGGGCGATCCGCGTCCTAGATCACGATGACGGGGCTGCCCCAACCCGTCTTCAACAGGTCGAGAATTCGGTTTGCATTCGCGTGCCGGGGCCGGGCAGCCACGCTGCCTCTCCGCCAACTTGCCGGGATAAAATCCCTATAAGCCCCATGCCCTGTCGGTTTCCGGGCGCCTTACGATCGATGGGCAGCCCCACGCCATTGTCGCTGAGCTGAAGAAGCGCGCGACACTCCGCCAGGCTGGCCACCTCTATGTCGATCATCCCGCCGTGCCCGTTGAAGGCGTGCTTGAAACTGTTCGTGACGAACTCGTTGATGATCAGGCCGAGCGGCGCGGCAACTTCGCGCTTCACCTGCATCTCTTTGTCCGCAAGATGGAGACGCACGTCATTCGCCTCTCTCCCCCGCAGCTGCATCAGGTTGTCGGCCAGATGCAGGAGATAAGGGCCGAGCGGCAACCGGTCGCCAGCGGTGCCTTCGTGCAGCTGCACATGGAGCAGCCGCAGCGCGTCGAGACGTTCCTGGAGGATCGCCAATTCTTCAGCGACCTGAGGGATGGCCCCCTTCGATCGGAGTATGATGAGGCTCTGGATGATGGCTAGATCATTGCCCGTTCGATGGCGCAGCTCGCGCAGCAACGTCTGATAATAAGCTTCGGTGCTTCTGAAGCTGCCAGTACGCTCGATCCGGTCGACCGCCGGCCCCACCAGAGTGGCGTATGTACGAAGAAAATCGACCGTGTCTTCGCCGATCGCCAGAGGTTCCTCGGCGTCGATCTGGATGAGGCCATAAAATTCGCCGCCGGGAAGGAGTATCGGCACATTTACGAAAGCGCGGATGCCGGCGTCCTGCATGAACCGTGGCATTTCGAAACGGGTCTCGATCGAAATATCGGGGACAATCAGAGGCAGGCGGGTGCGGAGGGCGAAGGCTTCCGAAGAGCGGCCCGACAGAGAAACGCGGGCTTTGCCGACCACATCCGGCGGCCAACCGATGCCGGACCGCACGATGGCGGTTTCGCCGCCAGCCTCGATCTCCAGTATTTTCGCACGACCGGTCCCGATCGCGGCGGCGACGATGCGGCACGCCGTATCCAATATGGCGTCAAGATCGCTGGAGCATAACGCGAACTCGCCGAACTCGCCGAGCAGGCGCTGCCGCTGAATCATGATCTCACGCGTAAGCAAACCGGAGTATCCTGCCTTCGAAGGCAGGATAGATCGCCTCTAGGGCCAAAAATTGATCAAGGTTAATCTTTTGGCACTATTGTTTGCGGATCGATATTCAGCGGTGAGGGAACGTCGAGTTCCAGGCTGAGCTTTATCTCCGCCAAAAGCCGAAGTGCATCCTGGCTCCCGCGGGCGAACTGCGCGCCATCATCATCGATCTGTAGTTTCGCGTCGATCGCTATTTCGACCATTTCGATCGCCTCCGCCACCGGCAGGATGGCGCGCGCTATTAGCCCGTGCAGCAAGCTTTCCGTGAGCAGCAAGGCCGCCTCGCCATGCGCGTCCGGCTTTTGCGAAGGAACATTATCCAAAAGGGGCAACGAATCTCTCCGCCAGGGGCGAGAGCACGACAGCTCCCAATCGCCGGACCGGCCGGCCGACGACTGTTCCTGTTACCACAGATTGGCGCGAAAAGTGCAACCCACATCAATATGCGATATTATCAAATGTTTATATACCAGGACGCTTCGTCCGTGGGATGATAGCCAATGATCAATGCGTTCGTCCGCAAGCTTTCCGGACTGGCCGATCTGGCCGAAGATGACGTCGCGACCCTAATCGCTTCAACCAGCCAGGTCCGCCAGTTCGCCGCCCGCCGAGATCTGATCCGTGAGGGCGACCGTCCCGGCCCGGTCTTCGTCGTCCTTTCGGGTTGGGCGTGTCGCTACAAGATCCTTCCGAGCGGAACTCGTCAGGTCACGTCTTTCATGCTGCCGGGCGACAGTTGCGACCTCCACATCGGCATTCTCGATGAGATGGATCACAGCATCCAGACGATCACCAAAGCTTCGATCGCGACGATCCCGCGGGCGGTTATGGAGGACATGCTCGACAGATCCCCCGCGATCGGCCGTGCGCTGTATGCAGCGCAGTTGATCGACGAAGCGACGCTGCGGGCGTGGATCGTCAGCATGGGGCGGCGCAGCAGTGTGGAACGCGTTGCTCACCTGATGTGCGAGCTTTACCTCAGGCTGCAGGGCCTCACGGGTATGGTCTCCGCGAGTGTCGAGTTGCCGGTATCCCAATTGCTGCTCGCGGACGCGCTTGGCATGACGCCTGTCCATATCAATCGCGTTCTGCGCGGGCTCCGCGAGGCCGGTGTGATGGAAATAAGTCGCCGCAGCCTGCGGATCACCGACCCGGCCGGCCTGGTCCAAGTTGCGGGATTCGATGAGAACTATCTGCATCGGCGTCTCAAAACGATCAAAAGTATATACTAGGTTAATATTTCGGAATCATCCTTCGGTATCCCATCCCTCAAGCAGCAGTATCGCTGCCAATGAGGGGTCCGAATCATGGCCAATGTTCTACGAGCATCGCTTCTGACTATCGTCGCCGTGGCCACGATAGGCTCTGCCAAGGCGGCGACCTTCGTGCTGAATAATGGCGCGCCCTATGATTACGTCGTTCACAACAATAATGCGGGCGCAGGCAACAGCCTCGCCTTGACCACCAAGCAGGTGGCCAGCCTGGTGACTTACTCCTCGAGCGACATGCTCGACGCCGGTTCGGGAAATGGCGAAGCGTCGGTAACGGGTATGGGCCAGGCAGGGTTCGGCAGCATCCTGGTCGATCCCACGCTCAATTTTTCGGTCATCCAGTTCAAGCTGGAGGGCCCGAACGGGCAAGATGCCGGCACGACCTTCGACATTCTGGTCACATTCGTGGGTGGGGGAACGCAGACCTTTCTGAATCAGCTGCTGCCCTCGAACAGCAAATTCGATATTTTTGCGGGTTTGGGGGAGACGTTATCCAGCGTCGCGTTTTGGAACCTGCGCACAGATGCCGGGGCATCGGTCAACTTCACAGCGCTGAAGCAGGTGTCCTTTGATAAGGCGCCCAATGTTCCCGAGCCAAGTTCGTGGGCAATGATGCTCGTCGGCTTTGGCCTGATCGGAGCAGCCGCGCGCAGACGCACGGCAGTACGGGCCAGAATCGCATAAATCCTTGGGCGGGTGGGACCTTGGGCCGGCTTTGTCGCAGACTTAGCCGGCCCAACTTTTTGCGGTGTTGCTGAGGCGGACCTCAGGCTGCGATGGATGGCTGCCGATCCAGGGTGAAGCGGTCGACGATCGCATCGAGCTCCGCCGCACGCGCCTTGGCTTGCATGGACGAGCTGCTGAAATCCTGCGCCAATTTGGAGCTGTCGGCCGAAGCCGCATCCATCTGCCGAACCGCTTCATTGATCGTTTCGAGCGAGACGGCCTGGCGGCGGCTGGCGCCGGCGATTTCTTCCAGCACTTCGCTGTTATAACCGATCGCCTGCATCATGGCGGAAAGCGCGCGTGCCGCCTCTGACAGGCGGGCCGAGCTGCCTTCAACCTCGGCGACGGACCGCCCGACGAGCTGCTTCACCTCGGTCGAGGCCTGGGTCGCGTGATCGGCGAGGCGCTTCACTTCGGTCGCGACGACCGAGAAGCCGCGGCCGACTTCGCCAGCGCGGGCCGCCTCGATCGCGGCGTTGAGCGCGACGAGCGAGGTCTGGCTGGCAATATCGTCGATCACGCGCACGATCGTCAGCACGCGTTCCGATGCCTCATTGGTGCGCGCCATGGCGGCAGTGGCGGCGTCCATCACCGCGCCGCCCTCTTTGGCGAGCTGGCTTGCGGCGAGCGCATGGCGGCGCGCGGTTTCGGCGCAGTCGGCATTTTCCTTCACGGTGCAGGTGAGCTCATTCACTTCGCCGGCGGTGCCCTGCACGGCCGCCGATTGATGGGCCGCCTGTTGCGCGAGCGAGCCCGCGCTCGACAGCAAGGTTGCGGTGACCTGCTTCAACTGACCCGACGTATCGCGCAGCTGCCGCACGACGCTGGCGAAGCGATCGGCCACGGCGTTGGTATCATTCTTCAGCTTGGCGAAGGCACCGCGATAATCGCCCTTGATGCGGCGGGTGAGATCCGAATGCGCGAGCGCGGATAGTACGTCGCCGGTTTCGGCGAGCCCGCGATCGATGGTGGCGACGAGGCCGTTGACGGATTGCGCGAGGCGGTTGAGCTCCGCATCCTCGAAATCGCAACGGACGCGCTTGCCGAACTCGCCCTGGATGGCGGCTTCGACGACGACGCCGAAGGCTTCCGCCAATTCCTGCATCATCGCGGCGCGGGCGCGGGCGGCGGCGGCGCTGCGTTGTTCCTCGACGCGCGCGAGCTCCGCCACCTGGCGGCTGTGTTCGCGGAACACCTCCACCGCGGAGGCCATGGCGCCGATCTCGTCCGAGCGGACGGAGAGCTGGATCGGGGCATCAAGGCGGCCTTCAGCGATGTGGCGCATGCCGGCGGTGATCTTAGCCAGCGGGGCGAGGATGATGCGCGACAGAGCGAGCCAGAGCGCGATCGAGGTGAAGAGGCAGGTGAGAATCGCGGCGGCGGCATAGGAGGTGCGCGATGCCTTGAGATCGGCATAGATGGCGTCGTTGTCGGAGGTGACGACGACGTACCAATGCGCCGCGGGCAGGCCGGCGATGGGGGTGAAGCTGGCGAGCTGGCCCTTGCCGTCGACCTTTACGGACTGGACCGATCCGTTGATGGCGGGGGTTCGGCCGACGAAGAGGCGCGACATATTCTGGCCCAGCAGCGCCGGGTCCGAATGGACGAGGATGGTGCCCTTTTCATCAACCAGGAAGGCTGAGCTGATCCGGCCGCCGTGGGCTCCGGCGAGGAGGTCCGCAATCGTATCGATTTTGAAGTCGGTGCCGGTCACGCCCATCAGCGCGCGATGGCGATAGAGTGGGATTGCGAGCGTGACGACCAGCCCTTTGGTCCCGGCGCTGGAATAAGGCGCGGTGAGGATCGGGCGGTGCGCCTGGGCTGCGGCAATGTACCAGGGGCGGCGGCGCGGATCATAATCGGCGGGGAGATCATTGTCGGTGCTGGAGGCAGTGAAGGCGCCGTTGCTCTCAGCGCCGAAATAAGCCTCTTCAAAGCTTTCCTTGATCGTCTTTTCGCGGAGCGGGGCGGCGCGCGCCTGATCGCTCTGGGTTTGGACGATCAGCTCGCTCATCAGCCGGACGAGCAGCTCGCGGCCATGCACCCAATTCTGGATCTGATGCGCCATATTGGCGCCGTTGGAGCGAAGTTCCTGCTCCGCCGCCTGACGCGCCGAGCGCGAGGCCATCTGGTAGGTGACGTAAGAGGACAGGCCGATCGTGGTGATCCCGACCGCGACGAGTGCGAACAGCACCTTGGCGGCCACTCTGCTGTGCAGATAGGCAATGGATCGCCGGACCATCCACATGTGACATCACCCCCCTTGTACGGGGGTGTAAGGAGGAATGGTTAACGGATCCTAAGCGGGCGCTGGATCGTAGCGGGTCCAGAGGGCCCCTTCCATGATCGGTTGGGGAAGCGGGCTGAAGCATGCGCGGCGGGAAAGGTCTTTCTTGCTCAGCGGCTTGCTTGCGCTAGGAAGGCGAGATGGAGAGCAATAAGGCGGTCGAACGGGCATTCGAGCTGGCAAAATCGGGCCTGTATCGCAGCGTTTCCGAAATCATCCGCCGCCTGCCCGCGGATGACCGCGCGATCGTGGAAGCGCATCTGGCGCAGCCGGCGGCGCGGCGGGAGCTGATTTTGGTGTGCAGCGACGCCTGGCTTTCGGCGGAATAGGGGTCGTCCCTTCCGAGGGAATCCGTTCGTGTCGAGTAAGGTTCGAGCGTCGTCGAGAACCCGTATCGAGACATAGGCCGGCTCAAAGTCTCTCGATACGCTGTCTCGACAGGCTCGACAGCTACTCGAGACGAACGGTTCTCGTGGCTTTCAGGTACGGTATCAGCAGGCATCCACGCGTTGCTGGCCGAGCGATAGGCGGGACCAGCTCATCGATGTGGTCAGATATAGGCCCTGGGGTTTGCACTTCTTGAGCTGAAAGCGGACCTTCCGGGCGCGGAAATCGAGCGAGACGCGGCGGAAGTTGGCCATGAGGTCGGTGCCGAGGAACAAAGCCGGGCGATCGGTGAGGCCGAAAGCGGCGAAGGGCGGGACGTCGGCAAAGGCGATGTCCACATCCTGCATCCGGATCGGGCCGATCTCAATCTCGTTGAGATGCGCGAGCTGCATCATTACGACGACGCCGGTGACGCCGGTCGCCTGGCCGATGACGGGGCTCTTGATGCCCTTCTTGAAGAGGAGATTGCGTAAAGCGAGATTGCCGATCGTAATTTCGGAGCCGGTGTCGATCACGGCATCCACCGGATGGCCATTCACGCTGGCTTGGGTAAGGATGAGTTGGCCGCGCCATCGCCTGGCGACGACCACGATTTCGCCGGGGTGATAGGGCGGCGGCCGATGCGCGTCCTCGATCGTGATGACGTGCTTGTCGAAATCCATCATCAGCCTTTGCTCGACCAAAGCATCGATGCCGAGCAACCCTTGGGCGCCGAGATCCTCGTCCCTGAGCACGGGAAGATCGAGGTAGCGGATGGTGCTTTGGCCGACCTTGAGCTCGGAGGCGGTGACGCGATCGACCATGGCGCTGGCGGTCATGCCGTAGAGCATGGCCTGGCTCGCCGGGGGAAGGCCGAGCGCGCGCTGGGTGCTCAAGCCGAGCGCGGAGGTGTCGGCGCCGCTATCGACGACGAAGCGGAACGGGCCGCGGCCCTCGACCTCGACCGCGACGGTCATGCGCGTGTCGACCTTGCGCGCGGCTATATCCGCGCCGCCGATCTGTAGCGTGTTGTCGATCACGGCAGGGGGCAGTGGCGGGAGCAGGCCGGGTTTGGGTGCGGTTTGGGCGGGGTTCGCCGGCTTTTCCAGGACCGTAGGCTGGGCGGTCGCTGCGCAGAGGCTTGCCGCGCAGACGAACAACGGACGAAGGGCGCCTTTCGAGAAGGCTTGCATGGCGGCATTTTACGCCTGTGCGGGCGGCTTTGCCATGGGATTGGTGCCGATCGGCGTACGTCGCGCGGCTAGTCAGCAACGAAGGCGGCCCCGGATCGTATATGCCCCTTACGCGGATGATGGAGGGATGCATGGCACAATCGAGGGAACAGCGCGGCGAGCGAGAGACCGCGGCTGCGGAAAAGAAGGTCAAGAAAACTGGTAAGCCCGCGGGCGGCGCGCGGGGCGGCATTACGGCGCCCGTCACGCCTTCGCCAGAGCTCGCGGAGATCGTCGGCAGCAAGGATCTGCCGCGCAGCGAGGTGGTGAGCAAGGTCTGGGATTATATCAAGAAGAACAATCTTCAGGACGCCAAGGACCGGCGGCAGATCAATGCCGACGACAAGCTGGGCAAGATCTTCGGCAAGAAATCCGCCAGCATGTTCGAGATGAACAAGTTTCTGGCGAAGCACCTCACTGCAAAGAAGGGGTGAGTTGGCGCAGCACCGCCTGAGACCCGGGCCTGCGTCGGGGTGAGGGCTTGGTGGACGGAGAGGTGCTGACCCGCACGGCCTGAGCACCCCTCCACCACCACCTGCGGCGGCGGTCCCCCTCCCCTTACAGGGGAGGTTTTCCGGCCTTCTTACTGCTGCTGGTCGGCGCGGGTGGCGCCTTGGCCGTCGAGGTTCTGCGACACGAAATCCCAGTTGATCACGTTGCCGAGAATGGTCTCGGCGAACTTGGGACGGGCGTTGCGATAAT
>Ga0207647_10000260_pt1 | contig 43433 bp, 26 predicted proteins | sample KBSCornC2_FD_184295 | JGI IMG/M metagenome (GOLD analysis project Ga0207647, IMG submission 184295) | Corn rhizosphere microbial communities from Kellogg Biological Station, Michigan, USA - C2 (SPAdes) (version 2) | ecosystem: Host-associated > Plants > Roots > Rhizosphere ... | reverse complement strand
GGAGCCGTTCTCGTACCGTTCGGGCAGCCCCGCGGCCTACCGGGCGGCTCTCGACGCGGGCCGCTTCGATCTGAGCGAGTACATCGCGCAAACCAACCGCATGCTCCAGCAAACGCCTCTTTTGGCGACGGTGGGCGAGTTGCGGGCCCTTTCGAGCGCCGGCGCGCACGTGGCCGCATTGCTGCGCGGAGAATCCGCCGACTTGCGCGATGCGCGCGAGGGGGCACTGCTGCTGGCCAACCCGGATCTCAGCGCGCCGGCCTTCGTCGATCCGGGGCAACTTCTCGACGGCGTGCCCGGCAACCTGACGTTATTCAAGCCGCTCGTCCAGCCCTGCACGGCACCGGCCGAGCCGCTCGACCCGTTCACGCTCGCGCCCGGGGAAACGCGGCTTTTGCGCGCCGTCGCGAGCCCGTGCGTGAGCGCGCGTCATGCTACGAAACGCGCGGCGACGGCAGCCATTACGGAAGCGATCGCGGCACCGCGCGTTGCGATCGAAAGCGTGTCGCCTTCCATCGACGGCGGCCGCTTCGTCGCAAAGCGCGTCGTGGGCGAGCCGATCGAGATCAGCGCGGCGATCTTCGGCGAAGGACACGACAAGATTGCGGCAGCTGTCATCTGGCGTGCCGCCGATGAGCCCAAGTGGCGCGAGACACGGATGGTCCCGGCCGAACCCGCGGGACTCGACCTTTGGCGCGCGCAGATCGCGCTCGGACGCGTCGGGCGGTATGAATTCACGGTGATCGCATGGCGCGACGATTTCGCCTCGCTAGTCGATCACATCCGCAAAAAACTGAAAGCCGATCAGGCCGTCGATCTCGAGCTCGAAGAAGCCCGTCATCTGCTCGCCCGCGTGCTGGCCGAGGCTCAGACAGCCGATACGGCCGACGCCGATCCGCATCGGGATCAGCACGACGCCCAAGAAGCGCAGCGCGATGCGATCGCGCGCCTCAAAGAGTTGGCCCGGCGATTCGCGCAGGCCAACCCGGCGGCTCGGCTCGACATCGTGCTCTCGCCGGAAACGGAAAGCGCCGTTGCGCTGGCCCGCCACCGCCCGTTTCTTTCGCGCGACCCGGTGATTTACCGCATCGACGCGGAACGGTCCGCGGCCCGCTTCGGCAGTTGGTACGAAATCTTCCCGCGCTCTATGAGCGACGATCCCGCGCGTCACGGTACCTTCGACGATGTCATCGCAAAGCTGCCGCGCATACGCGACATGGGCTTCGACGTTCTCTACTTCCCGCCGATTCACCCGATCGGTAAAACGAATCGAAAGGGCCGCAACAATACGCTGAACGCGCAGCCCGGCGACGTGGGCAGCCCCTACGCGATAGGGGGCGCCGAAGGCGGGCATACGGCGGTTCATCCCGAGCTCGGCACGCTCGACGACTTCAAGCGCATGCTGGCTGCCGCGCACGAGCACGGCCTCGAAATCGCGCTCGACTTTGCGATCCAGTGCTCGCCCGATCACCCGTGGCTCGCCGAACATGCCTCGTGGTTCGCCTGGCGCCCCGACGGCTCGCTGCGCTACGCCGAGAATCCGCCGAAGAAGTACCAGGACATCGTGAACCCGGAGTTCTACGCGCACGATGCGAAGCCCGCGTTGTGGCTCGCGCTGCGTGACATCATCCGGTTCTGGATCGATGCGGGCGTACGGATTTTTCGCGTCGACAACCCCCATACGAAGCCGTTGCCGTTCTGGGAGTGGATGATCGCCGATATCCGGGCGGCGCATCCCGATGTCATCTTCCTGTCCGAGGCATTTACGCGTCCTCGACTTATGTACCGGTTGGCGAAGATCGGCTTTTCGCAGTCGTACACGTACTTCACGTGGCGCGAATCGAAGCGCGACTTCACCGACTACCTGACCGAGCTCACACAGACGAACGTGCGCGAATTCTTCCGCCCGCACTTTTTCGTCAATACGCCCGATATCAACCCGCGTCACCTGCAAGCGTCAGGGCGAGCGGGGTTCATGATCCGGGCCGCGCTCGCAGCGACGCTCTCGGGACTATGGGGCGTGTACAGCGGGTTCGAGCTCTGCGAATCGAAGGCGCTGCCCAACAGCGAGGAGTATCTCGATTCCGAGAAGTATCAGTTGCGTGCCTGGGATTGGGACAGGCCCGGCAATATCGTCGATGTCGTCACGACACTCAATCGGATCCGTCGCGCCAATCGCGCCTTGCAAACGCATCTCGGCCTCACGTTCCTCAGCGCGCACAACGAGCGCATTCTCTTTTTCGAAAAGGCGACCCCAGCGCGCGACAACGTGATCCTCGTCGCCATCTGCCTCGATCCGTTTTCGCCGCAGGAGGCGGATGTCGAGCTGCCGTGGCACACCTTCGCTCACTGGCACATGCTCGACGGGGATGCACTGGCCGTGACCGATCTCGTCAGCGGCGCACGCTTCGAATGGCGTGGCCGCCATCAGCACATCCGGATCGAGCCCGACACGCTGCCGTTCGCGATACTGCGCATCGCGCCTGCAGCGGGGTTGCCGCGCGATACGCGCGCGCAGCTCGAACATGGCCGGCCCGCCGCCGCGGAGACCCATCATGAAGCGTGAAGATCATCACGTCGACCCGGCCACCGCCGAGGCCGACCGTGCCCCGGATGCGAGCCGCAAGCGCGAGCGGGCCCGCCGTCGCGCAAAGCAATCGCCGCTGACGGACGATCCGCTCTGGTACCGGGACGCGATCATCTATCAAGTGCACGTGAAGTCGTTTTTCGATGCGAACAACGACGGAGTCGGCGACTTTCCGGGCCTCATCGCGAAGCTTGACTACATTGCCGGTCTCGGCGTCGATACGATCTGGCTGCTGCCGTTCTATCCTTCTCCGCGCCGCGACGATGGCTACGACATCGCCGATTACCGCGACGTGCACCCCGATTACGGCTCGCTCGCCGATGTGCGCCGCTTCATCCAGGGTGCCCACGCGCGCGGTATCCGTGTCGTGACCGAACTCGTCATCAACCATACGTCGGATCAGCATCCGTGGTTTCAGCGGGCGCGGCGCGCCAAACCGGGCTCGAACTATCGCAATTACTATGTCTGGTCCGATACGGACAAGAAGTACGCCGGCACGCGCATCATCTTCATCGACACCGAGCCGTCGAACTGGACGCACGACCCGGTCGCGAACGCGTATTACTGGCACCGCTTCTATTCGCACCAGCCCGACCTCAACTTCGACAATCCCGCCGTGATGCGCGAAGTGCTGCAGGTCATGCGCTTCTGGCTCGACATGGGCATCGACGGGCTGCGGCTCGACGCCGTACCGTACCTCGTAGAGCGCGAAGGGACCAACAACGAGAATTTGCCGGAGACGCACGCGATCCTGAAGCGCATCCGCGCGACGATCGATGCGGAGTATCCGAACCGGATGCTGCTCGCCGAAGCGAATCAGTGGCCCGAGGACGTGCAGGAGTACTTCGGCAACGAAGACGAATGCCACATGGCATTCAACTTCCCGCTGATGCCGCGTCTTTACATGGCGATCGCCAGCGAGGACCGATTCCCGATCACCGACATCATGCGGCAAACCCCGGAGTTGCCGCCCAGTTGCCAGTGGGCCATCTTCCTGCGCAACCACGACGAGCTCACGCTCGAGATGGTGACCGATTCCGAGCGCGACTATCTGTGGAACACCTATGCGAGCGATCGTCGTGCGCGGCTCAATCTCGGCATCCGCAGGCGGCTCGCGCCGCTCATGGAACGCGACCGCCGCCGCATCGAACTGATCAATTCGCTGCTGCTGTCGATGCCGGGCACGCCCGTCATCTATTACGGCGACGAACTCGGCATGGGCGACAACATCCATCTCGGCGATCGCGACGGCGTGCGTACGCCGATGCAGTGGTCGTCCGACCGCAACGGCGGATTTTCGCGGGCCGACCCCGAGCAATTGGTACTGCCGCCGTTGATGGGCTCGCTCTACGGCTTCGACGCAGTCAATGTCGAAGCGCAAACGCGCGATCCGCACTCGCTGCTCAACTGGACACGCCGGATGCTCGCGACGCGCCGTTCGGCCCATACGTTCGGGCGCGGCGGTATCCGCTTCCTGCGGCCCGCGAATCGCAAGATTCTGGCTTACCTGCGCGAGCTCGAAGGACAGGCGCCGATCCTTTGCGTCGCGAATCTTTCGCGCGCGCCGCAGGCCGTCGAGCTGGATCTGTCGGAGTTTGCCGGACGCGTCCCCGTCGAAATGACGGCCGACTCCGTCTTTCCGGCCATTGGACAGCTCAGCTATCTGCTGACGTTCCCCCCCTACGGCTTCCTCTGGTTCTTGCTGTGCTCGCGCGAGGACCGTCCGTCGTGGAGCCAACCCGGTTCCGAGCAACTGCCGGAATTCGTCACGCTCGTCATTCGGTCCGAGCAGACGGGACCGACGCCCGAAAACGTGCGACTGCTCGAATCGGAAGTGCTGCCGTCGTATCTGAGCCGTCGGCGCTGGTTCGCCTCCAAGGACCAGAAACTGAAGGCAGTCCGGCTCGCCGCCCTCACCACCATCCCCGATGCCGGCTTCGCCTTCACGGAAGTCGAAGCCGATGTCGGCAGCCATACCGAGCGCTACGTGCTGCCGCTCGGCATCACCTGGGGTGCGGATACCACCGTGCCGCTGTTCATGCAGCTCGCGCTCGCGCGTGTGCGACGCGGGCGCAACATCGGACACCTGACCGATGCGTTCGCGCTGCCGCAGTTCGCACATGGCGTGCTGAAAAAACTGCGCGAGCGCGCCATCGTGCAGACGGTCCAAAAGAGCGAAATCCGCTTCGTGCCGACTGCACGCTTCGACGAGCTCGAGGATATCGGCGAAACCGCGGAGATCCGCTGGCTGGCCGCCGAGCAGAGCAACAGCTCGCTGATCGTGGCCGAGCGCGTCGTGCTCAAGCTCGTGCGGCGCGTCGTCGGCGGCGTTCACCCCGAAGCGGAGATGAGCCGCTATCTGACCGAAATCGGCTACGCCAACACGGCACCGCTTTACGGTGAAGTCGTGCGTGTCGATCCCGAGGGGGTGCCGCACACGCTCGTCCTCCTGCAAGGCTTCATCGAAAACCAGGGCGACGCCTGGAACTGGGCCCTCGACTATCTGCGCCGGGTCGTCGACGAGCTCGCGCTCGCCGCCGAAACCGAGGAGCCGGAACAGGAAGCGGACAAGTTCGCGGCCTATTGCGGCCTCACGGGGACGATCGGGCGCCGGCTCGGCGAGCTTCACGCGGCACTCGCGGCGCCCAGCGACAACCCGGCCTTCGCGCCGGAGGCCGCCACGCGCAAAGACGTGCGCGGGTGGATCGACGGCGTGAAAACGATGCTGGCGGCCGCGCTCGATGTCCTCGCCGCGGAGCTTGCCAAACCCGGCGAGCATCTTTTGCCCGATACGCGCGCGGCAGCCGAGCACCTCGTCTCGATTCGCGCACGGCTCACCGAGGCGATCGAGAAGCATGTTCCCGAGACCGTCGACGCGTTGCGCATTCGCGTGCATGGCGACTTCCACCTGGGGCAGGTGCTGATCGCGCAAAACGATGTCTATCTGATCGACTTCGAAGGCGAGCCCGCGCGGTCGCTCGAGGAGCGGCGTATGAAGAGAAGCCCGCTCGTCGACGTGGCCGGCCTGCTGCGCTCGCTCTCCTATGCAAGCGCCGCCGCGCAGCCGACGCTCGAAAACGCGCCGGCGCCGACCGCCGATCGCAAGCGCACGCTGTTCGAGCGCTTCCGCACGAGCGGCGAAGAAGCCTTCCTGGCCGGCTATCGCGAGGCGATCGACCAAGCGGTGAAACCGCTCGTCACCGAGGAGACGCAGGCCGCCCTGCTCGATCTTTTCCTGATCGAGAAAGCCGCCTACGAGGTCCGCTACGAAGCCGCCAATCGGCCGACCTGGCTGGCGCTGCCCGTGCGTGGCCTTGCCGCGCTCGCAGACCGGCTGCTCGGCGTACCGGCGTCCGGAGCTGGCAGCGGCAAAACCAGCGCAGCGGGTGACGACGGCCACGCCGACGGCTCGCCCGCGTCGCCTTGATTTGCTTCGGTGTACTCATGAACGATACATCCTTCCCCCGCCACTCCGGTGCCGACCGCAATCCGTCGATCGGGCTCGATCCCGTCGACATCGAGGCGCTCGTGGACGCCCGCCATCCCGATCCGTTCTCGCGGCTCGGCATGCATTCGACGAGCGCGGGCCATGTCGTGCGCGCCCTGCTGCCCGGCGCGGCGCACGTGGCTATCGTCGACCGCGCGAGCGGCGCTCTCCTCGGCCAACTCTCCGAGATCGCCGCGGGCGGCCTCTTCGCGGGCTTCGTCGAGCGCGCCGTACCCTACAGACTGCGCATCGACTGGCATGGCGTCGAGCAAGAAATCGAGGACACCTATTCGTTCGGGCCCGTGCTCGACGAAGACGCACTGCAACGGCTCGCGCGAGCGGATCCCTACGCAGTCATACAGTGCCTCGGCGCGCGGCCGTGCATGCAAGACGGCATACCGGGGGTGCGTTTTGCCGTGTGGGCCCCCAATGCGCGGCGGGTCTCGGTCGTCGGCGAATTCAATGCATGGGACGGCCGTCGTCACCCCATGCGGCTCAGGCACGTCGCCGGGGTATGGGAACTCTTCGTCCCGCGCCTCGCGGCAGGCGCGACCTACAAATACGAAATCATCGCGAGAGACGGCCACACGCTGCCGCTGAAGGCCGATCCTTGCGCCATGCAAACGGAGCGCACACCGGCAACCGCATCGGTCGTGGCCGATGTGGAGCGTATCGAGCAATTTCGCTGGACCGACGGCGCATGGATTGCGAACCGTGGATCGTTGCAAACACCCGACGCGCCGATTTCGATCTACGAGGTGCATCCCGAATCGTGGCTGCGCATCGATGAAGCAGGGCATCGCGGGCTGAACTGGTCCGAGCTCGCCGAGCGGCTGATCCCCTACGCGCTCGACATGGGCTTCACGCATGTCGAATTCCTGCCGATCGCGGAGCATCCGTTCGGCGGTTCCTGGGGTTACCAGCCGCTTTCGCCGTTCGCCCCGTCGGCCCGCTTCGGCCCGCCCGAAGGTTTCGCGGAATTCGTCAATCGCGCGCACGAAGCGGGCCTCGGCGTCATTCTCGACTGGGTCAGCGCGCACTTCCCGAACGATGCGCACGGTCTCGCGGCATTCGACGGCACCCCGCTCTACGAGCACGCCGATCCACGCGAGGGCTACCATCAGGACTGGAACACGATGATCTACAACCTCGGTCGCCACGAGGTCAGCGCGTTCCTCATCGCTTCCGCCCTCGCCTGGCTGCTGCGCTATCACGTCGACGGATTGCGCGTGGACGCCGTGGCTTCGATGCTCTATCGCGATTATTCGCGCGCCGAAGGCCAATGGGTGCCCAATATGTACGGCGGCCGCGAGAATCTCGAAGCCATCGCGTTCCTCAAACGCGTCAATCACGAAGTGGGCTACGCACCGGGGGTACCCGGTGCGATCACCATCGCCGAGGAATCGACGGCATGGCCCGGCGTCACGGCGCGCGTCGAAGATGGCGGACTCGGCTTCAATTTCAAATGGAACATGGGTTGGATGCACGACACGCTGCACTACGTGCAGGAAGACCCGGTCTATCGACGCTACCATCATCACAACATGACGTTCGGTATGGTCTACGCGTATTCCGAGCGTTTCGTACTGCCGCTTTCGCATGACGAAGTCGTACACGGCAAGGGTTCGCTCCTCGGCAAAATGCCGGGCGACCGGTGGCAGCGCTTCGCCAATCTGCGTGCGTATTTCGGCTTCATGTGGACCCATCCCGGCAAGAAGCTGCTCTTCATGGGCGGCGAGTTTGCGCAGGACACCGAGTTCGATCACGACGGCTCGCCGCGCTGGCATCTGATCGACGACCCGATGCACCGCGGCGTGCAACTGCTCGTACGCGACCTTAACCGCCTGTATGCCGCGGAGCCGGCACTGCATGCGCTCGATTCGGAGCCGGGCGGCTTCGAATGGCTCGTCGGCGACGACAGCGCAAACAGCGTCTTCGCGTACCGGCGCTGCGACGGCGCCGGCAGGGAGGTCGCCGTGGTCTGCAACTTCACGCCGGTCCCCCGTCACGGCTATCGAATCGGCATGCAGCGTGCGGGCCCGTGGCACGAGATCATCAACACCGACGCGGACATCTACGGAGGATCGAATGTCGGTAACGGCGGTGTCGCCGTTACCGAAAACGTCGCGAGTCACGGCAAGCCTCAGTCGCTGGTGCTGACGCTGCCGCCGCTCGCGACGATCGTGCTGCGCGCGAACTGACGTGAGCGGCACCCCACGATACGAACCATACGAACCGAAAAGGATGACGGGGCATGGCGAACGCATTACCCGAGAGACTCGAGGCCGGTGCATCGTATCCGCTTGGGGCTTCGTGGGACGGCCTCGGCGTCAACTTCGCCGTCTTTTCGGCCAACGCGCAGCAAATCGATCTTTGTCTCTTCGATCCGACAGGCCATAAGGAGCTCGCGCGCTACCCATTGCCCGAATGTACGGATGAGGTCTGGCACGGCTATCTTCCCGGCGCCCATCCCGGCACGGTGTACGGGTTTCGCGCGCATGGCCCCTATCATCCCTATGACGGTCATCGATTCAATCCATCGAAGCTGTTGCTCGATCCGTATGCGAAGAAGCTCGCCGGCGCCTTTCGGTGGTCCGATGCGCTTTTTGCCTATCGCGTCCATTCGAACCGCCACGATCTGTCGATCGACCGGCGCGATTCTGCACCGGCCATGCCGAAGTGCGTCGTCATCGACGAAGCATTCGATTGGTCGCACGACGTGCGCCCCGAGGTTCCGTGGGCCGAGACGATCGTCTATGAGGCGCATGTCAAAGGCCTGTCGATGACCGACGATGACATTCGTCCGCACGAACGCGGCAGCTTCGCCGCGCTTGCCTCGCCGCGCTTGATCGATCATCTGCATAAACTCGGCATCACTACGATCGAGCTCATGCCGATCCATGCGTTTCTCGATGAACGTTTCCTGCTCGAGCGCCACTTGACGAACTACTGGGGGTACAACACGGCGACCTTTTTCGCGCCGCACCCCGCCTATCTCTCCACGCGCCGGCTCAGTGAAATCCGCATCGCCGTGCGGCACTTTCATGCCGCGGGCATCGAAGTGATACTGGACGTGGTCTACAACCACACGTGCGAAGGCAACGAGCTCGGGCCGACCGTCTGCTGGCGCGGTCTCGACAATGCGAGTTACTACCGTCTGATCCCCGGCGACGAGCGTCATTACATCAACGATACGGGCTGCGGCAATACACTGAATCTCTCGCATCCGCGCGTGCTTCAGATGGTCATGGATTCGCTGCGGTACTGGGTGAATGCCTATCACGTCGATGGGTTTCGTTTCGACCTCGGTGTGACGCTCGGCCGCGAAGGCACCGGTTTCGATCCCGGCTCGGGATTTTTCGATGTGATTCGCCAGGACCCGATTCTCTCGCAACGCAAGCTGATTTCCGAGCCTTGGGATGTGGGCCCGGGCGGCTACCAGGTCGGCCGGCATCCACCCGGCTTTGCCGAATGGAACGATAAGTTCCGCGACTGCGTACGGCGCTTCTGGCGCGGCGATTCGAACGTGCGCGCCGAGCTTGCCGCGCGCGTCGCCGGTTCGGCCGAGCTGTTCGATCATCGCTTCAGGCGGCCATGGGCGTCGGTCAACTATCTCGCGTCGCACGACGGTTTCACGCTGGCCGACCTCGTCTCATACGAGCACAAGCACAACGAAGCCAATGGCGAAAACAACGCCGACGGGCACAACGAAAACTGCAGCGCGAACTGGGGTGCCGAAGGCCCGACCGACGATCCCGAGATCGTTGCCACTCGCGCTCGCGTCACGCGTTCCATGCTGGCGACGCTCTTCACCTCGCTCGGCACGCCGATGCTGTCGGCCGGCGACGAATTCGGCCGCACACAAGGCGGCAACAACAATGCGTATTGTCAGGACAACGAAATTTCGTGGCTCGACTGGCGCGCGGCCGAAACCGGCGACGGCCAGGCGCTCGTCGCGTTCGTCGCGCGGCTCATTGCGCTGCGCAAGCGCCACCCGCTGCTGCGCTCCACGCGGTTTCTACATGGCGCGGACGATGTGTTGCCCGGCATCAAGGACGTCGGCTGGTTCGACGAGCGCGGCCAACCGCTGACGGACGAAGCGTGGCAGGACCCCGAGGGTCGGGCGCTCACGCTGCGCCGTGCAGGAGCGGGCATGACCGGTGAGACCGAAGTGCTGTTGCTGATGCTCAACGGGGGCCCGATGCCGCTCGCGTTCACGCCGCCCGAGCCCGCTCTGGAATGGAACGTGCTGCTCGATAGTACAGAGCCGGAGGTTCCCTCTCATCGCCTCGAAGGCGAAACGCTCGTTCTCGGCGAACACGGGTTTGCCGTTCTTTGCGCGCAGCCGCCGCAAGCCGGTGCGTCCGCCGCGCACGATAGCACCGCAGCGGTCGACACTCATCGCTGAACGAAGGATCAGTCTCATGCACGAACATCCGTTCGACCGCGCCGTCCGACACGCGCACTGTCTGCCCTTCGGCGCGCACTTGCTCGATACCGCACCGGGCGCGCAACCGCGTACCCGTTTTCGCTTCTGGGCGCCGGCATGCAAGGCGGTGCGCGTTGAAATCGAATACAACGCGTCGACGGATCTCGTCGACATGCATGCGACCGGCAACGGATGGTTCGAGGCGCAGGCCGCGTGCGGCGCGGGCGCGCGTTATCGCTATCTGATCGATAGCGACCACGGCGTCGGCCGCCTCGCGGTACCGGACCCGGCCTCGCGCTTTCAACCGGAAGACGTGCACGGTCCGAGCGAGGTCATCGCGCCGCGCGCCTACGCATGGCAACACGCCGAATGGCAAGGCCGGCCCTGGGCGGAAACGGTCATCTACGAGATGCACGTCGGCGCGCTGGGCGGCTACGCGAGTATCGCCAAGCGCTTGCCGCGGCTCGCCGAGCTCGGGGTCACGGCCATCGAACTGATGCCGCTCAACGACTTTCCCGGCCACCGCAACTGGGGATACGACGGCGTGCTGCCGTTCGCGCCCGATTCGTCCTACGGACGCCCGGAAGACCTCAAGGCGCTGGTCGACGCAGCGCATGGTCACGGCCTCGCCGTCTTCCTCGATGTCGTGTACAACCACTTCGGCCCCGAAGGCAACTATCTGCCGCACTATGCGCCGTCGTTCTTTCGCAGCGACGTCAAAACGCCATGGGGCGCCGCGATCGACTTCGCTCGAATGGAAGTGAGCGAGTTCTTTTGTCAGAACGCGCTCTACTGGCTGCACGAATATCGGTTCGACGGCCTGCGCTTCGACGCCGTGCATGCCATCGGCAACGACGAATGGCTGCGCGAATTGGGCGAACGCGTGCGCCGCTCGATCGAGCCCGGCCGCCATGTCCATCTCGTGCTCGAGAACGAGCACAACACGGCAAGCCTGCTGGACGGTCCGTTCGACGCCCAATGGAACGACGATGCGCACAACGTGCTGCACGTACTGTTGACCGGCGAGCACGAGGGCTACTACCGCGCCTACGCCGACAAGCCGATCGAGAAGCTCGCGCGCGTACTGGCCGAAGGTTTCGCCTACCAGGGCGAGCCCTCGCCCATCCATGATGGCGCGCCGCGCGGCGAACCGAGCGCGCATCTGTCGCCCACCTCGTTCGTGATGTTCTTGCAGAATCACGATCAGGTCGGCAATCGCGCGTTCGGCGAGCGTCTGCGCACGTTGTGCGCGCCGCAGGCACTGCTCGCCGCGAGCGCGCTCATGCTGCTTGCACCGCAAATTCCGCTGATTTTCATGGAGGAAGAATCGGGCTCCACGCAACCGTTCTTCTATTTCACCGATTACGCGGGCGAACTCGCCGACGCGGTACGCGAAGGGCGGCGGCAGGAGTTCGCGAAGTTCGCCGCATTCAGCGATCCGGAACGGCGCGCCCGCATTCCCGATCCGAATGCCGCGCAGACGTTCGCCCTGTCTTCGCCGCCGGCACCGGACGATGTCTGCGAGACGCAAACGGCACCGCGCAGGAGCCCCGTGGGCGAACACGACGCCTGGTTGCACTTCTATCGCTCCGCGCTGGCGGTGCGCGCCAAACTGATCGCGCAGCGCATCGAGCATTCGCGCGCGCTCGGCGCATCGGTGTTGAAAATGCCAAGCGGACTCGACGCCAATGCACTCGTCGCGCGCTGGCGGCTCGCCGACGGCGAGATCTTGTCGATCGCCCTGAATCTCACACCCGATCCGCTACCGTTTCCCGAACGGCCCGACGGGATGGTCGTTTTCGAAACACCGCCACGTACGCGCGATGCCGTGGACGCGGGGGAGCTGCCACCCTACGCCTGCATCGCCTGGCTGACCGGCGACGTCAACAGCTATGCGCTGCGGCACGATGCGCGCGCCGTCGACGCACAGCGGCGCGACACGTGAGCGCGATCATGGCAAAGGCCCCGCCCAACCGATCGGAACACGACGCGATCGAGCGCCTCGCCACCCGCGCCGGCTTCGAAGTGCGATGGGAGGACGCCAACGGCCACGAGCATCGAGTGCCGCACGACACGCTCGCCACGCTCCTCGATGCACTGGGGCTGCCCTGCCGCACGCGCCGCGAAGCGCAAGCGAGCCTTGCCATGCTGGATGCGGAGCAAGCCGCGCACACGTTGCCGCCGCTCATCACCGCCGAATGCGGCCACGCTATTGCGTTGCCCGCACATGCCGTAAAGCCGACCAGCCGATATCGGATCGAGCTCGAAGGCGGCGAATCGATCGAAGGGCGTCTCGGCACCCCGAGGGGCGAAACGGCGCTGCTTGCCCCTGTCTCGCAGCCCGGCTATCACACGCTTTGCGTCGATGATCAATGCGTGCAGCTGGCCGTTGCACCCAGCCGTTGCCATACCGTGGCCGACGCCTGCCGCGCAGCCGGCCTCGAGGCAGCGCGCCCGGCGCTATGGGGCATCGCCGCGCAGTTGTACGGCCTGCGCCGCGACGGGGACGGCGGCATCGGCGACTACTCCGCGCTCGCCGCGTTTGCGATCGAGAGTGCGCGCCGCGGCGCGCATGCACTGGCCATCAGCCCGACGCATGCGATGTTCAGCGCGGCACCGACCAAGTTCAGTCCGTACTCCCCGTCGTCGCGCCTCTTTTTGAACGTGGCGCATATCGATCCCGCGGCCGTGCTCGGGCGCGATGCTGCCCAGAGCGCGCTGCAGGCCGTCGGAGCGACGCAGGCGTGGGCAGCCCTGGAGGCCGAGCCGCTAGTCGATTGGCCGAATGCCGTGGGGCTGCGGCTCATCGTGCTGCGGGCGCTGTTCGAGCGGTTCTGTCTGCGCGATCGGGCCGGCAGCTCACCGAATGCGGCCGACTTCGAGGCGTTTTGCGCGCGCGGCGGACAGCCGCTGGAGGACCACGCGCGTTTCGAAGCGATCGATGCGTTCGAGCGCACCCGCCACGGCCACGATCACTGGCGCGACTGGCCAGCCGAGTTGAGGCATCCGCGCAGTGCGCAAACCGAAGCCTTCGCACGCGAGCAGCGGCAAGAGATCGACTTTCACCTGTTCCTGCAATGGCTGGCCGCCAAAGGACTCGACTACGCGCAACACGCCGCGCGCGATGCCGGGATGGCGATAGGCCTGATCGCCGACCTCGCCGTCGGCTGCGATGGCGCCGGCAGCCATGCGTGGTCGTATCGGGACGAGATGCTGCAGGGCGTTTCCGTCGGTGCGCCGCCGGATCTGTTCAATCAGGCCGGGCAAGCGTGGGGGCTGACGACATTCTCACCGCGCGCCATGAACCAACAAGGCTACACCGCGTTCATCGACATGCTGCGCGCCGCCTTCGCTCATTCGGGCGGCCTGCGCATCGACCACGTGCTGGGACTCAAACGGCTATGGCTCGTACCGGAAGGCGCGCGCGCAGCCGACGGCGCCTACCTGGCCTATCCCTTCGACGACCTGCTGCGGCTCATCGCGATCGAGTCATGGCGGCATCATGCCGTCGTGATCGGCGAGGACCTCGGCACGGTGCCGGCCGGCTTCCGCGATCGCCTCGCGCATCACGGCGTGCTGGGCATGCGCGTGCTCTGGTTCGAGCGAACCGCCGACGGCAGCGGCTTTGCCGCGCCCGAGCAATGGGATGAGCGCGCGCTCGCCACCACGACCACGCACGATCTGCCCACGATCGCGGGTTGGTGGCAAGGTCACGATATCGACTGGCGCCACCGCATCGGACAAACCGCGGCGCGACCGGATGGCCGAGATCCTGTCGCGCTTGCAAAGGGGGAACGCGCCGCCGATCGCGATGCCCTGTGGCGCGCGCTCCAGCAAGCGGGCATCGCCCCGCGCGCCGTCGACGCACCGCCGCTGGAGCAGCCGCCCATCGACGAAGCGCTGGCCTATGTGTGCGCCACCCCCGCACCGCTCGTCGTCTATCCGCTCGAAGACCTCATGGGCCTCGCCGAGCAGCCCAATCTGCCCGGTTCCGTGGATGAACACCCGAACTGGCGGCGCCGTCTCGCGGTATCGATCGATGCGCTGTTCGCCGACGACGGGTTCAACGACAGGCTGCGCGCGATCGCCCATGCGCGCCCGCCCAACACCGCCAACACCGCCAACACCGGTAACGCCGGCACGGCGCCGCCCGCGCAAGCCCCGGACAGGGCGCCCCGCAGATCATGACGCTGCCGCGCTCCACCCTTCGGTTGCAGCTGCACCGCGAATTCACGTTCGACGATGCAGGCGCCAACGCCGACTACTTCGCAGCGCTCGGTGTCAGCCACCTTTATCTGTCTCCGCTGACGACGGCCGCGCCCGGCTCGATGCATGGCTACGACGTGGTGGACTACAGCATCGTCAATCCGGAGCTCGGCGGCGAAGCCGCGCTAAAGCGCCTGGCCGATGCGCTGCACGCACGGCAAATGGGCATCGTCGCCGACATCGTGCCCAATCACATGGGCATCTGGCAGGCGGGCAACAGGTGGTGGCTCGATGTGCTCCAGTGGGGTCGCCACAGCACCTACGCCCGCCACTTCGACATCGACTGGCACTCGCCGGATCCGGCCCTGCGCGGCAAGGTCCTCGCTCCGTGCCTCGGCGCGCAGTATGGCGCGGAGCTCGCGGCTGGCCGCATTACGCTCGTGTTCGATGCCCAGCGCGCGCGCTTCGCCGCACACTATGCGGAGCATGTCTTTCCCATTTGCCCCGCCGACTACGCGGCGATCCTGCGGGGCGGGGCAACCGCGGAAGCCGCGCCCGACTCGGCGCTGGCTGCGATCGCCGAACGCTTCGACAACCTCACGCCGCAGCCGGAGGACCGCACGCGCGCATCGAGCGCCCTCGATGGCTTGCAAGCCTATGTCGTCACGCACGGCACACAGGCGATCGAGAACGCGCTCGCCGCCTATGCCCCACATGCCGGTGCATCGCGCGAGCGCCTGCATCGGCTGCTCGAGCGCCAGTTCTATCGCCTCGCCTGGTGGCGCACGGCCGCGGACGAAATCAATTGGCGGCGCTTTTTCGATATCGGCTCGCTCGCCGCCGTTCGCACCGAACGCGCCGAAGTCTTCGAGGCAGCGCACGCGCTCATCCTGCGGCTTTATACCGAGGGCGTCATCGACGGTGTCCGCATCGATCATATCGATGGCCTCGTCGATCCACGCGAGTATTGCCACCGCTTGCGCGAGCGCTTCGCTCAGCGACAGGGGCAACGCCCGCCCCAGCTCGGCGATGCGCGCGCATATCTGATCGTCGAGAAAATCCTGGCGGCAGACGAAACGCTACCTGCCGACTGGGACGCCGACGGCACGACCGGTTACGACTTCATGGATCGGATCGGTGCGCTGTTGCACGACCCGAACGGCGAAGCGCCGCTCACTGCCGCGTGGAACGACCTCGCCGGCAGCGAAACGTCGTTCGTCGAGACAGCGCGTGCGGCCCGTCGAAAGATTCTTGCGGAGAACCTCTCGGCCGAGCTCGATCGCGCAAGCCGCGCCCTGCACCGGTTGGCACGCGAGCATCCCGCCACGCGCGATTTCACGTTCACCGCGATTCGGCGCGCGTTGACCGAGCTGGCCGTGCATTTCCGCGTCTATCGGATCTATCCGAACAACGCCGTCCGGACGCAGGATGACGAGCCCTATTTTCAAGCCGCGTTGGACGGTGCACGCGCATCGCTGCCGGCAAGCTACTCGGCCGTACTCGATCAAATCGATCTATGGCTCGGCGGACACGATGGACGCGACGAGCAGGCGGGCGCTTCAAGCGCCGGCGCCGGCGCGGCGGGCCGGGAACGCCGCACAGCCTGCGCCTATTTCGCGCAACTGAGCGCGCCGCTGGCCGCCAAGGCCGTCGAAGACACGGCGTTTTACCGCTATGGACGGCTATTGTCGCGCAACGAGGTCGGCGCCGACCCCGGCGTATTCGCGTTGACGGTCGAGCAGTTCCATGCGGCGAACCTCGAGCGTGCGCAGCGCTTCCCGCACGGTCTTGTCACAACTGCCACACATGACCACAAGCGCGGCGAGGATGTACGGGCGCGGCTCGCCGTGCTCAGCGAAATCGCGAGCGAATGGTGCGCCGTACAGCGTGCGTGGTCGGCACTCAACGCGCCGCATCGACGTACCGCGACAGGGGAGTTGGCCGCCGATGCGGCCGCGCCTGGAGCGGCCGCATCGCGCGACTGGGCGCCCGGCGCGTGCGCCGAGGCGATGCTCTATCAGACGCTCGTGGGCTGCTGGCCGCTCGAGCTCGACCCGTCCGACGCTCGGGGCGTCGAGGCCTTCGCCGAGCGAGTGGCCACGTGGCAACTGAAAGCCCTGCGCGAGGCCAAGCTGCGCACGAGCTGGCAGGCGCCCGATCTGGCCTACGAGGCAGCCTCACGCGCATTTCTCTTCGATATCCTCGCTCCGCAGCGCCGCGACGGCTTCTTGAACGAGCTTGCCTCGTTCGTCGCGCGCATCGCGCCCGCGGGAGCGGTGAACAGTCTGTTGCAAACCCTCGTGCGCATTGCATCGCCGGGCGTCCCCGACCTTTACCAGGGCACCGAGCTTTGGGATTTCAGCCTCGTCGATCCCGATAACCGCCGGCCCGTCGACTTCGAGGCACGCCGTGCCGCACTCGCGGATACGCCACCGAGCGAACGACTTGGCACGTGGCGCGATGCGCGCGTGAAGCTCGGTATCGTTCACCGCGCGCTGGCGCTGCGCGCCGTGTCGCCGGCGCTCTTTCTCGCGGGTGCCTATCTACCGTTGCGCGTGCATGGTAGCGGCGCGCGGCACGTGGTCGCATTCGCGCGCCGACACGGCGATGCATATGCCATCGTCGTCGGAACCCGGCTCGCCGCCGCACTGCTTTCGCCGCAACGCGATCTGCCGCTCGTCGATCCGCTGCGGTGGGACGATACGTCGATCGAGTTGCCGCTCGCCCTCGCCGGCCGTGCGCTATTCGATTGGTTGAGCCCCGCGGCGCCGAAGGTGGGCGACGACGGCCGCCTCTTCGTGCGCGATGTGCTAAGCGCATTGCCCGTTGCGCTGCTTGTCGAGGAAGGCGTGCCGGGGCGATGACGGTCTGGCAAAACGTGCGCTGCGCCGGGCGTTTGCGCGTTTGCGCGTTTCGTCAGGAGATAACGGCGGCTGACATCCGCCCCCCGGGTCAGTCAGACCGCGATCAGCGGAACGCGCAGCGAAAGCCGCGATATCTCGCCCTCACCCGCGCCGCTCTGCTCGAACGTGCCGCCATGCGCGAGCGCCACGCGCTGAGGCAGCGCGAGCACCCATGCAACGCGGCCTGCCTCGCGCGGAAGCAACACCTGCTTGCGTGCGAACGGCTCGAACGCGTGCGGCAGTTCGGCATCCGTCAGCGCGGCCGCGTTGATCGTATGGCTGACCTCGGTGCGCCAAAAGCCCCCGTCGATACTGCTTTGGAGCGTCACGACCGTGCCGGGCGCACTGCCCTCGACGCCGAACGCGAGCATCACCCATACGGCTTGCAGCAGGCGCTCCTTGTCGCCATCGCATTGCTCGCCGTCGAGCGGCGAATCGAAACTGAACGACACGCCTCGCGCCTCGGCAAGCGAGCGCCTGAGCTCGTCGAGGGCGCGCTCGAGCACCGGGCGCAACTGGAAAGCGGCACGCTCGATCGGCAACGCTTTCGTCTCGGCGCGCGTACCGTCGACAGCGTCTTCGAGCAGCTTGACTTGTTGTTCGACACCGGAACGGATCCCCGCGAGGGCGCGCAGCCCAGCCGGATCGTTCGGATCGATCTTGCGTTCGAGCACATACGCCCAACTATGAATCGCGTTCAGCGGGCTGCGCAGATCGTGAGACACGATCGACAGTACGTGGTCGCGCATGAACAGCGCCGTCTCCGCGCGCATGCGCGCGAAGCGTTCATCGGATGTGGCAGCGGCAACGGCATTGAAAGACGTCGACACGATCGGCCTCTGGATGGATGGGTGTCCGGTTGCCCCGAGTTGCGCGCCCCTTCGCGGCACGGTCGCGACATTGGCGTCGGCGACTCCCGAAGGACGGGTATGTCGGGAAACCACATTATAGGCACCTTGCCTGACGGCAAGCGCCTACAATGGCGGTTTTCCATTGCGATTCGAGGAGCAATCTCATGTCGAGCGTGACCACCGCGTCGGGCCTCCAATACGAAGATCTGACCGAAGGCAGCGGCGCCGAAGCCACGGCCGGCCGCACCGTCAGCGTCCATTACACCGGCTGGCTGACCGACGGACAAAAATTCGATTCGAGCAAGGACCGCAACGACCCATTCGCATTCGTACTCGGCGGCGGAATGGTCATCAAGGGCTGGGACGAGGGCGTGCAAGGCATGAAGGTCGGCGGGGTCAGACGCCTGACGATTCCGCCGCAGCTCGGTTACGGTGCACGCGGCGCCGGCGGCGTGATTCCGCCCAATGCAACGCTCGTATTCGAAGTGGAATTGCTGGACGTCTGATCGACGGTCCATTCGTCGCGATTCGTATCGATCCGCATATCGCCATCGCGCGGGCTGATATGAGCACACCAGTCCTTTCGTCACCGGGCGTTTCACTGCGGCGCTTCGAGCAATCCCGCGCCTGCGACGAGCATGCGTTCCATCAGGTCGTCATCGGCTCCGATGGTGCGATGGAGATGACGGTCGATGGCATCGGCGAGCGCATCGACCGCGGCCGCGCCTGGCTCGTTCCCGCAGGCGCGTTGCACGAGTACGCCGGCATCGGCGAGAACCGGCAACTCGTGGTCGATCTACCGCCTGCCTCGCTCGCCATTCCCGAGCGGCTCTTTGCGCGAGCGCTGGTATTGACGCTCGACGAGGCCATGACGGCGCTCGTTGCCGATGTCGTGCGAGCGCGTGCGCAGATGGGGCTAGCGGGCGCGGCAGACACCGACCGATCGTGGCCGGCGCGTCGATTCGGATGGGAGGCCGCCACACGCCTCGCCTCCGCACTCGCCACGCTGGGTGGCCTGACCGACGCCGCGCCGGCTGCGGGGCTCGACTTCGCACGCATCGACGGCTGGCTGCGCGCACGTTTGCCGGAGCCGCTGCGCGTGGCCGATCTCGCGGCGTATTGCGGCTTCGGTGTGCGTCGTTTTCACCAGCTTTTCGACGAGGCGTTCGGCACGACGCCACATCGCTATTTGCAGCGATTGCGGCTCGACACGTCGCTCGCACTATTGCGCGATCCGCGCAACTCGCTGGCCGAGGTGGCGCTTGGCGTCGGCTTTGGCGATCAAAGCGCGTTCACGCATGCCTTCACGCGCCGCTTCGGCATCGCGCCCGGGCAATGGCGAGCCACCCCCGTAGCCCGGACAGTGGAACGGAACCGCTCACTCACCGAGACCGTGTGAGAGATCCGCGCAGATATCGCCCGCATCCTCGAGTCCGACGGCCACACGCAGCAGTGCTTCGGTGATCCCCGCGGCCGCCCGCGCTTCGGGCGTGATACGGCTATGCGTCGTCGTGGCCGGATGGGTGATCGTCGTGCGCGTATCGCCGAGGTTGGCCGTGATCGAACACAATCGCGTACCGTCGATGACGCGCCAGGCATTCGCACGTTGAGCATCGGGTGTGTCGCCGATGACTTCGAACGCAAGCACCGATCCGCCCGAGCGCTGCTGTCGTTGCGCAATCGCATACTGCGGGTGCGACTCGAGCCCCGGGTAGTAGACGCGCTTGACGCGCGGATGCGCTTCGAGCCAGCGCGCGAGCGTCAGGGCACTGGCCGAATGGCGCTCGGCCCGCAGGGAAAGCGTCTCGAGGCCCTTGAGCAAAATCCACGCGTTGAAAGCGGACAGCGTCGGGCCCGCCGTGCGCACGAACGGAAACACTTTCTCCATGATGAACTGGCGCGTACCGACGAGCGCCCCGCCGAGCACGCGCCCTTGCCCGTCGATGAGCTTCGTGGCCGAGTGCATGACGACATCGGCGCCGAGCTTCAACGGCTGCTGAACGGCTGGGCTGCAAAAGGAATTGTCGACGACGAACAGTGCACCGGCCGCCTTCGAAATCTGGCCGATGGCCTCGATATCGCACAACTCCGTCAATGGATTCGACGGTGTTTCGACGAAGAACAGCTTCGTTTCAGGACGCACGGCAGCGCGCCATGCGTCGAGATCGTTCGGATCGACATAGGTCGTTGCGATGCCGAAGCGGCCGAAGATCTGGGTGAACAGACCGAGCGTGGAGCCGAACAACGCACGCGAGCTGACGATGTGGTCGCCGGCTTGCAGCGCCGCCATCACCACCGAAAGAATCGCACTCATGCCCGAGGCCGTCGCAATGCAAGCCTCGCCGCCTTCGAGCGCGGCAAGACGGTCCTGGAACATCGTGACGGTTGGGTTCGTGAACCGCGAGTACGTGTAGTAGTCCTCGGAATGCTTGAAGCGCTCGGCCGCTTCGGCCGCGCTCTTGAAGCAAAAGCTCGATGTCAGGAATAGCGCTTCGGAGTGTTCGTTGTATTCGGTGCGAACCGTGCCGGCGCGCACGGCGAGCGTGTCCAGATTCAAAGGGTCGTTCATGGTCGCAATGGAGACGAGAGAGTCGGCGAATAGGGGATGATACCTCCTCGCACCACGGCAGGCCATGCGGGGCGCCATGACTGTGCCCCGCCCCGCTGCCATGCCAATTGTCCGAATCTTCGCTTACAGCCGATACGGCATCCGGGTTGCCGATATGGAACTGCGTGAAGTCGGCATCGACGTATCGACGAGCTCGAAATCGATGAGCGCTCCATCGCCGCCTCGCCCGTCAGCGTAGAGGTCATAACCGTCGTCACCGCCATTTGCGATTCCGTACACATATTCATCGTTCGATTGCTGAAACCTGACTGTCGAGCCATCGACCGTCGCCATCCGGAAGATCGTCGCGTCGAGGCCAGTCGCGTATAGAACGTTGCCCTCCACCTTGACGTAACATCCCTTGTCGTCTCGAATCTTGACTGCCTGAACGTCCGGCGCGACCTGCCGTACGATCTCCAACGTGAATTTGGCTCGCGCGTCCGTCGGACTCGTTGCGTCGGCAACAATTTTTCCCGGCGTGAACAGGTCCTGCGAGCAGGACCAGTAGTAAGGCGTTCCCTTCAGGTGGATCGCGACTTGCCCCGCAATGATCTTGATCCATCTCGCGTCCGCCGCCGTATATTCGGGTGTCTGATAACTGACGGCGACGAAGGCTTCCGATTGCTCGGGCATTGCATCCGCGGTAACCGTAAATGAAAACTTCCCATCGGTGCATTGCGTCGTCGACGGCCCCTTCAGCGTGTTTCGATAGTTCACGTTGCAAACGGCCGATGCCACCGGACCGTTCGGCCCCGTGAGCGTGCCCGATACCTGGGCGCTTTCGCCCAATTTCATCGAACCGGGACACCTCGTGATCTTCAGGTCATAGGGCGGGAGGGGCTTAGGCTGAACCTGGAAAAACGCCGCCTGATCGTCGGGGTTCGTGCCGATCGCCAGGAGATTGTAACCATCCCAACCGTCATCTTTCGCCGAGTAAGCACAGACATAACGACCGTTCGCCTCGAGCGTCATAACCGCGTTCTGACCTTTTACGACGCCGATCGTGAAAGCGGTTCCTGGCCCGTCCATGGTGAGGAACGACTGACCGGAACTCACGTTCACGTAGCGATTGCGCGAATCCCGAATCTTCACCGCATTCGTTCCCGCCGGCTCGAAAAAGAACGCGGAGGCGGCGTACCGGTTCGGGGCGTATGCGCCGATGATATTCGGTACGTAGGAGAATTCGCTCGTCCAGTAATAAGCTTGCCCGAACACCTCCAGGATCCCGCTCGACGGCAAGATCCCGACGACCGGCACGAACGAAAACGGCTTGGTATCGAACACGCGCGTATTCGCGGTCAGAGACGCCTTCACGGTACCGATGCCGTCCTGCCCGCTCTTGAAGTACTGCCACGACGTCCAGCCTGTCGTTTCATTGCTTTTTCCATGGGCTTGTTTCGTGCCAGTGCCCACGAACTCGGCATTGCTTTGTCCCTCGGCGCCATCTTCGATCTCGAACGTCACGTCCTGCGGCGGCGGAATATACGTCTCGCTCCCGACAACCGTATAGACTTGCGCCCTGATCCAGATAACGCTCGTGTCATCGGCAGGTTGAGGATCGTTTCGGATATCGAGCTTGATTTGCAAATCGCGGTCGTCGTTCACACGTCCTCCGATACATGCTGAACTGCTTCATTGACCGGCGGCGCGACGAATGACACATAGACGAGCGCCTTGTCAGGAAAAACATCGTTCGGCACGGAAACCTCGATCGTCGAAACCCCCGGCGACGCGCTATAAATATTCGCCGTTGCCATGCCGAAATCCTGCGTAGCCTGGATTATTGCGGGAGCGGCGGTTTGCGATCCCTTATCCATATCGAACACGGCGTCGCCGCTCGTCACTTCCATCTGGAGCTTCGTGATGTCACTGTCCTTAGCCGAGAGAAAGTCCACGAATACAGTGACCACGCACGGGGTCACGCCATCGCTCGGCGCGCCTCGCGTATAGCCGAACGTCTGGAAGAACGTCCATGACGCGTCATGCATCGTCGGATAAAAGAACGCTGGGCATTGCACGGGGCTGGCGACGGCCAGCGCCGCAAGCAATTCGGCGCCGACTACGTCCGCGGGCTGAATATAAGGTGCGGCAACGACCGATACCGCACGGTCGCCGGAACCGGCTGCGAGCTGGACCTGAGCCTGCGCCGTACCCCGAGCCGAGAGCTGCAGCGATTTCATATCGGCCGAACCGGGATCGGGGTCGACGAGCGTGGCACCGTCGGTCACGGTAACGAGCACCGGCAGGCCCGGCGGTCCATACACGCTGACGATGTTGGCCGGAAGCCACGTGGCCATCGAAGGATCGGCTCGGGGGCTGCCGTACGTCACGATCATCGACAACACGCTGCGTGCGCTGCCTTCGTCGACCACACTCAACGTCCCCGCGCCATCCGTTTGCAGCCCTGCCCCAATCTTCACCGCACCCAAGTCGTTCTTTGTGGCAATTGGCAACATCGATGTTCTCCTCGCTTAAAACGAATAACGCACGCCGAGCGTTGCCCCGACATCGCTGAATCCGCGGCCGAGCCGCTGTCTTCCCGAAAATTCGCCATAGATCGACAATGTCGGCGTGAGCATGCCGGTTGCACCGATGCCGAGCTCCATGGCGCTGCCCGGCTTGCCGATCTCGAACGATTGGCCCGACAGCGTGGCCTTGGGCGAGTTCATCCAGGTATGCAACAGGTCGATGCGCATATACGGTCTCCACGAAAGCGTTCCTGGAGCAGCCACGGAAAAACGCACGCCGAGCCGCCCGGTCAATGCGAAGAGATCGCTCGTCGAGTCGACGACATCGTCTTTATCCTTTCCGCTGTCGAATTGGATAGCTTGAGCGAGCCACTGCACGTGCGGCTCCATCTCGATGTCATAGGGCAAATCGAACGTGCGCCCGGTCTCCACCGACGCGTCGTATCCATTCGCCGAAATGCGGCCCACCTCGCCTCGCTGCTCCGAGTTCACCGTACCGACGTACCGCCCGACCGACAGGACCCCGTCGACATACCACCCATCGTGGCGCTGCCATGTGCCCGTCAGCGCAAGCCCGTAGGTGTCGATGGAGGCGGTACTCGCGCTCGCCGCTGCGGCCTGCGGCGTCACCGACGTGTGGCCCAGCGTGAAAGCAACGCCGAGACGCATGTCGTGGTCCGGGCTCGATCGGTGCAGCCAATCGCCGCCGAATTGCAGCGCGGTAATGGTTTGGTTGAAGTTGAATCCGTAGCTTTGATACGGTAGGTCGCTGTGATAAGCGCTGCGCGAATCGATCGTTCGCGCAAAGACTTCGGCCTCAGCGCCGCTGGGATCGGACACGCCATGACGAATATCGCCGAGGCGGCGATACAAGTTGTCGACGATCGTCGCCTCGTAATGCTGGAGCGCGAGCGGCGCAGTCAGATAGGTGCTGCCTTGAGGAACGAGCGCGAGCCGCCCCGACGTGGGCGTCGGATCGTCATAGGCAGCCTCGAGCCGATAGTCCCACTGCTGCGCCTGGCCCGCGGGCAAGGCACTTTGCGTGTAATCGGGCAGACCCTCGCCGCTTGGACCGTAGGAGAAAAGTCGATACTGAAACGGACTGCCCGGTACGGCGACATAGTCACCCGCCAGCTTGAACGAATTCGCATTGGCGGACCCGCCGACCTGCACGAGCGAGATGCCTTGCGTCGACGTGGGCTCTCCGGTGGACGCAGGTGCCACGATGGCACCGCTTCCGGAGACCGATACGCTGAGCGTGGTTTGCCCGCTTGCGCTGCCCGAGATCAGCAAACGGTCGGTATTGGGATTCCCAGCCGTCGCAATGTTGCTCAGATCGGTCCGCATCTTCACCGTACCGCCGCCGGTGTAATTGCCGTCGACCGTAATGGCGTGATAAGCCGGCTCACTCGTCTGCGCGGCCTTCATTGCCGCGCGGCCGACGCCTTGTCCTGTAGCGGCTGCATCCGCAAAGACGATCGTGCCTTGATTGTCGAGCCCGGTCAGCGCCGCATCCCCGGTCGCGTTCCAGGTACTCGTGGCATCGGTCGACAAGCTCGCCGTTGCGCCGTTGACCACGCTCGGCGTGCCGGTATAGACGCTGCCTCCCGCGAGATGAAGCGCGAGCTGGCTGCCCGCCCCCTGCGCCTGCAAGAGGCCGGTCAATTCGACGGAGGTCGCGTTCAGCGTGCCCGTTCCGCTGGTCACGCGATACAGCGCACTGCCCACGCCCGCCGTCACCGTCGTCCCGCTCGACAGATTGACCGTGCTCGTTCCATTGGCCACGATGGCGTCGGTCGCGCTCGAAATGGCGCCGCTCGTGACGTTGACCGTCGTACCCTCGGCTTGCGTGATCGCGTTCGAGCCGGCCATCTTCGTGGCATCGACGACGGCCGGCCCCAAGTCGAGGGCGCCTTGCTGCACATCCGCGTGTCCGAGGAAGCTTTCGCCTGTCAAAACCAGTGTGCCTGCGCCGGTTTTCGTCAGCGTCCTGTCCTCGCCCGCGACACTACCTAACGTGGCGGTCGTCGCTGCCACGCCTGGTGCATCGACGCGAACCTGGCCGTCTTGCCGCAATTGGAGTTGACGTTGCGACGTGAAGTCGCCGGCAATCTCGAGGTTGCCGCCGTCGAGTATCACCTCGCGCTCGCATGCGGTGCTCACGGAGCAATTCGTCTCGCCGAGATTGCTGTCTTGCGAGACCTTCAGGGTCCCGCCGGCGATACGTGTGTAACCGACGTAATGGTTATCGCCCGCGAGCGTGACGGTATTCGAGCCCGACTTGACGACGAACACACCCTGCTGGTTCACGTTCGAGCCGTCCCCGCCGATCTGTGCCGCTTCGCTTTGATCCGCACCGTTCTGGCCCAGCGTGATCTTGTCGTTGCCGGCGAGAATGCCGCCGCGCGCCGCGTTCGCGCCATCGGTGACATGCAATTGGGCCCACTGCGTCGCTGTCGCACCGGTTGGATCGAACGAGCTGTCCGATAGATCGAGCCAGCCACCGTTCAACTCGACCGTGTAATTGAACTGCGCCGGATTGCTGATGTTTCGGATCTCGAGCACGCCGTCTTGCACGACGGTTTTGCCGGTGTTCGCAAAGGCGGCAGTGCCGGAAAGGGTCTGGACACCCGTGCCGCTCTTGACGATATCGCCGGTGCCCGAGATCGTGCCGGCATAGGCGTAGTTGCCGGATCCCGCTATCGTCAAATTCGCCGGTGCGCTCGGGCTGCCGAGCGTGACCGTTGCATTCGCGGCGCCATCGTCAGTAGCGATGCCGCCCAATGTGAAGCCACCGCCGCTGACGTCGAGCGTGCCGCCCGTCGATGTAAAACGGAAGAGGCTCGATGCCACGTGGTTGCCGCCGGCCCCGCCGACCTTGAGCGTGCCCCCGGCAATCTGGGTTTCACCCGTGTAGTCGAAGACATTCGAACCGGAGAATGTTTGAGTGCCGCCTTGCAGCGTCACGCCGCCATCGCCCGCGATCGTCCCGGAGAACAGACTCGTACCGGCATCCGCCAGCGCGAGCGTCGAAACGGGACTGCCCATCGTGCCGAGCTTGACCGTGCCTGCGCCGGAAATGCCGCCCAACTCGAACACGCCGCCGTTGTCGCTGACATCGAGCGTGCCGCCTGGCTGCCCCGGAGCACCGATCTGGAACACTTTCCAGTTGCCGGCCGCGTCTTTGCCGATCGCGGCGTTTTGCACAGCAAGCGTGCCGCTCTGAATGCGGGTGGCACCCGTGTAATCGAACACATGGGCACCGGATAGGACCTGCGTGCCGGTACCGGCCATCGTCAGTCCACCCGAGCCTTGAATCGCTCCCTGAAACGGCGATGCGACTCCGGCGCCGTCGAGGACAAGACTGTTGCTACCCAGATTGACGACGCCATTGAGCGCGCCCGAACCATTCGATTCGAGCAGCCCGACCGTCAGATCGGAACTCCGGCTGCTGAGATCCAGCAGCCCGCCACCTTGCGAGTTCGCGCCCTGATCGAGAACGATCGTCGAGCCTGACGCATCCGACGTTCCATTGAAGGCAAGCGTACCGCCTTGCGCTGCCCACAGCGCCGCGCCACCGGTGCGAGTAGCGTTGGTGAACGTCACCTTGCCGAGCGCTTCGGCCTTGGCGCCGAACGCACCGGGCGATAGCGTCGCCGCGCCGAGATTGCCCGTACCGAGCACGACCTCCGCGCCGTTGCGTGCGTCGATTGCCGCCGCGCCGGCACCCGAAAGCGAAAAGCTCGCGAAATCGAGGCCGAGAGAATCGAACGAGAGCGAGAACGGGCTCGTCGTACGGTTCAGGTTTTCGCCGTCAGCCGCAAAGCCATTGGCGTTCTCGCCTGTTGTCGAAATCTTCGTGCTCGGATCGAACGCGACGGAAAGCCCCGCCGTATTCGCATTCTGCGGGTTGTAAACCACACCGTCCGCACCCGCCCCGCTCGTTTGAATGCTGACTCCCGTTCCTGGCCCCGCGAACAAGTGAGCATCGAGTCTCCCCTGACTTAGATAGATTCCATAGGCCTGCGTCCCGGTCGTGATGACGTTCGTATTCGAAACATTGACGGTCCCGTCGAGCAGATTGATGCCCGCTGCGTATTTATAGTTGCCGAATGCCGTACTCGATGGATCGGCGTCGCCGTTTGTTTGCACCGTGTTCGTCGTCGCACCGCCAAGCGTGAACGACATCGAATTGGGCGAGTGACGCTCGGACTGAATGCCCGCCGTTCCCTTCCCCTGCGCGTTGATCGTGAGCGCTGTGGCATTCAGCGTACCGCCGATACCGGTCACTGCCGCACCGTCGATATTTTGCGAATTGATCGTCACGTGATCGAGCGCGAGGCTGCCCTGTTGCATATTGACGCCGTAGCCGTTGCCGTAAAAGCCGTTGGCTCCGGTATCGAGCATATTGATCGTCACGTTCTTGACGAGTCCCGTCGCTATCCCCGCGTCGGAATAGTCGATCCCGGTTTCGTAAGCGTATGTCCCGCTCGCACTCCAGCCGAGAACATTGACCGCACTCCTCGTCTGGTCTCCGCCGTCCAACGAGAACCGCTCGGCGTTGCCCACCGATATGCCACTGTGATTGGCGGTGACGTTGATGCTCGAAGTGGACACGAAGCTGCCCGCGTTCACCAGCTTGATCCCGTCGTTGGGCGAGATCGCCGCGCCGATCGTCAACGAGCCCGTCGGATCGTTGCCGTTCCATGCCCCGCCTTTCTCCACGTAGATGCCTAGAAGCGTGGCATCGATTGCCACCTTCGTGCCCCCCGTCAGCGTGGCAGACGCCGAATAGGGCCCAGCCAATGGAGCAACACCATTCCCCGAAATGAAAATGCCGGTTCCCGCGCGCGTCAGCAGGTTGATCTGCAAGTCCGCGCCGTTCAGCAATAACGCTGCCGTCGAACCGGCACTCGAGCCGCCGACGGATATCCCGGTCTCCGTACCGCTCGTGGCGAGACCCACGATCTTTTGCGAGCCCTGCAACTCGATCGCCGTGTTCAGCGAATTCGAGTTGACGGCGATGAACGTCGCAACGGCCGACGCACCATCGCCGGCGTTGGGTCCACGCTGATCCGTGTACATGTCGTCGCCGCTCGCGGTAATCGTCGTCCCCGTGTCGTCGTTCGAGAAAAGGTTCTGCGTCCGCGTGTCTCCGAAATAGACCGCCTGGCACACGCCTAGATTGCTCGTTACCGAATTGCCGACCCACGTGTACCCGTTCGTGCATGCCGCTCGTGCCGGTGTATAGACCACGCCGGCTGAAATCAGCGATGCAAAGAGCGCGCTATATTTCAATCGTTGACGATGTGGGGTTCTGTTCCGCATTGCAGGTCGTGCTACACGTCGAGAGAAAAATTCAGAAAGGTCCGATCGGCACTGGCCTGCAAGGCCAAAACATCCGAACGGTTCAGTTGCATGACCTCTTGATCGAGCGTGATCGACCATTCGCTGTGCCCATAAACGATTTCGCCGATCCGGACGGGTTGGCTCGCTTCCGACTGCAAAAGCAGCGCAAGGCTGGCGCCTTCCGATGGGCTGCCGCCTGGAACCGAGCGAATGACCGGATCGGCACTCGTCAATGTCCGCGGCGCAGGGATCACCCAGGCCGCGACAACGCCTTTGGCGTAGGTGCCAAAGAGGCTGCACGTGTGACGCGCCACGACGGGAGGCCGCTCGCCCGAATCGATCAGCGTGATTTGAACGGGCTCCGAACGCTTCCCGCCGAATTCGTAATAAACGTCGTAGCACTGCCCTGGTGCCGGCAATCGATCCTTGGTAAAGCAGATATCCTGTACGGCGCGCTTCGAATCGTTAACCGGAAAATTCTGGCTCTTGTCGCCGAACCAAACGACGACTTCTCCTCCTTGCCCGTACGGCACGAGAACGCTGACCACCACCGGGTCGCCAGGGTCGTTGACGATATCGGGGTTGGGCGGATTGAGGCGCTGCAGATCGAGCACGCCGTCCGTGGCTTGAAAAAGCCGGACCGATGGCAGTGCAGCGTTGGCTTCGATTTTCACTGTTCCCCCATGACGGAATCGATCACTTCGTCAAAACAGCTCGGCGGTGTATCCGTTCGGCAAAATGGTGTCGATGCCGATCAAAAGGTCCTGAGACGAATAGGCGATGCGTTTTATTTCCACGTGGGTGCCGCGCACCACGTCGTAATTCACACGGATCGTTCCGACGTCGCCCGTCGACTGCTCCTGGCCCAGGCCCCAGAACGGCTGCGGCAGGAACGGCCACTCGACGAACCCGTTCTCGATGTCGAACCGCGTGACATACCAATTGAACGGGCCGCCGAGGGATACACCCAGCGGTTCATCCGAACCGCGCCGGTAAGCGTTCAAATAGATGTGAATACGAATTTCATCGCCGATTTCGATTTGTGCCTGATCGAGTGGCACACGGATATGCAATTCGCGCGACAGCAGCGCGGCGTTGATGGGCCAACCGTCCAGGCTCTCGCGAAGCTGCGGCGCATTCAGCGTTCGATTCCCTTCGTCATTGGACGATGCGGGCGGAGGCGTACCTGCTGCGTTGAAGTCCCAACTGCTCGATACGCGTATGACCAGGCTATAAACGACATAGATCATCGAATTTCGCGTGGCGTCGTCGAACGGGGCCGTCTGCGAGCGCAGCACGGAATTCTGGAACGGCATCGTAATGTCGGCGTCGCCCCCGATGTCTGCTTGCCGGAGCCTTTTCGAGCTTTGAAACCTGCCGTTGCAAAGCAGGAAGAGCCATTGATCCGCACCGATGTCCACGTATTGAGGGATGTCCGCCAACTCGTAGGAGGGCCCGCTCAGTTGAACCGGGTCGTCGGTCTGAGGCGACTCGAGGGTCGACCACTGAGCATTCGGATCGACGATCAGATAAGGTCCCAATCCGCCTGCGTTCGTCCCGATCTGGTACGTCAACGCACCGATACTCGAGGTCTTGCCCTTCGGACACAGATAGAGCTCCGCCACGCCGTTATCGTCGGTATAGAGGTAGACGGAGTCGTCGTCATAAGCCGCATCGCCGTTCAGCGCGCGCGCTCCGCTATAGCGGTCGTACAAGAGAATCTGCCTGCCTTTGATCAACTCCGGAGTGGACATGCTCGAGGTCACCCGCACGAAGACGTTAGGCAGGCCCACCTGGCTTTCGGGATCGGTGACTTGAAAGCGATAGTAGAGATAGTTGTTGCCCGGGTTATCGGGCGACTGATCCTGCTCGGCATAATCGAGCCAGAAGTCGGACGATTGATTCTCTTCGGGATAAGCCAGCCCGAATCCGTCGATGTAGCTCGGGCAGACGCAGGAAACAGGGTTGATCGTATAGGGCAGATCGGCGGATCGACGGCTGTTGTCGAGATAGGCGTAGGTCATGCCATTCCCGAGATCCCGGCCTGTCACCCGAACAACCAGTTTTGCGTACCATTTTTCTCCGGCATCGGGCGCTCTCAGTAGCGGCACACCGACAGCGAACTCACCGTCCACGGGCACCCAATCGTTGCCGACCGGCTGCAGCTGCTCGTATTCGCCAACGTGCGAAAAATATACGAGCGTACCGTCGACGATGTCGCCTTCCGCGTGATCGAGCGTTGCCGTCAATATCACGCGTTGATAGTTGTAAAAGGCGTATTCCCCGCCGGTCTCCTGCGAAGGGCAATCCGTTGTAAGCGTCAGCGGCATGAATCTCTCGTCGAAAATGAAAAACCTGCTCCGCTATAGCGCCAGTGCAACGAAGAAGCGCGCGTTACTCACCCCATCCAGTTCGATGGAAATGAGGTCCTCTTTATGAAGGTCGACATTCGTGTTGCCCACCGCGCTCACCGTCCATTCATTGCCGTCGCTCGATTGCACGACGGCAATCGACTCGGTCCCACCATCGGGAGGAATTCGTTGAATCTTCAACCGAACGTCGGTGGCGGTCGCCCCGGGCGGAGCGAATCCGTTCAACGAACGCACGACTATGTCGCTATTCGTCGAGAGCGAATAGTCCGCGGGCACGACCCAGCTACCGATCACGCCGCAGACATAGGTGCCAAAAAATGCCGTACCGATGGTGGTCACGGGCCCGCCACCGGCATACGACGAATGGGTGACTGTCACCGGGATCGCCTCCGAGTTCGAGATGTTTCCTGTCCGGCTCGCAACCGAATACGCAACGTGATAGCTGCCGGACGCCAACGCCGATAACGGACGTACACGCACTTCGGCGACGTACGCTTCGTCCTTGAATTGCGCCGGATTCGGCAGATATGCGAGTCTGACGATCGACCTGTCGTATTCATCTCTGAATACGACCGTTACGCGATCGCCCCATCCGAGCTGCGCGTAGGCCGGTATCTCCACCTTTATCGCACCCTCGGCCGTGATGTCCGGCGACCCGAGATCGAGGATCCCGCCTTGGGCCTGCGGCAGACCCGGCGGCGACAACAAGGTGTTCTGGCCCACGCCCGGACCGTTGAACGCAACTCTCATGATCCGCCCCGTCAATAGTGCAGCCACCGACGTCAAAAGACCTCGATTGCAGGCCGCACCGCGATACGTTTGTCATACCCCGCCGGCACGGAGCGTATAGATCGTGTATTGAGGCGTTGCTTTCGAGTATTCGTTGCTCGCCTTGAATTGGAAAATAATGGTTGATTTCTCTCCATTAGGACCGACGCTCCATCCTCGCAGGCTAGGCGAGTTGATCGGCGTCTCGATAGAGTCACTGTTGAGATTGTCCTGCGTTACCGGGAGACTTGTAACATTAAAGATCACAGGCGTAAAATTACTAAAGCGATCATATCCCGCGATCAGCCCATAGATCGTAAACGTGTCATTCAAGTTAGGCTTGTATTGCGGCAACCATGACGCCCAGCTGATTTTTGCGGTAAGACCATTTTTGATATCTTGCGCATTGATGACATGGTCCGCCTTAAACTCCACAATGCTCAACGGAGGAAATTTCTGATCCCCAACCGGGAATGGCGAGACAGTTCCAGAATCATCTTCATCCCCAAAAGCTGCGAACGTGTATTCTGTCGACTTGACCGCCCCATTTTCCGGCCTGACGATCAAAATCAGCATCTTATTATCGCCACCCGTACTCGAATAGTTCAACAAACTTGGAGCGATTTGAAAAAATGGCTGGTTACTCAGGATCAAATTTTTGTCGTTGGGCACGACTTTCTTTCCCGTTTCCGGCAGGACGGTTCCATTGACGCCGAGGAACAATGTATCGTCGACGTGTATTTGCCCATTCGAAATGGTGGTACTCGGCACAATGACACCCATCGGCGGACCGGACGGGTCGATGTTGACCTGACCGCTCGCCCCGTCGATCGCCGGGGGATCCACTTGCGCATCCTTCGGAACTTGTGCGAGGTCGACGATGATCAGCCCCGGAAGGACGATGCCCTCCGTTCCGACGTCCATGGTCAGCGTCACGAGGTTCCAGCTCGTGAGCGGCGTATTCGCTGTAACGTAGAAGTCAAGTACGCCCTGCGCGTCGCTATCGATCCATACCGACTGCTTGTCGGCAGTGGGGCGAATTTCGGTTTTGCTTGCGTCGAAGAAGTGGAGACACGTCAGATCAGCTTGCTCGCTACCCGGGCTCAGGAAGATTCTCGCGGAAAACGGCTTCTGTACCGCAGCCCCCGTTTCGTCCATGACCTGGTAAGCGCTTATGTGCAGACCGTCATCGTTAGTCGCCTGCGTATTGTTTCCCGGCAGCAAGAATTCATACGCCCAAAGCGGGTTGAGAGACACATCCTTGGTTACATATTGGACGTCGGGATTATATTTCAGCGGGGTCGGGGGGGTTGCCCCACTCCCCGTGATATAGACGTTCCAAGTCGCAATTTCGCCCCCTTTGCCTTGGATAACAATGTCGATTCCATAGTCAGATTGACTGGAAACCACTGGCTGAATCAACTTACCCATCGAATCCGGATGGACCGCAGTGCCCGTCGGGCTTATGCCATCGGGATTCTGCAATGGATGTTTCTCGTCATCCACAGCCACGCAGAATTGGACGTCGGTATAGCTATCGCCGGCCAGGTTATTCGTGTTGATACTGATCGGCACTTTCTGCCCTTCGTACACAATCGTATCAACGCGAGGTGTCGGGTCGCCGAGAGGGTTGCCGCCTGGCGCATTCGACGTAGCGGCCCGGTGCTCGATCGTTGCGCTCGTCGAACCGTTAGATTCCACTTGTTGGTCTTCCATTTTCTCGATCTCCGGAAAGGTCTGCCAGCAATCCTTTTGCTGGAGCGAGCCTGCGCGGATTCCAGGCCCGGCGCCGATTTTCGACGGCATGGAACCACGATACATCCGGTTGAAGCGGATCTATCCCAACGGTTTTAATAGGATCGTTATTTGCGGAGTCCGGCGACCGGCGCGAGATTCGCGGCGCAATCGCCTACGATCCGGCCGGACTGGAAACGCCAAGCCATACATGAGAAAAGCCCGCTTCGGCATTGGCCGAAGCGGGCTTCGTTGAAATCGTTCAGGCGAACGGCCCGGGTATGATCCCGGTCCGGCTCACTCCACCGACAACTGCAAATGCAGCTGGGACCGTGTCACGGTGCTGTCGTTGACATCCCCGGCCGAGTCGCGGTCGGCTTGCGATGCCGGCGCCGTCCGTGCGCGTTCGATGACGTCGAGATATTCGGTCGTGATATCGCCGGTGATGTAATCGCCATCGAAACACGATGCCTCGAAATGCGCAAGCGACGGATTGATATCGCGCACCGCCTGCTTCAACGCTTCGACATCCTGATAAACGAGGTGATCCGCGCCGATGATCTTCGCGACTTCATCATCCGTACGGCCATGCGCGACGAGCTCGCCGCGCGTGGGCATATCGATGCCGTAGACATTCGGAAACTTCACCGGCGGTGCCGCGGACGCAAAGATGACTTTGTTCGCGCCCGCATCGCGCGCCATCTGAACGATTTCATGCGAGGTCGTGCCGCGTACGATCGAATCGTCGACGATCAGCACATTCTTGCCCTTGAATTCGATCGCCATGGCGTTGAGCTTCTGGCGGACCGATTTCTTGCGCACAGCCTGACCGGGCATGATGAACGTGCGGCCGACATAACGGTTCTTGAAAAAACCCTCGCGATACTCGATGCCGAGCTTCGCGGCCACCTGCATCGCCGCAGGCCGCGACGAATCGGGAATTGGCATGACCACGTCGATCGGCACATCGGGCAACTCGCGCTTGATCTTTTCGGCAAGATAATCGCCCATGCGCAGCCGCACGTTATAGACCGGCACGCCATCGAGCACCGAATCGGGCCGCGCGAGATAGACGTATTCGAAGATGCAGGGATTGAGGCTCGGTTTGTCCGAGCATTGCTGGGCGTGCAGCCGGCCTTCCTGATCGATGAAGATCGCTTCGCCGGGCGCAACATCGCGCACGAATTCGAAACCGATGCCCTCGACGGCTACCGATTCCGAGGCCACCATCCACTCGACGCCCTCATCCGTTTCGAGCTTGCCGATGCAAAGCGGACGAATGCCGAACGGATCCCGGAAGGCAAGCAGGCCGTAGCCCGCGATCAACGAAACGATGGCGTAGGAGCCGCGTACGCGGCGATGCACGCCGGCAACGGCCTTGAACACCGTCGCCGGGTCGAGCTGAAGGCCCGACGTCGCAAGCTGCACCTCGTGTGCGAGCACGTTCAGCAAGACTTCGGTGTCGGAATTCGTGTTCACGTGGCGCCGATCGATACGAAACATCTCGTCTTTCAGCTGCTGCCAATTCGTGAGATTGCCGTTATGCGCGAGGATGATGCCGAAAGGCGCGTTCACATAGAACGGCTGGGCCTCCTCTTCGCTCGATGCCGAGCCGGCCGTCGGATAGCGCACCTGCCCGATGCCCGAAGTGCCCGGGAGGCTGCGCATGTTGCGCGTGCGGAACACGTCGCGGACCATGCCGTTGGCTTTCGACATGTGGAATGTACTGCCGTTCGCCGTCGCGATGCCGGCTGCGTCCTGGCCGCGATGCTGCAAAAGCAGCAGGCTGTCGTAGATCAGCTGGTTGACGGGAGAGTGAGAGACTACGCCTACGATGCCGCACATGGCAGGTCCTTCAAAGATACGAAATCAGATTCGCACGTACTGAGCAAGCGCCTCGGGAAGCAGCGGTTTCAGCTTGTGCACGCCTTCCACGGCATAGGGCCGCAGCAAAGCGTTACGCCAGAATTCCTGTTTCGGCAGATCGGTCAACCCCGCCAGCACGACGAGCACCAGAACCAGCAGGATCCCGCGCACGATCCCGAACATCATGCCGAGCGAACGGTCCACGCCGTCCAACCCGCTTGCCGCAACGAGGCGCGAAATCAGCGCGCTCACGATACCGGCAACGAGCACCACGCCCACCATGACCGCCGCGAACGCCAATAACCACTGCGTCAACGCGCCACCCGGCCAGTTAGCTGGAATATAGGGCACCAGGACCCCAACATAGCGGCTGGCCACAAAAAAAGCCGCCACCCAGCCAATCAGCCCAAATACCTCCGCAAGCAGGCCGCGCCACGCGCCACGCAGCGCCGACAGGCCGATCACGGCCAGCGCGGCATAATCGAACGCAGTCAGCATCGCCACGCCGTCACTGCGCCGAATTGGCCGTCAGCCCGGCTTCACGCACCTTGGCGATGGCCGAGGACGCCGCCGCCCGATCGGCGAACGGCCCGGCGCGCAGCATCGAGCGTGTCGAGCCATCCGCTTGCTTGCGATGTTCGATATAGGCCGGCACGCCGGCCGCCTTGAGCTTGCTTTCCCACCGCTTCGCGTTCGCGTCGTCGGCAAATACGCCGAGCTGCACCGCAAAGCGCGCACCCGGCGCGGCCGTTGCCGCTGCCGAACCGGTATTCGGCTCGTTCGTCGTCGCGTTCGCGGCATCGGCCGCGGTGGTGGCCTCTTTGCCGGACGAGGTCTTTGCGGCCGACCCAGCGGCTTTCGAGGAACCTTGGCTACGGGCCGATTGCGGCGCCGCACCGGCCGATTTCACGGCGGGCTGCGCCGCTTTGTCCGATTTGTCGGATGGAGTGGATTTGTCCGAGCCGCCGGTTTCCTCGGCGCGGGCAGCAGAGCGCGCCGCCGACGAGCTTGCCGCTGCGGCAGCCGCGCCGCTCGCGCTATCCGGTGCCACGTCCGCCGTCACGTCACGTTTGCGAGCCGTATCGTCGTTTGCATGCGAGGGCACTGTGGCGGGACGGTTGGGGATATCGATGGCGATATCGTCAGTTACAGGCCTCGGGTGCGAATCGAGCACCATCGGCAGAACTACGACGGCCCCGATCACGAGCGCAATTGCGCCGACGAGCCGGCGCCGAGCACGCTGCTTTTCGGGAAGTGTGGGATCGAGCAGCATCGCGTCCGCATCGGCCGCGCGCTCGGTGCGACGGCGGCTGCCTTCGGTGCGCGCCGATCGGACATTGGCGCCACGCCGACGCGGCGCGTCGTCTTTATTGCCGAACGAAAAAAGTCCCATGAATTGCTGAAATCCTGGCCCGCGCCCGAATCCGGTCAATGTTGCCGCGACTTGCGGTAGGCCATCACGCCGCCGACCGTGAAGAAACTGCCGAAAACCACGATTCTATCATCGTCCGTCGCTCGGCTTACGGCATCTTCGAACGCCAGCGCCGGCGTTGCAAAGCGCTTGACGCTGCTGTCGGGCCCATCGGCGATGCCCAGGCCGCGCAGTTCGGCTTCGAGCGCTTCGGCCGAAGCGGCGCGCGGTGTCGACAGATCCGTCACGCACCAGTGGTCGACTTCACCTTTCAGATGCTTGACGACACCGGCAATATCCTTGTCGCGCATGGCTCCGAACACGGCATAGGTGTAGCGGAAAAAGCCCATGCCGCCCAGGTTTTGCGCAAGCGCGGCAGCCGCGTGGGGGTTGTGGGCGACGTCGAGCACGATCGCCGGCCGTCCGGGCAGCACCTGAAAGCGTCCCGGCAATTCGACGTTGGCCAGTCCGAGGCGCACGTCCTGCGCTGAAACGGGCAGCCGCTCGCGCAGCGCCTCGAGCGCAGCCAGCGCCGCCGATGTGTTGATCAGCTGGTTCGCGCCGCGCAACGCCGGATAGGCGAGCGCGGAGCGTCGCATCGTCGGTCCGACATAGCTCCATTGCTGGCGCTCGCTGCCGGCCTGGCCTTCGTAGCGGAAATCGCGTCCAAAGAGCCACAGCTCGGCGCCGATGGCGGCCGCGTGGTTGACGAGCGTCTGCGGAGGCGCGGGATCGGCGCAGACCGCCGGTCTGCCGCCCCGGAAGATCCCGGCCTTCTCGAAGCCGATTTTCTCGCGCGTATCGCCGAGATAGTCGACATGATCGAGGTCGATGCTCGTCACCACCGCGCAATCGGCATCCACGATATTGACCGCGTCGAGCCGCCCGCCGAGCCCGACTTCGAGAATCACCGCATCGAGCCCGCTCGCCGCGAAGCAATGCATGATCGCGAGTGTCGTGAATTCGAAGTAGGTCAGCGAAACCGGCTCGGGCAGGCTCGTGCGTGCCGCCTCGACTGCTTCGAAATGCGGCAGCAGCACGGCATCGGCCGCATTTTCCCCGTTGATGCGCGCGCGCTCGTTGAATTCGAGCAGGTGCGGCGACGTATGGCATCCGACCTTATAGCCGGCGCGCAGCAGAATCGATTCGAGAATCGCGCAGGTCGAGCCCTTGCCGTTCGTGCCGCCCACCGTGATGACCGGGCACGCGAAGGTGAGGCCGAGCGCCTCCTTGACCTTGCCGATCCGGGCGAGCCCCATGTCGATGCCGACGGGGTGCGCCGACTCGAGATGCGCGAGCCAGGCGTCGAGACTGGCGTAAGTCGTCACGCGACCGCATCCGCCGGTTGGCGCGTGAGCAAAGCGATCAGCCGCGCCAGCTCTTCGCGCAGCTTGCGCCGGTCGACAATCATGTCGATCGCACCTTTTTGCAGCAGGAATTCGGCGCGCTGGAACCCTTCCGGCAGTTTTTCGCGCACTGTCTGCTCGATCACGCGCGGGCCGGCAAAGCCGATCAGCGCCTTCGGCTCGGCGATGACCACATCCCCCAGGAACGCAAAACTGGCCGACACGCCGCCCATCGTCGGATCGGTCAGCACGGAAATGAACGGCAGCTTGGCCTCGGACAGCTTCGTCAGCATGGCCGTCGTCTTCGCCATTTGCATCAGCGACAACAGGCTTTCCTGCATGCGAGCACCGCCCGACGCCGTCACGCAGATGAACGGCACCTGCTGCTCGAGCGCATTTTGGGCGCCGCGCACGAAGCGCTCGCCGACGACCGAACCCATCGAGCCGCCCATGAACGCGAACTCGAAGCAGGAGACCACGACCGGCAGCGTATGAATGGCACCGCCCATGACCACCATCGCGTCGGTTTCGCCCGTGTCGTCCATCGCATCCTTGATGCGGTCCGGGTACTTGCGGCTGTCCTTGAACTTGAGGGCGTCGACCGGCACGATCTCCTGACCGATTTCATAGCGGCCTTCGGCATCGAGCAGCGCATCGAGTCGCGCCCGCGCGCCGATGCGCATGTGATGGCTGCACTTCGGGCAAACATGCAGATTCGCTTCCACGTCGTTGCGATACAACACCGCTTCGCACGAGGGGCATTTCACCCAGAGCCCTTCCGGAATGCCCTTGCGGCTTTTCGGGTCGGTCTGTTTGATCTTCGGTGGCAGCAGTTTGTCGAGCCAGCTCATACTCGTTCCTTTCAATGGTCTCCCGGCCGCGGCCTGCCCCGTCTCGGGCAGGCCGGCGTCGGTTAACGTTCTTGGCATTCTTCGGGCACCGCTCGTGCGTCGCGTGGACCGGAAAAGATCCCGCCCCATTTGTGATTTTTCGCGGCTACTGTCCGTCGAGGGCGCGACGCACCTCGGCGACGAACGCCGTCAGCGCGCTCGCGGCGGCCTCGGGCGGTGTTTCTTCGAGCAATTGCACGATACGGCTGCCGATCACGACGGCATCGGAAACCTCGGCCACCGCGCGAGCCGTACTGGCATCGCGGATGCCGAAACCCACGCCGACCGGCAGCCGAACATGCGACTTGATGGCCGGGATTTTACTCGCGATGCTGGAAACGTCCAGATTTGCCGCCCCCGTCACTCCTTTGAGCGAGACGTAGTAGACGTAACCGCTCGCCACCTTGCCGACGGACGCAATGCGTTCGTCCGTCGAAGTCGGCGCAAGCAGGAAGATCGGATCGATGCCGGCCGAGCGCATCGCCGCCGCGAAATCGATCGACTCCTCGGGCGGATAGTCGACGACGAGCACGCCGTCGACACCGGCTTGCGTCGCGGCCGTCGCGAACGCCGCCGTGCCCATGCGCTCGATCGGATTCGCATAGCCCATCAGCACCACGGGGGTCTCGCTGTCGCGCTCGCGAAAGCGCTTCACGTCGTCCAACACATTGCGCAGCGAGACGCCTCGCGCCAATGCGCGCTCCGACGAACGTTGAATCACGGGGCCATCGGCCATCGGATCCGAAAACGGCACGCCGAGCTCGATGACATCGGCGCCGCCCGCCACCAACGCGTGCATGAATTCGACCGTCCGGGCGGGATCGGGGTCGCCCGCCGTCATGAACGGGATCAATCCCTTGCGGCCTTGCTCGGCAAGCGCCGCGAATGTTTTTTCAATACGGGACATGATGAGTTCTCTTGTAAGGGTTGCGCCGGTCGTGCCGTGGCGTGAACGAATCCGCACTGCGGGTCATCGGGGCATCGACTCAGGCACCGCGGCGGTTGCAGCCAAAGGCTCGCGCCTGACCGCACCCACACGCTCGCGCGCGATTGCGCAATAAGTTTCGTTGATCTCGTAGCCGACGAACTCGCGTCCGTGACGCGCACAGGCCACGGCCGTGGTGCCGCTGCCCATGAACGGGTCCAACACGCGTCCGCCCGGCGGACAGCTCGCGAGCACCATGCGCTCGACGATCTCGAGCGGCTTTTGCGTGGGGTGATCGACACGCTCGGCATGTTGGCGATGCAAGCGCGACACGGACCAGACATCCTTCGGGTTATAGCCCACCTCGAGCCACTTGCTGCCTTCGAACAGCTTGCGCGAACGCGCTTTCTTCGTTGCAGCGTCGTACGGAATCCGCACGGGATCGAGATCGAAGTAATACTGCTTCGATACCGCGAAAAACCCGATATTGTCGTGCACCGAAGTGAAACGCCGCGTCGTGCCGCCCATGCTCGGCACCCGTCGGTCCCAGATGATCTCGTTGACCATCGTCAGCCTGGTCTTGAGAAACGAGAAAATCTCGGGCGCGTACTGCCAGGTGCAAAAAACGTAGAGCGAACCCGTCGCTTTGAGCTTCGGGATGGCGAGCTCCAGCCAGCAGCGCGTCCAGGCGAGGAATGCCTCACCCGTCAGCATGTCCGAGTCGTTACCGTAGTCCTTGCCGAGCGCGTAAGGCGGATCGGCGACGATGAGGTCCACCGATGCATCGGGCAGATTCGCCGCATCGACCAGAAAATCGCGGTTGTGCAGCTCGATGCCCGCATGGGCCGCATGCGCGGCCGCCAGCGGGCGGTCGGCCGCCCGGCCCGGCGCCGGCATGGGCGTGCCGCCCGCGCCGGGCTGCGGCTCCTCGAAGTCGTCGATCACCTCACGCATCGCGGCGCGCTCTAAAAGCGGATGCCCGAGCGCTCGGCCACCGTGTGCATGTCCTTATCGCCGCGACCGGACAGGTTCACGAGCAGGTACTTGTCACGCGCCAGCGTGGGGGCGAGCTTGGCTGCATAGGCAAGCGCATGGCTCGATTCGAGCGCCGGGATGATCCCTTCGATGCGGCAGCAGTCGTGAAACGCCTTGAGCGCCTCTTCGTCGGTGATCGCGACATACTGCGCCCGGCCGCTATCCTTGAGCCACGCGTGTTCGGGGCCGACGCCCGGGTAATCGAGCCCCGCCGAGACCGAATGCGTTTCGATGATCTGCCCGTCGTCGTCCTGCAGCAAATACGTGCGGTTGCCGTGCAGCACGCCGGGGCTGCCGCCGATCAGCGATGCGGCGTGGCGCCCCGTTTCGAGCCCATCGCCCGCTGCTTCGACGCCGATGAGCTTCACGGCGGTATCGTCGATGTAAGGATAGAAGATGCCCATCGCGTTCGAGCCGCCACCGACGCACGCGATCACGGCATCGGGCTGGCGGCCGGTCAGCTCGGGCATCTGCACGCGGCATTCATCGCCGATCACGCGCTGGAAATCGCGCACCATCATCGGGTACGGGTGCGGCCCGGCCACCGTGCCGATGATGTAGAACGTGTTTTCGACATGGGTCACCCAGTCGCGCATCGCCTCGTTGAGCGCATCCTTGAGCGTGCGCGAACCCGATTCGACCGGGACGACCGTCGCACCGAGCAACTTCATCCGATAGACGTTGGCCGCTTGCCGGCGTACGTCTTCCGCGCCCATGTAGACGACGCACTCCATGCCGAAGCGGGCCGCGATCGTCGCCGTGGCCACGCCGTGTTGGCCGGCGCCGGTTTCGGCAATGACACGTGCCTTGCCCATGCGCTTGGCCAGCAGCGCCTGACCGATCACGTTGTTGATCTTGTGGGCGCCGGTATGATTCAGATCTTCGCGTTTCAAATAGAGCTGCGCACCGCCGAGCAGCTCGCTCCAGCGCTGCGCGTGATAGATCGGAGAAGGACGGCCGACGAAATATTTGAGCTCGCGCTCGTACTCGGCGATGAACGCCGGGTCCTGGCGAAAATGTTCATAGGCAGCACGCAGCTCATCGAGCGCGTGAACGAGTGTCTCGGCCACGAACGTGCCGCCATACGGGCCGAAATGGCCCTGCTGATCGGGAAGGTTGTACATATTCGTCACTCTTGCAGAAGCGGCGCGCGGGCCGCTGAAGGCTTTGCCGCGCCGCGTCGATTCACTGAGCATCCGCCTCGCGCACTGCGCGCACGAATGCCGCCATTCGGGCAGGATCCTTCATGCCCTTGGCGCCCGGCACTTCGATGCCGCTGGAGACATCGACCGCATACGGGCGCAAGCGATGAATCGCCTCACCGACGTTTTGCGCGTTCAACCCACCACTCAAAACGGCCCGACGCGCGAGCTCTGCAGGGATAAGTGACCAATCGAAAGTCTTCCCGCCGCCGCCATAGCCTTCGACATGGGTATCGAAAAGCAGGCCGCCGGCTGCTGAATAGTTAAGCGCCGATTCTACCAAATCGGCCGGCGTTGTCTCGGCCGCGATGCGTAGCGCGCGCAGCCACGGCAAACCGGCGACGTTGCCGAGCCGTTCGCATTGCCCCGGCGTCTCGTCGCCGTGGAACTGCAGCATGCCAAGCGGCACGTTGCTGGTCACTTCGCCGATCCATTCCTCGGTGGCGTTGACGAACAGCCCAACGGCCGTCACGAAAGGCGGCAATCCCGCCACGAGGTCGATCGCCTCGGCCACGCCGACCGCCCGCGGGCTCGGCGGGTAGAAGACGAGGCCGATCGCGTCGGCACCCAACTCGACCGCGAGCGCGATATCGCTGCGACGCGACAGCCCGCACAGCTTGATGCGGGTGCGATGCGGCATGTGGCCTGCCGGTTCCGGCGAGGCGGCTGTCGTTGAGGTCATGTCATTCGCTCCAAATACCGCCGAAAGGCATGCTGCCGAGCGACGCGGGCGGCACCGCGAACGGCTCGGGATATCCCACGCGCGCCAGATAAAGCCCCTCGGGCATGAAAGTGGGCGCTGCGCGGCCGCGGTCCCGGCTCGCCAGCACATCGGCCATCCAGGCGGCGGGATAGCGCCCCCGCCCGACCGCCACGAGGCAACCCATCAGGTTGCGCACCATATGATGCAGGAACGCGTTGGCTCGAAAACGCAAATGTACGATCTCGCCCGCGGCCCGAATGTCGATCTGATACAGATGCTTGACCGGCGTTTTC
>Ga0207647_10000259_pt1 | contig 43433 bp, 47 predicted proteins | sample KBSCornC2_FD_184295 | JGI IMG/M metagenome (GOLD analysis project Ga0207647, IMG submission 184295) | Corn rhizosphere microbial communities from Kellogg Biological Station, Michigan, USA - C2 (SPAdes) (version 2) | ecosystem: Host-associated > Plants > Roots > Rhizosphere ... | reverse complement strand
TGATGGCGAGCGCCGCGTCGGCGGACACGCTGCGCGAAGCACTGGTTTCGGCGTACAATACCAATCCCACGTTGACGACGCAGCGCGAAACGCTGCGCGCGACCGACGCGACGGTCGCGATCGCGAAGGCGGCGGGCCGGCCCCAGGTCAGCGCGGACGTTGGCCTCAACCGGACCGTTACGCAAAGTGGCGTTCTGGTTGCGACTGGGAAGGGCCCCACCCTCTCGGTGGGCGTAGATGTCAGTTATCCGTTGTTCAACGGCGGCTCGGTCAGGAATTCGGTTCGCGCGGCGGAGACGCGCGTCGAGGCCGGGCGGGCGACGCTTGCCGCCGTCGAAGGCGATGTCTTCACCCAGGCGGTCGCGGCTTACATGGACGTGATCCGCGACCGATCGGTGGTTGAGCTCAACCAGAACAACGTGAGGGTGCTGGAGACGAACCTCCAGGCGACGCGCGACCGGTTCGAGATCGGCGACCTCACCCGCACCGATGTCGCTCAATCCGAGGCGCGCCTGCAGCTCGGCCGGTCGCAGCTCGCCGGGGCTCAGGGCCAGCTGATCGCGAGCGAGGCGACCTACCGCCAGGTCATCGGCCATCCGCCCGGGCAGCTTGCGCCGCCGCCGCCGCTCCCGCCGCTGCCGACCACATCCGACGAAGCGGTCAAGATCGCGCTCGCCAACAACCCCGACCTCGTGGCTACTGCCCGCCAGGCGATCGCCTCCGGCTATGACGTGAACGTGGCCCGCGCCAGTCGGCTGCCGACGCTTTCGGTCGTCGGCAGCGAGACCTACGTCAATAATCTCGCCCACAATGGCCCAAGCGGCTTCCCGAACACCGGCGCCGAGACCAGCGTTGGCCTGAGCGCCCGCGTGCCGATCTTCCAGGGTGGGTTGCCCGCGGCGAGGATTCGCCAAGCCCAGGCGCAGCAGGGCCAGGCGCTGGAGACCGTCGTCGGCACCGAGCGAGCCGTGGTGCAGACCGCCCGCGCGGCGTTCGCCAATTACGAAGCCTCGCAACGGCAGATCCAGGCGCAGACCGTCGCCGTCCAGGCCAATCAGCTCGCGCTCGAGGGTGCGCGTGCCGAGCAGAGCGTCGGCACCCGCACCGTGCTCGACGTTCTGAACGCGGAGCAGGAGCTGCTCAACTCACAGGTCTCGCTAGTGACCGCGAAGCGCGACGCCTATGTCGCCGGGTTCCAGCTGTTGAACGCAATGGGCCAGGCCGAGGCGCAGGACCTCGGGCTCGACGGCGGACCGCTCTACGATCCGCTCGGCAACTACCGCCGCGTGGCCAACAACTGGAACGACTGGGCGAGCGATCCGCGGCACCCGACCGTCGCTACCCGCACCGTCGCGCCCGAAGAGATGCCGGCGAACCCGATCGTGACTCCGCAAATCGACTCTGCACGGATAGATGCGACGCCGCCGATTTCTCCGGTCGTTATTACCGACCCCAACGCTCCGGCGACCCCGCCTCCGCCGCCGGCAAGCTCGCCCGAACGCGGCTGATTGCGACTTGCGCGTGACTCCGGCGCGCCATTGAAGCTATCGTCGGGGGCTATGCAGACGCCCGGGCGCGAACCCTCGATGGAAGACATCCTTGCATCGATCAAGAAAGTGATCGCCGAGGAGAAGGAGCTGCGCGTCGGTGCGCAGCCCGTCGATGCCGTCGACGACGAGCCCCTGCCCGAGGATGAAACGCCGTCCGAGGACGTGCTCGAGCTCAACGAGCCGCTTGCCCCGTCCATGGACCTTGGACCGCCGCTGGTCGACGAGACGGTGGCCGGCCAGAGCCGCCAGAAGCTGGAAGCGCTGCAGACGGTCGCAGCGACGGTCCCGCCGGTAGCGGCGACCAACCCGCTGGAAGAGATCATCCGCGAGATGCTCCGCCCGATGCTCAAGCAATGGCTCGACGAGCATCTGCCGCAGATGGTCGACGAGCATGTGAAGCGCGAGATTTCGCGCATCACCGGACGGCCGCTCTAACAGTCGTTTCCCGGCGGGCGCGGCTTTGCTACGCCTGTGCCATGATCCAGCCCAAGCTCTTCCTCGCCGCCGCCGCCGTTTCGCTTGCGGCCAGCGCTGCCTTCGCCCGCCCAATGACCGCGACCGACATGCACATGATGCACCGGCTCGGTGCGCCGGAAGTGTCGGCCGACGGGAAGTGGGCCGTCTTCACCATCTCCGACACCGATCTTGCGAAGAACAAGCGCATCAACACGCTCAACCTGCTCGACCTGTCCAAACCGGGCGCGGCGCCGCATCCCGTTGCCGGAGCCGAGAAGGGCCACGACGCGATCCTGGATGCGGACGGCGACCTGTGGTTCCTGATGGCGGTCGATGGGCAGGACCAGCTGTTCCGCATGGGACTGGGGGCACGGCCGATACAGGTCAGCAACTTCAAGGGCGACATCAGCGGGTTCAAGCTCGCTCCGTCCGGCGACCGAGTGGTTATCTGGGCCGACCGCGATCTACGTTGCGCCAATCTCAATTGCGCTGGCCTGCGCGAGGCTCCGAACACCGGCAGCGGCCGCACCTACGATCAATTGTTCGTGCGCCATTGGGACACGTGGGCGACGCCGGGCGTCCGCTCGCGCCTGTTCACCTTTCCGGTGGCCGGCGGGAAGCTTGCCGGGGCCGGCGTGCCGGTCGAGGGCAAGCTCGTCGGTGACGCGCCGTCGAAGCCGTTCGGCGGTGGCGAGGAACTTGCGTTCTCGCCCGACGGCCGAACGCTCTACTTCGCCCTGCGCGAAGCGGGCCGGATCGAGGCAAGGTCGACCAACCTCGACATCTTCCAGGTTCCGACCGACGGCTCGGCTGTGCCGGTGAACCTCACCGACGCCAACGACGGCATGGACAATCTTCCGACGGTGTCGCCCGACGGCCGGACGCTGGCTTACTTTGCCATGGCGCGCCCGACCTATGAGGCCGACCGACAAATACTGATGCTTCGCGATCTCGCCACCGGCGAGGTTCGTCCGCTGACGCAAGGGTGGGACCGCTCGGTTGGGTCGCTCGAATGGGCGAAAGACGGCCGCAGCCTGATCGTCACCGCCGAGGATACGCTGGAGCAGCCGGTGTTCCGGGTCGATGCCGCCACCGGGGCGGTCACGCGCCTCACTCGTGACGGGCATTTCGGAAATACCCATTCGCTTTCTGACGGCAGCGTCCTTGCAACGATGAACAGCATCATGGCCCCGGACGATCTCTATCGGATCGGCCCGAACGGCAGCCTCTCCCAGCTTACCAACGTCAATGGCGCGCTGCTTGCCCAGATGGACCCGGTGAAGTTCCAGAAGTTCAACTTCAAGGGCGCGAACAACGATACGGTGTGGGGCTGGACGCTAAAGCCGGTTTCAAACGAGATCGCATGCACGAGGACGGGCTGTCCCGTGCCCAAGCTTCCGATCGCCTTCCTGGTCCACGGCGGGCCGCAGGGCACCTTCTCCAATAGCTGGTCGTACCGCTGGAACCCGCGCGTCTTCACATCGCCCGGCTACGCAGCGGTCAGCGTCGATTTCCACGGGTCGACCGGATACGGCCAGGCCTTCACCGACGCGATCCACCAGAATTGGGGCGGCTGGCCGCTCGAGGATTTGCAGAAGGGCCTCGCCTTCGTGACCGCCAACGACCCTTCGCTGGACGCCAACCGCGCCTGCGCGCTCGGTGGATCATACGGCGGCTATATGATGAACTGGATCGAGGGAAACTGGCCCGACCGGTTCCGCTGCATCGTCCAGCACGACGGTGTGTTCGACGCCCGAGCCATGGCCTACGAGACCGAGGAGCTGTGGTTCGACGAGTGGGAGCACGGCCAGCACCCCTATTACGAAGCGCCGGGCGAATATGAGAAATGGAACCCGGTCAACTTCGTCCAGAACTGGCGAACGCCACAGCTGGTGATCACCAGCGAGAACGATTTCCGAATCCCCTACACGCAGGGCCTCGCGGCCTTCACCGCACTCCAGCGCCGCAACATCCCGTCGCGACTGCTGGTCTATCCGGACGAGAACCACTGGGTGCTTATGCCGAAGAACTCGATCCAATGGTATGACGAGGTGTTCGGCTGGATGAACCGCTGGATGGGCGACGGCGCACCGGTGACGAACCAGCCAACGGCCGCTCCGCGCCCGACGAAGGGTGAACGCGGACAATAGGTGAGTGCCGCTAGCATTCTCTTCACATGAAGAGGGCGCCGGACCATGCCGGCGCCCTCCACCCCCACCCCCATGTGAGGGCTAACGAGCTTCCGGTAACCGGTCCTCGTCAGCCAGATCGCTGAACTTGGTGAAGCGGCCTTCGAATTTGAGCCGTTCCTTGCCCGTGCCGCCGTGGCGGTTCTTGGCGACGATGACTTCGGCAAGGCCGTAGGCGCGGGCCATCTTTTCCTGCCAGGCGGCGAGCTCGGGATCGTCGTCGCCGGGCTGCTTCGCGGCGAGATAATAATCCTCGCGGTAGATGAAGAGCACGATGTCGGCGTCCTGCTCGATCGAACCCGATTCACGAAGGTCGGAGAGCTGCGGGCGCTTGTCCTCGCGCTGTTCGACCGCACGGCTGAGCTGCGAGAGGCCGATGACCGGCAGGTCGAGTTCCTTGGCGAGTTGCTTCAGGCCTCGCGAAATCTCCGAGATTTCCTGGACGCGGTTGTCGCCGGCGCTCCCCTTGCCCGATCCCTGCAGCAGCTGAAGATAGTCGACCACGACGAGGCCGATGCCCTTCTGCCGCTTCAGCCGGCGAGCCCTCGCCCGCAGCGCCGCGATCGTCAGTCCGGGCGTATCGTCGATGTAGAGCGGCAGGCTGTGCAGCCGGTCGGCGGTCCGAGCGAAGGAGGCGAATTCCTGGCGGCCGATGTTGCCGGTGCGGATCTGCTCGGCGGTGACCTGCGACTGCTCGGACAGGACACGGGTGACGAGCTGCTCCGCCGACATTTCGAGGCTGAAGATCGCAACGGGCGCACCGGCCGATTTGGCGGCTTCGATCCCGTCCGCCTGGTCCTGCAGGAAGCGCTCGGCAGTGGCAAAGGCCATGTTGGTCGCGAGTGCGGATTTACCCATGCCCGGACGTCCCGCAAGGATGATAAGATCCGACCGCTGAAGGCCACCGATGCGCGAGTTCATGCCGCTGAATCCGGTGGTTATGCCGGTGAGTCCCCCGCCCCGGTTCAGCGCCGCCTCGGCGCTCCGGATCGAGGCCATGGCCGCCTCGCCGAAGCTCTTCGCCTTGCCTTCGGCGCCGCCTTCTTCGGCGACCTTGTACAGGTCCGATTCCGCACGCTCGATCTGGGCGAGCGGGGCGACCTCCTCGCTCGTATCCAGCGCGCCTTCAACCAGGTCGCGGCCGACGCCAACGAGGGCGCGGAGCAACGCCAGATCGTAGATTTGAGCAGCGAAATCGCGGGCGCCGATGACCGCCGCGCCCGATCCGGTCAGCTGGGCGAGATAGGACGCGCCGCCCACTTCCTTCATGGCTTCGTCGCCGTCGAACATCGGCTTCAGAGTGACCGGATTGGCGACCCGGCCGCCGTCGGTCATGCGGAGGATCATTTCGTAGATGCGCCCGTGGAGCGGCTCGAAGAAATGATCGGGCCGAAGCTTCATCTGGACGTCTTCGACCAGGCGATTGTCGATCATCAGGGCGCCGAGCAGCGCCGCCTCGGCCTCGACGTTCTGAGGCAAGGACTGCAGTGCGGGTTCAGACGCGGATTCACTGATTCGGACAACTTCGGCCATGGCTTCGCTCCTACGCCGCTAAGGCCCCGCGGCAATGAGAACAAAAGTAGCACAAAAATCCGTGGCTGTGGATTGATTGTGCACGAATCATGCGGCTGTTCGGAAGAAGTCCGAAAATCGTCGCGCGGCCATCATCCACAGAAATGTTCGGCACCAATTTGAACGTTTCGAGTGTGCCAATTAGGCCACTTGAAATGCGTCGTTGGGGGCTATTCTTGGCGGCTGTTCTCGTCGTCCTGATTGGCGCGATCTGGTTGGCGCCGAGCTGGACTCCCGCGCGCGCCGAATACCCAATGCAGGGCATCGACGTTTCAGCCCATCAGGGGCCGGTCGACTGGGCCAAGCTGAAGGCTGAGGGCGTCGATTTCGCTTACATTAAAGCCTCCGAGGGCGGCGATTTCAGGGACAAGGCGTTCCTCGGAAACTGGCAGGCATCCGCCCGCGCCGGGATCAGGCACGGCGCCTATCACTACTTCACGCTGTGCAAATCGGGTGCAGAGCAGGCGGCGAACCTCCTGGCGGCAGTTCCGAACGAGAGGGACGCCCTCCCGCCCGCGGTCGATCTCGAATTTCTTGGCAATTGCACGAGCGCCGACCGGATGACGCCGGACCAGTTCCGGCTACAGCTGAAGGCTTTCCTCGACGCTGTCGAACGACGGACAGGCAAACCGACGATCCTGTATCTGACCAAGGAGTTCGACGATGCCTATCGAGTGAGCGCGAGGTTCAATCATCCGCTCTGGCTGCGGCGGATCTTTTTCGAACCGAGGTTCGGTGCGCGGCCATGGACGATCTGGCAGGCATCGAACTTCCGTCACCTTGATGGAATCCAGCGTCGCGTCGACTGGAATGTCGCGCGCTTGACTTGGATGGCTCCGCCGCCTCACCAGCAGCCATGAGCATTCTTTCCGACCGCTGGATTCGCGAGGCTGCGCAGAACCACGGCATGATCGAGCCGTTCGTCGAGGCCCAGCGGCGCGAGGGCTGCATCAGCTACGGCCTGTCGTCCTACGGCTATGACGCGCGCGTCGCCGACGAGTTCAAGATCTTCACCAACGTCGATTCCGCGACCGTGGACCCCAAGGATTTCGCGTCGAACAGTTTCGTCGATCGCCGAACCGATGTCTGCATCATCCCGCCCAACAGCTTCGCTCTGGCACGGACTGTCGAATATTTCCGGGTGCCGCGCGACGTGCTCGTCATCTGCCTCGGCAAATCGACCTATGCGCGGTGCGGGATCATCGTGAACGTCACGCCGCTGGAACCCGGCTGGGAGGGGCATGTGACGCTGGAGTTTTCGAACACCACGCCGCTGCCCGCGAAAGTCTATGCCAACGAGGGCGCGTGCCAGTTCCTGTTCCTTCAGGGGAACGAGCCGTGCGAGGTGAGCTACGCCGACCGCGCCGGCAAATATATGGGCCAGCGTGGGGTGACGCTGCCGAAGCTGTGACGCTCGACGAGGCAACGAAGCTCGACGCCGCCGACCCGCTCGCATCCGCGAGGGCACGGTTCGAGCTGCCGGACGGCGTCATCTACCTTGACGGCAATTCGTTGGGGGCGCTGCCGGCGGCGGCGGCGGAGGCGCTGGCGACCACCGCCGAGCGGCAGTGGGGCGAGGACCTCATCGCCAGCTGGAACAAGCATGGCTGGATCGACTGGCCGACGCGGATCGCGGCAAAGCTGGCGCCGATCGTCGGGGCGAAGCCAAGCGAGCTGCTGATCGCGGATTCGACCAGCGTTTGCCTGTTCAAACTGCTTGCGGCCGCGCTTCGCGCGCGGCCGGGAAAGCGGACGGTCCTGACGCAGCGACGCAATTTCCCGACCGACCGCTATGTCGCGCAAGGGTTGGCGGAGATGCTCGGTCTGACGCTGACGGCGGTGCCAGCGGAGGACGTGCTGGCGGCGATCGATGGCGATACCGCGGTCGTAACGCTCACCCACGTCGATTATCGTTCGGCCGCGATCCACGACATGCGGGCGATTAACGATGCGGCGCATGCCGCGGGGGCGCTGACGGTGTGGGACCTGTCGCACAGCGCCGGGGCGATCGAGCTCGATCTCACCGGGGCCCGTTCGGACCTCGCGGTCGGATGCGGGTATAAATATCTCAATGGCGGCCCGGGAGCGCCGGCGTTCCTGTATGTCGCGCAAGCCTTGCAGGGCGAACTCCGATCGCCGCTGCAGGGCTGGATGGGGCATGCGCAGCCGTTCGCGTTCGACGATGATTACCGGGCGGCGCCGGGCATCCGCAGTTTCCTCACCGGAACTCCATCGATTCTTGCCCTCGCGGCGCTTGATGCCGGTCTCGACACGTTTGACGGCATCGCGCTGCGCGATCTTGAGGCGAAGTCCCGGGCGCTTTCGCAGCTGTTCGTCGACGAAGTCGAGGCGCGGTGCGGTCGAGAGGTCACCCTCGCCTCACCCCGCGACCCCGCGAAGCGCGCCAGCCACGTCGTGTTCGCTCACGAGCAGGGCTATGCGGTGATGCAGGCGCTGATCGACCGCGGCGTGATTGGCGACTTCCGGGCGCCCGACCTGATGCGCTTCGGGTTCACGCCGCTTTACACCAGGTTTGAGGCCGTCGTTCGCGCCGCCGAAATCCTGGGCGACATCCTTACGGCGCGGGCCTGGGACGACCCGCGTTTCCTCGAGCGGAAGAAGGTTACCTAGGCCGGCTCTTTCGCTTTCTGCGCGGCGTGGGCGGAATCTTCCGCCAAGAGGCGCCGCGATTCATGGATCATGTGGACCCAGCCGTGGAAGGCATTTGCAAGGACCGTCACCAGGTCCTTCAGGGGCCCGTCCTTGAGGCAGCCCGCCTCGTCGAAGCTGTCGTCGCTGACGTGGCCGAGATAGGCCTCGGGCTGCTGCATCACCGGCATGTTGAGGAATACGCAGGCCTGCCTGATCTGGTGGTTCGAGCCGAACCCACCGATGCTCCCCGGCGAAGCGGTGACGATGGCGGCCGGCTTCTTGTCGAACACGCTCTTGCCGTACGGCCGCGAGCCGACATCGATCGCATTCTTCAAAGGCCCGGGGATTCCACGATTATATTCGGGGCTGCAGAACAAAACTCCGTCGGCCGCAGCGATCTCCTGGCGGAACCTGGTCCATTGCTCGGGCGGGTTAGAGTCGAAGTCCTGGTTGTAGAGCGGCAGGTCGCCGATCTCGATCATCGAGCAATCGAGGTTGTCGCCGCGAAGGCCGCAGATCGACCGGGCGACCTTACGGTTGATGCTGTCCTTCCTGAGGCTCCCGACAATGATTGCGATCTTGTAGGTCATGGATGCACTCCTCTTGCCGGTGCCAATAGTCCTTCGGCTGAAAGGTTGCGATGGTTGATCAGCGCCGCTTGCCCTGATGGCGAATGTTAGGCGGACGGCCGCGCCGGTTCGCTGGGCGCTGGCGATCACGGCGAACGGGCGCGGGGCCGCCATAGCTGCCTTCGGGTAGCTCGAAACGCAGCGAGCCGCTGACCGGGTTCGCCTCGGCGAGGCGAAGCGTCAGTCGCTGACCCATTCGGTACGTTTCGCCGGTTTCGTCGCCGATGAGCTGCCGTGCAGCTTCGTCGTACCGGAAATATTCGGTGCCGAGATCTTTCGCGAGCACGAGCCCGTCGCCGCCCAGATCCTCGACCGTGGCGAAGAAGCCGAACGGCTGGACGCCGGTGATGCGGCATTCGACGAGCTGACCGACCCGGTCCGACAGATAGGCAGCGACGTAGCGGTCGATCGTCTCGCGCTCGGCCTCCATCGCGCGCCGTTCGAGCATCGAGATCTTCTCACCGATCTCCTCGAACTTCTCCTCCTCGCCCTTGGGCAACCCGCCCTCGCCGAGCTTGTAGGCGTCGACCAGCGACCGGTGAACGAGGAGATCGGCGTAGCGCCGGATCGGCGAGGTGAAGTGGGCGTAGGTCGCGAGCGCCAAGCCAAAGTGACCCAGCCGCTCGGGCCCGTAACGGGCCTGCATCTGGGTGCGGAGCAATTGCTCCATGATCTCCTCGCGGCCGTCGCTGTCGCCCAGGCGCTCGATGATCCGGTTGAAGGTGCCGGGCTTGATCACCTGGCCGAGCGCAAATTCGAGATCGAAGGTTTTGAGATAGTCCTTGAGTGCAACCAGCTTCTCGCGGCTCGGCGCTTCGTGGACGCGGTACATGACGGGCGCCTTCTTCGCTTCGAGCGCCCGGGCAGCGGCGACATTCGCAGCGATCATGAAATCCTCGACCAGCCTGTGGGCGTCCAAGCGGTCGCGCGGAGCGATCGAGGCGATGCGGCCTTTTTCGTCGAGCATCACCCGGCGTTCGGGCAGGTCGAGCTCGAGCGGATCGCGCTTCACCCGCGCCGCGAAGAGAGCGCGCCAGCAGCCCCACAGGGGCTTGAGCGCTTTCTCGACCAGCTCTTGAGGAACGCCGCCTTCGATCGGCGGCATCGAGCAGGTCGGCGAACTGACCTCGATCTGATCCTCTTCCGACGCGTCGATCGCGGCCTGCGCGTCCTCGTAAGCGATGTTCGCTGCGATCCTCACCTTGGCTCGCGAGAAGCGCCAGCTGGTCATATTGCCCTTGGCATCGATCTTGAGGTGGCAGGCCAATGCCGCGCGATCCACGCCTTCCTTCAGCGAGCAGATGTCGGCGGACAGTTCCTCTGGGAGCATCGGCACGACGCGGTCGGGGAAATAGACGCTGTTGCCGCGCGCCCGCGCCTCGCGGTCGAGTTCCGAGCCCGGGCGGACGTAGAAACTGACGTCGGCGATTGCGACGATCGCATTCCAGCCGCCCTCCCCATCCGCCTCCGCCCAGATAGCGTCGTCGTGGTCGCGCGCGTCCTCGGGATCGATCGCGACGATTGGCAGGTGAGTGAGGTCCTCGCGCTCGCCGAGCGGCTGTTTCGCCACGCGATGCGCTTCGTCGATCGCTTCCTTCGCGAATTCGTGGCGGAGGCCGTGCTTGTGGATCGCAATCAGCGAAAAACTGCGGGGTGCAAACGGATCACCGAGCACGGCATCGACGCGGGCGCTGACGCGGGGCGGACGGCCCGTTACTTCGCACAAAACGAGGTCGCCGGGTTCGGCATCCTTCAGATCGTGGATCGCGAATTCGCGCCGCTCGCGCTTGTCGACAGGCGACAGCCAGAAGCGCTCCCCATCGCGCCGGACCACGCCGAGCACGAGCTCGGCGGCCTTGGCCAGCTTCTTCAGCGGATGGCCGACCCAGCCCTGCCCTTTCTCTTCGGTTCTGCACAGCACGCGGTCGCCGATGCCCAGCGCGCTGCCCGTGCCGCGTTCGACGATCCTGATCCGCGGCGGCGGGGTCTCGGCATGCCATTGCTCGGGCGTGGCGAAGACGTTGCCGCTGTCATCCACCTGGCCGACGCGAAGCACCGTTACTTTCGGGACGCCGCCGGCCTGATGGAAGGCGCGGCCGCGCGAATGGTCGATCAGGCCCTCGTCGGCCATGTCGTTGAGCAGGCGCTTGAGGTCGATCTTGACCTGGCCCGACAGGCCGAAGGCGCGCGCGATCTCGCGCTTTCCCGCCGGCTGGTCGGACGAGGCGATGAAGTCGAGGATCTGCTTGCGGCTCGGCAGCTCGGAAGTTTTGCGTTTGGCCATTGGTCCCGCCCTTGATGGGGAGGGGCTTCGATCAACGCAACTGGCTATCCTTGCTGCCGCGGCGGTTGATGGTCGAGTGGACCACCGCCTTGTCGCGCTCCGACTGGCAGGCGATGCAGGTGCGCACCCCGGGCAGCGCCTCGCGGCGCTTCTTCGGGATCGGCTCGCCGCAATCGTCGCATTCTTCTGCGCTCTCGCCCTGCGGGGTGAGTGCGCGGGCGCGAAGTACCGCGTCCTTCACCGTATCTTCGATCTGCTGTTCGACCGCACCGTCGCGCGCCCATCCGCCGGCCATGGCTTCGCTCCTAAGGTCTCACTTCTTTTCAGGAGCAATATAGGGATGGAAGGCGCCGCCCGGTACCGCCGAGGCGACCGGGCTTTCGAAGCCGTCCCTGCTGACCGAGGAAACGCCGAACACCCAATCGTCGACGCGGATGTGAGGGAGAGTGATGCTCCACTGCTTTTCGAGATCGCACGCCTTGGGACCGTCGCAGCTACTGGTTATGATATCGGCTGGCGTCTCCCAGTTAGCCGCGTCTGTCCGTCGCTTGTACACAACATAGCCTGCCGCTCCCGGAACCCCCTTCCACGTTAGGGTTGTGTCCGTGCTCACCGCCCCCTCGACCTTCGGCTCCGGCGGCGGCGGGGCGCTGGCGATCGAGGCCAATGCCGCGATATTCAGCTTGGTCATCTTGGCGAGATAGGCGAAATCGACATGGTCGATCGTGTCGCCGTAGCGAATGCCGTTCTCGGTCCTCAGGTCCTGATGCTGCCAGTTGTAATTCTCGACCGCGACGCTGATCCGCGCGGCGGGGAAGCCCGCTTGCAGGAAAGGAATATGGTCGCCGCCGCGGCTGAAGCGGTCGGTGCGCCAGATTTGCCGGACGTCGAGGCCGATCTTCAGCCGGTCAGCGAGGCTGTCGAGATAGCGCGAGATGTTGCGCGACGGGCTGTCATTCTCGCCGCCGAGGCTGTGGACCGACTTGGCGAGGTCCTCCTCGCCCTGCGAGCGCGGGCCTTCCGACAGCACGCGCGCATGGGTGGAATCGCAGACACCATCCGAAGAGCAGCTGTTGCCGATGATGTCGTTGTTGAGGACGGCAACGACATTCCATCCCTGCTGTTTGGCGTAGTTCGCCAGCACCTTGCCGCCGTAGAGCCCCTGCTCTTCGCCCATCAGAGTCGCGTAGACGATCGTGCCGGGGAACTTGTGCTTGCTCAGCACCCGAGCGGCTTCGAGCACCGCGGCTGTGCCCGAGCCATCGTCGTTGGCGCCCGGGGCGTCCGACGTCGCGTTCATCGGATCGGTGACGCGGCTGTCGATATGGCCCTGGATGATGACCACGTCGTTGGGCCGCTCGGTCCCGCGCTGGACGGCCAAGACGTCGGTGATCCTGGTCGGCGCCGGCAGGCGGTCGCCGCTGAAGGTGTCGCTGGTGCGCTGAACGGTGAGGCAATTGCCGCACTCGGCCGAGTAACGGTTGAACTCGGCCTCGGACCAATTGAGTGCGGCTCCGATGCCGCGCTTGGGGTCGCTCTGCGACGAGAGCGTGTGGCGGGTCCCGAAACTGACGAGGGTCTCGATGGTGTGCCGAAGCTGCTGCGGGCTCACCGGAGCGACAATCGCTCGAAGCTTCGCGTCAGGGCTCGAGAATTTCTTCGGCGGCGCTGCGGCGATGAGGGCGATGGACGAAAGGGCGAAAGCGGTGCGCGACAGTCTCATTCATTGACTTCTGGCACCGCCGCGACTGCACTTCCAGCGATTCGAAGGCGATGCTCGCGCCACAAGATGACAAGGCCCGCGCCAATGACGATCGGGGCGCCGAGCCAGGTCCAGTGCGACGGCTCCTGATTGAAGATGAACATTCCGAGCAGCGTCGCCCACAAGAGGGACGAATAATCCATCGGCATGACCAGTGAGACTGGCGCGAGCCGAAGCGCTCCGGTCAGCGCGAGTTGCGCAATTCCGCCCGCGAGGCTGAGCCCGGCAATAGCCGCGAAGGTCGATGCGTCATGCGCGTGGGCCACGAACGGCATCGCGAGGCCGAGGGGAACCAGCGAGGTCGCCCCGAACCAGAAGACCGTGGTCGCCACCGCTTCCGTCGCGCCCAAGTGGCGGATGGCGATAGTCGCGCAGGCCGTGCTGACGGCGGCGCCAATCGCGACCGCGCCGCCATAAGCGCTGACGTGCCCGCTGCCCGGCTGGACAATCACCAGCACACCGATGAAGCCGACGATGACGGCGCCCCAGCGCCATTTGCCGGTGGGCTCGCCAAGGACGGCCGCCGCCAGCAGGGTCGCAAAGATCGGAACCGAGAAACCGATCGCCGTCGCTTCGGCCAGCGGCAGCAGCATCACCATCGCGAAATTGAGGAGCATTGCGACAACCCCGATCGCCATCCGCACCGCATGCGCTTTGAACCGCCTGGTCCGAAGCGAGGCGAAGCCGGGGCCGAGCGCGACGAACGTGGCCGCGCACACCACCGATCCGATCTGCCGGTAGAAGAGCGTTTCGACGACACCAGCGCCGCGCTGGCCGGCCCACTTCACGCCGGCAAACATCAGCGCCAGCGACAAGGCGCTGATCAGGCGCAGGCCCATGCCGAGCACGACCTGCGGCTCGACCGGCCGATCGGTTGTTTGGGCGCCCCCCATCGCTCCGATGCCTAGCCATCGGACGAGCGAAGGACTAGGGGAGCCGCGACCCCACCATCACAGTTCAGGACGTGTTTTAATGCTTCGCAGCATCGACCATTTCATCGGCGGTTCCAGCTTCGCTTCGGGCGAGCGTCAGGGCGACGTGTTCGACCCCAACCAGGGCCAGGTCCAGGCGCAGGTTCGCCTCGGCTCCTCCGACGATCTCCAGAAAGCGATCGATGCCGCCAAGGCCGCGCAGCCGGGCTGGGCCGCGACCAACCCGCAGCGCCGCGCCCGGGTGATGTTCAAGTTCAAGGAGCTGGTCGAAGCTCACATGGACGAGCTCGCCCACACCTTGTCGAGCGAGCACGGCAAGGTCATCGCCGACGCCAAGGGCGACGTTCAGCGCGGGCTCGAGGTGATCGAATTTTGCTGCGGGATCCCGCAGGCGCTGAAGGGCGAATATACCGTCGGCGCCGGCCCTGGCATCGACGTTTATTCGATGCGCCAGCCGCTCGGTATCGGTGCTGGAATCACACCGTTCAACTTCCCGGCGATGATCCCGATGTGGATGTTCGGGATGGCAATCGCCTGCGGCAATGCCTTCATCCTGAAGCCTTCCGAGCGCGACCCGAGCGTTCCGGTTCGGCTCGCCGAACTGATGAAGGAAGCGGGCCTTCCCGATGGCGTCCTCAACGTCGTTCATGGCGACAAGGAAATGGTCGACGCGATCCTCGACCATCCGGATATTGCGGCGGTCAGCTTCGTCGGATCGTCCGACATCGCGCAGTACATTTATTCACGCGGGACCGCGCACAACAAGCGCGTCCAGGCCTTCGGCGGCGCCAAGAACCACGGCATCGTCATGCCCGACGCCGATCTCGACCAGGTCGTCAACGACCTTGCCGGCGCCGCCTTCGGCTCGGCCGGCGAGCGCTGCATGGCGCTTCCGGTTGTGGTGCCGGTTGGCGAGGACACCGCCGATGCGCTTCGCGCCAAGCTCATCCCCGCGATCGAAGGCCTTCGCGTCGGTGTCTCGACCGACCCCGATGCTCACTACGGCCCGGTGGTCAGCAAGGCGCACAAGGAGCGGATCGAAAGTTACATCCAGCTGGGCATCGACGAAGGCGCCGAACTGGTCGTCGACGGCCGCGGCTTCACGCTGCAGGGTCATGAGGAAGGCTTCTTCGTCGGCCCGACCCTGTTCGACCATGTAACTCCAAGCATGAAGTCCTACCAGGACGAGATCTTCGGTCCGGTGCTGCAGATTGTCCGCGCCAAGGACTTTGAGGAAGCGGTAAAGCTCCCCTCGCAGCACGATTACGGCAACGGAGTCGCGATCTTCACCCGCAACGGTCACGCGGCGCGCGAATTCACGGCTCGAGTCAATGTCGGGATGGTCGGCATTAACGTGCCGATTCCGGTGCCGGTCAGCTACCACAGCTTCGGCGGCTGGAAGCGCTCGGGCTTCGGCGACATCGGCCAATATGGCATGGAAGGCCTGCGCTTCTGGACCAAGAACAAGGTCGTGACGCAGCGCTGGCCGGACGGTTTCGTCGATGGCGCTGGCGACAAAGCGGCGTTCCACATCCCGACATTTGGCTGACGCTGGCGGCGAGCCTCATTCCGGAGTAAGCGGCCCCCGTCGTTTCGGCGATGGGGGCAGGAGATGATCATCACGATGCTCGCGGCAGTGGCGCTGGCGCAATGGACCGGCCCGCGCACCGAAGAATATAAGGGGCCCGGCAATTTCTGCGGCGGCGGCTACAAGGTCGCGCTCGCCAATGGGGATCGCGCGCTGATCCTGCCGCAGGGACAGGCGCCCCAGGCCACCCGGATCGTCCTTTCCGGACGTGAGGTAAACATTCACATCGGCGTAAAAGGAGCGCCCGGCCGCATCGTCCTTCGTTACGGACGTACGGTCGTGACCGAGTCCACGGAGGGATCGGGCGTCAGCTACACGGTAGCCGACGACAGCGGCTACGGCCTCGCTCTGACCAGCGATTCATTTCACGGATTCAAGAGCGACAAGTGGTTCTTCAGCCACGCGGATTTCCGTGACGACGCCGACGAAGGCGTGAATTGCCTGTCTGCCTACAGCTATTGAATCTGCAACAAGTTGGCGGTTTTGAGTGTTGAGCCTTGCATGCTGCGCGCGATTGCACCCATTGTCAGCTGCGCCCTGATGGTCGCGGTGGTGGCGTGCAGCGGGCGCGATCCGGTCGCGGACGACGCGAACAATACGGCCGCGCTTCCCGTCAGCACCGAGGCTGCGAACAAGGCGACGAACGCCGCCGATCCAACGGGCGCTCCGCCTGAAAACCCAACAGGAGCAACGCAAGCCTCCGACCCCTCGCGGCTCATTCCGGCAAGCCTTCAGGGACGCTGGGGGCTGACTCCGATGGATTGCACCTCGACGGGGGGCGATGCGAAGGGCCTGCTGATCGTCAGCGCCGACAACCTCAAATTCTACGAATCCCGAGCGGTGCCGACACAGACGGCCCACAGCGGTACAGACTCGATCACCGGTGATTTCAACTATACTGGTGAAGGGCAGACATGGACCAAGTTCGAATCGCTAAGAGTGAGGGGCGACGAGTTGGTCCGTACCGAGAGCAACCCAACAGCGAGCTTCACCTATGCGCGATGCAAGTAAGCTGATCTTCGTCCTGACCGTCGCTGCCGGCCTTGCGGCCTGCAACAAGCCGGCCAATGAGAATAATGTCGTTACCGTCGACAATGACGCCGCGACTCCGGCCGACGTCGAGGCCCTTCCGCCCGACGAAAGCAGCGCCACTCCGTCGAACGAGCTCGTCAACGGCAGCGACAATCCCGACGTCAACGACGTGAATGCCGCCACCAACAACGGCGATTGACGTGCTTACGCTTTATTATTCGCCCGGAGCCTGCTCGCAGGCGCCGCATATCCTCATGCACGAAATCGGGCTGTCGCATGACGCGGTGAAGGTCGACTTGAAGGCCAAGACTCTGGAGGACGGAAGCTCGTATCTTAAGATCAATCCGAAGGGATCGGTGCCGGCCATCGAGCTCGATAATGGCGAGGTGCTGACCGAGAACGCCATCGTGCTTCAGTATCTCGGCGACCGCGCCGCGAGCGACTTGCTCCCACCCGTCGGTGACTTCCGCCGTTACCGGGTGCTCGAGTGGGTCAATTTCATCACCACCGAGCTTCACAAGAGCTTCTCGCCGCTGTTCGACCGCGCTGCGGGCGTGGAGGTTAAGCGTTATTTTCGCGAGCACGTCGCGACGCGGCTCGACTATGTTGAGCGGCGCCTTGGGCAGGGGCCGTTCCTGATGGGCGACGAGCTTCGCCTGCCCGATCCGTATTTGTTCGTCATCAGCGGTTGGGCCGACAAGCTGATCGGCCTCGACAACTGGCCGAGCATTGCTGCTTTCCGGGAGCGCATGCTCCAGCGGCCAGCCGTTCGCCACGTGCTTCGGTTCGAAGGATTGCTCAAGGAGGAAGTCGCGGCCTGACACTTGCTGACATTCAGGCGGCAACCTAAGGCCGCCGCGCAATGACCCAGTTCGACCTGACCGACGACCAGCTCCAGATCCAGGAGATGGCGCGCAAGTTCACCGCAGACGCCATCACTCCGAACGCCGCCGAGTGGGACGCGAAGCACATCTTCCCGAAGGACACGATCCGCGAAGCCGCCGAGCTCGGCTTCGGTTCGATCTACGTCAGCGAGGAAAGCGGCGGCATCGGCCTTGGCCGGCTCGAGGCCGCACTCATCATGGAAGCCATGGCTTACGGCTGCCCGTCGACCAGCGCCTTCATCTCGATCCACAACATGGCGAGCTGGATGATCGACCGCTTCGGCGGCGCGGAGGTCAAGCAGAAATATATTCCATCGATGATCACGATGGAGCGGATGGGAAGCTATTGCCTGACCGAGCCGTCGTCGGGCTCCGATGCGGCGGCGCTCAAGACCAAGGCGAGGCTCGATGGCGATCATTATGTCGTCTCGGGCTCGAAGGCCTTCATCTCAGGCGGCGGTGAGAATGAGGTCTATGTCACCATGGTCCGCACCGGCGAGGAGGGGCCGAAGGGTATCACCTGCCTCGTCATCGACAAGGACATGCCAGGCGTCAGTTTCGGGGCTCAGGAAAAGAAGCTCGGCTGGCATTCGCAGCCGACCGCGCAGGTCAATTTCGACGAGGTCCGGGTGCCCGTCGCCAACCGCGTCGGCGCTGAAGGCGAAGGCTTCCGAATCGCCATGATGGGCCTCGACGGCGGACGCCTCAACATTGGCGCCTGCTCCCTTGGCGGCGCGCAGCGCTGCCTCGATGAGGCGGTGAAGTACACCAAGGAGCGCAAGCAGTTCGGCCAGCCGATCGCCGACTTCCAGGCGACGCAGTTTACGCTGGCGGATATGGAAACCGAGCTCCAGGCCGCGCGCTACTTGCTCTATGTCGCGGCGGCGAAGGTCACTGCCAACGCGCCCGACAAGACGCGCTTCGCGGCGATGGCCAAGCGTCTCGCAACTGACACGGGATCATCCGTGGTCGACCGCGCTTTGCAGCTACATGGCGGCTATGGCTACCTCATGGACTATCCGATCGAGCGCTTCTGGCGCGACCTTCGAGTCCACTCGATCCTTGAAGGCACCAACCAGGTCATGCGCGTCATCGTCAGCCGGGACATGCTCCGCCAGTGACCGATGACGTCCTTATGAGTGTCGAAGGGGGTGTGGGCCGGATCCGGCTCAACCGCCCCAAGGCCATTCACGCGCTCACCACCCATATGTGCGAGGCGATGAGCGAGGCTTTGCTCAAGTGGCGCAGCGACGATGCCGTCGAAGCCGTCATCATCGACCATGCCGAAGGCCGCGGGTTTTGCGCGGGCGGCGACGTCGTGATGCTGTGGCGGAGCGGCGGCGGCGATGCTGAAGACGCGAAGCATTTCTTCTTCGCCGAATACCGCCTCAACCATCTGCTCTTCACTTATCCCAAGCCGACCGTCGCGATCATGGACGGGATTACCATGGGCGGAGGCGTCGGGATTTCGATGCCGTGCAAATTTCGGATTGCGACTGAGGCTACGCGCTTTGCGATGCCGGAGACCGGCATCGGCCTGTTCCCCGACGTCGGCGGCGGCTGGTATTTGCCGCGCGTGCCCGGCCGCGTCGGCGAGTTCATGGCGCTGACCGGCGCCCGGCTCGATGGAGCCGAGTGCCATTATCTCAGTCTCGCGACCCATTACGTGCCGCAGGCCTCGCTCGGGGAGATGATCGAGCGCATCGTCAAGGCTCCGGCGAGGCTGCAGGGCGGCATCGGGGCCTTTGCCGTCACTCCGCCCGAAGCGCGGATCGAAGCGAATCTTCCCGGAATCACGCGCTGCTTCGCAAGCGACCGGCTCGAAAATATTCTCGAGGCGCTCGAAGCCGATGAAAGCGAATGGGCGCAAACCGAGCTTGGGACTTTGCGGAGCAAGAGCCCGCTGTCTTGCAAGGTCTCGCTCCGGCTGATGGCTGAAGGCGCCAACCGCGCCAGCTTCGAGGACGAGATGCGTCAGGAATATGCGCTTGCGAGCCGGGTCGTCCGCACCCACGATTTTAGGGAAGGCGTGCGCGCGCTGCTGATCGACAAGGACAATAACCCGCACTGGGACCCGCAAATCCCCGAGCTTGTTGATGACGAGATGCTCGACGTCCTCTTCGCGCCGCTTCACGGCCATGACGCGTGGACGCCGTTTCCGGAGACCCAAGCATGAGCGAGTACAATACCATCCTGGTCGAGAAGCGCGGCGCGGTGACTCTCGTCACCTTGAACCGACCGCAGGCCCTGAACGCACTCAACAGCGAAGTGCTCAGCGACCTGATCGACGCCTTTGGCAAATATGATGCGGACGACGGCCAGCGCTGCCTCGTGCTGACCGGATCGGAGAAGGCGTTCGCGGCCGGCGCCGACATCAAGGAAATGTCGAGCCAGGGCTTTGCCGACATGTATTCGTCGGACTTTTTCGCCGGCTGGGAAAAGGTCACCGCGACGCGCAAGCCGTGGATCGCCGCGGTGTCTGGCTATGCGCTCGGCGGCGGATGCGAAGTCGCGATGATGGCCGACTTCATCATCGCCGCGGACAGCGCCCGGTTCGGACAGCCCGAGATCAAACTTGGAGTCACGCCTGGCATGGGCGGGTCGCAGCGGATCGCGCATGCGCTGGGCAAGGCCAAGGCCATGGAAATGTGCCTCACCGGACGGATGATGGATGCCGGGGAAGCCGAACGCTCGGGCCTCGTCGCCAGGGTCGTCCCCGCGAACGAGCTTCAGACCGAGGCCATGAAGACCGCCGAAGCCATCGCCGCAATGCCGCCGCTCGCCGCGATCGCGGTCAAGGAAATGGTCAATGCGGCGTTCGAGATCCCGCTCGGCCAGGGCATCCGGTTCGAGCGGCGCCTGTTCCACGGGCTGTTCGGCACCGAGGACCAGAAGGAAGGCATGGCCGCCTTCGTCGAAAAGCGGCCGGGTAACTGGAAGGGCAAGTAATGGCGAAGATCGCATTCATCGGGCTCGGCCACATGGGCGGCGGAATGGCGCCGAACCTTGCCAAAGCTGGACACGACGTGCGCGCGTTCGACCTGGTAGAGGACGCAGTCCAGCACGCGAGAGAGGGCGGCTGCACGGCCGCGGGCTCGGCCGCGGATGCGGTGAAGGACGCTGACGTCGTCATCACCATGCTTCCGGCCGCACAGCATGTCCGCTCGGTATTCGAGAATGAAATCGCTCCTAATGCGACGAAGGGCGCATTGCTGATCGATTGCTCGACCATCGACGTCGCCAGCGCGCGCGAGGTCGGCGAAAAGATGCAGGCAGAGGGCTTCGACTTCCTCGACGCCCCGGTGTCCGGCGGTATCGCCGCCGCTGCGAGCGGGAACCTCACCTTCATGGTCGGCGGCACCAACGAGCAGTTCGAACGCGCCAAGCCCTTTATCGAACCGATGGCCAAGGCCGTGATCCACGCCGGCGAGCTTGGCGCCGGGCAGGCCGCGAAGATCTGCAACAACATGATCCTCGGCGCGACCATGGCCGCGACCTGCGAGGCGTTCGTGCTGGCGAAGAAGCTTGGCCTCGACCTGCAAACCTTCTTCGACATCTCGTCGAAGGCGTCCGGCCAGAGCTGGTCGATGACGAGCTATGCCCCCGTCCCCGGCGTCGGTCCGGACACTCCCGCCGATCACGATTACGAAGGCGGGTTCGCGGCGGCCCTGATGCTCAAGGACCTGAAGCTCGCCGAAGAAGCCGCGCAGAGCGTCGGCGCCTACACGCCAATGGGCGCGGAAGCCGAGGAGCTCTACCAGCGGTTCGTCGACCGTGGCGGCGGTTCGAAGGATTTCTCAGGTCTCATCAAGATGATCGACGATAGTTGGAAAGTTCCCGAGGAGCAGGCGTAACGATGCGAATTCACCTGTTTGCCGCTACTGCGGTCGTCTCTCTTGCAGCCGCGGGCGCGGCGTTCGCTGCCCTGCCCAAGAACAAAGCGCTCGCCATCATGCACGAACGCCATGAGGGCATGGAAAAGATCGGCGACACCAATAAGCTCGTGCGGCGCGAGTTTGCGTCGAGCACTCCATTCGCTCCGGCAGTGAAGTCGGGCGCGGCGACGATCGCGGGCCTGTCCAAAAAGGCCTCGGGCTGGTTTCCGGCCGGAACGGGCCCCGAGATGGGCAATACCGGCGCGAAGTCCGCGATCTGGCAAAATCAGAAGGACTTCCAGGCGAAGCTGGCCGCGTTCCAGCAGGCCGCCGCAATGTTCAATGCAGCCGCGGCATCTGGCGACATGTCCGACGCGAAGACGCGCTACGCAGGCATGATCAGAACCTGCGATGCCTGCCACGACAGCTATCGCATGGAGATGCACCACTGACCGGCAAGCAGCCGGTCTGGGACCTGCCCGTCCGGCTGGTCCATTGGACTCTTGCGGGCCTGATCGCCTTCAGCTGGTGGTCGGTCCACAACCACCATACCAACTGGCACATCTGGTCGGGCATCGCGATCCTGACGCTCCTGATCTTCCGCTTGCTATGGGGTTTCGTCGGTAGCTCGACCGCGCGCTGGGCGGGCTTCATCCGCGGTCCGAGGACCATCGCCACCTATTTGCGGGGCGGTTGGTATGGCATCGGTCATAACCCGCTCGGCGCGCTCAGCGTCGTCGCCTTGTTCCTCGCCGTCGCGGTCCAGGTCGGGCTCGGCCTCATCGCCGAAGACGAAGACGGCATTTACACCGGTCCGCTGTCGGGCCTCGTCAGCATCGATATTTCGGACAAGGCCCGCGACATTCACGAGCTGTGGTTCAACGTCATCCTCGGCCTCATCGTGCTGCATCTGGCGGCGATCATTTTTTACCGGCTTAACGGAAAAGTGCTGGTGACACCGATGATCACCGGCAAAGGCGCCGCCGACCCGCGGTCACTGCCGATGCGCCGCGGCAAATGGTGGATTGCCCTCATATGCCTCGCGATTGCGCTCGGCATCTCGCGCTGGGTCGTCGCGGGCGCACCACCTTTTGGTCCTTGATCGAAACGCATCGCGAGACCACATCGCTTGATCATGCAGATCCGTACCGAGCACACGCCCAATCCCGCCACCCGCAAGTTCCTGCCGGGCCAGACCGTCATGGATTCCGGAACAAGGGACTTTGCGGACGTACAAAGTGCTGAGGCTTCTCCGCTCGCCAATGCCCTGTTTTCGAGTGGCCTTGTCGAAGGCGTGTTCTTCGGCCGCGACTTCATTTCGGTCACCGCCGAGCCGGGCACGTCATGGACGGATCTGGAGCCGGTCGTGATCGAGACCCTGCTCGACCATTTCGTCACCGGCGCGCCTCTATTTGCACCGGGCAGCGCCGCCGGCATCCATGTCGCCGCCGAACCCGACTTCGAGGAAGATCCCGCCGACGCCGACATCATCGACCAGATCAAGGAATTGATCGAAACGCGCGTCCGCCCCGCGGTCGCCCAGGACGGCGGCGACATCGCCTACAAGGGCTATAAGGACGGGCATCTTTATCTGTCGATGCACGGTGCCTGCTCGGGCTGCCCGTCGTCGACCGTGACATTGAAGCGCGGCATCGAAAGCCTCATTCGCCACTACGTCCCCGAGGTCGAATCCGTCGAAGCTGTGGGTAGTGTCTCATCTTAAGTACAGCATGGGCCGAGAGCGCGTCGTGATAGACCCAACAAACGTCGGGAAGCAGTCTCGCTCGATACCTCGCTTGCTGGACCACCGAAGCCACGCGGCCCTCAAGAAACGTTCTTAATCGTCTTATTTTGAGATGGAACGACCCCGTTCATTCTGGGTTTTGTATTGACATTGTATTTACGGTTCTATATTAGAAAGGAAGTCGAGCGCGGACCCAGCAGCTAACACCGCGCTTGGTGGGGATAAAAATGGAGACAGCAGCCGCACTGCGGCCCCGTCATGACACCTCGGTGACAATGAGGATGCCGCTACAAACGAAGGAGTTGATTGAGAAGGCAGCAACAACAGTAAATAAGACCTTCAGCGCTTTCGTTGTTGAGAGCGCAAGAGAGCTCGCCGTTGACGTGCTACTCAATCAAACAGTGTTCAACCTATCCGCTGATCAGGCGGAGGCTTTTGCCAAGGCGTTGGAGAATCCTCCAGCGCCTACGGAGAAGCTAAAAGCATTGATGCAAAGTAAGGCACCATGGGAATAGTTGAGCAGCTTTCCACAGACCGTAGGCCCTATACTTCGCCGCGCCCGATTGAAGAGCACGACGAGGTAAAGGACTTTAGCTGTGGGAAGCCGCCACTAGACGACTTCCTGAAACAGCGCGCCCTTAAGAATGAGGGCAAGGCCTCGCGCACCTATGTCGTTTGTTCGGCACTAGGAAAAGACGCGGGTTCTGTTGCCGCCTATTACAGCCTAGCGGCTGGCGCTGTTGCACATGACAACGCGCCAGCTTGGGCTAAGCGCAATATGCCGAACCCAATCCCTGTGTTTGTCCTGGGCCGCCTAGCTGTCGATGCTGGCCACCAAGGTAAGGGTATCGGCAAAGCGCTTCTCAAAGAAGCAATCCAAAGGTCCTTGGAAGCCTCTCGCACTATCGGAGCGCGGGCACTGATCGTTCACGCAATCGATGATGACGCGATTGGCTACTATGCGTCGTTTGGCTTCCAGCGTTTCCCAACGGACGGTCGGACCCTCTTCCTGCCGATGGACACGCTCGCCCAAAGCCTCTGATTTCAAACTGATACACCACCAAGCTGTGTGACGGGGTTGCGGCAACGCGCCGCATGTGACCACTATCTCTCTCATGATTCTCGCATTCGACACGTCGACTGCCGCCTGCACCGCCGCTCTGTTCGACGGCGCGGGCGAGTGTCTGGCGCACGCCGACGAAGTGATCGGCCGCGGCCACGCCGAGCGGCTGGTGCCGATGCTCGATGAATTGCTCGACGGCCGGAAGGCGGAACGGATCATCGTCGGCGTAGGCCCTGGCAGCTTTACCGGAATGCGCGTGGGAATAGCGGCGGCGCACGGGTTGGCGATCGGCTGGGGCGCTGAGTTGTCGGGAATGATGTCCCTGGCGCTCATTGCCGCCAGCGCCGATTACGATGACAGCGTCGCGGTGGCCGTCATGGGCGGCCACGGCGAGCTTTTCTTCGACGAATTCGGGGAGGCTGGAAAACCGCTTAGCGCTCTACGCAGCCTCCCGCCTCCTGAGGCGGCAATCAGGACCAGGTCGAACCTCGTCATCGGATCGGGCGCAAAATTGCTCGTCAATGCGCGCGGCTGGGGCGAGGCGCGCGAGGCCCTGCCGCGAGCAGCCAACGCGCTCAAGATCGCGCCTGGCCTGCGCTCGCTTCCGGCCAAACCAATTTATGCCCGCACGCCGGACGCAAAGGCGAAAGCTGCATGATGGCGACGATCGACCAACCCGTCCGACTGTCGTCCGGCACCTTTGAAGACCTCGATTGCGTCATGGGAATCATGGAGACGGCGTTCGGCACCCGCTTCGGGGAAGCGTGGACGCGCTCCCAATGCGCCGGGATCCTGCCGATGGCGGGCGTTTCGCTGACGCTCGCCCGTGACAGCGAGACCGGCTCGGCGAGCGGCTTCTCGCTCATCCGAACGGTCGCGGACGAATCCGAACTCCTGCTGATCGCTGTTTCTCCGGAACGGCGGCGGCAAGGCGTGGGCCGGGGCCTCCTCAATCATTTCCTCGACCATGCACGATCCGAAGGAATTACCCGCGCACATCTCGAGGTACGGGACGGCAATCCGGCAATCCAGATGTATCGGCATGCCGGCTTCGAACCGATCGGGCGGCGTCGCAACTATTACCGCGGCGATGACGGTCAACAATTCGACGCACTGACCTTCGCGCTCGATCTCTAATCTTCGCTTTATTTGGTCCGCTATTGCGGGACTGCTGGCGCGCTCCTAATGCGCCGAACGCCGAGTCGAGAAGGCTCTGGTGGATTTTTGCTCGGATCGGACTCGCGACATGAGTGATATTGATAGCAACGAAGACACCCTGCTGACTTTGACCGCAGACATCGTCGCCGCCCACGTCAGCAACAACAGCGTCGCCGTGAATGACTTGCCGAATCTTATCCAGAACGTTCACTCGGCGCTCAACAATATTTCAGGCCGGGCCGCTGCGGCCGAGCCGAAGCCGGAGCCGAAGGTGCCGGTGCGCTCGTCGGTGAAGCCGGACTACATCGTCTGTCTTGAGGACGGGAAGCGGCTGAAGATGCTGAAGCGGCACTTGATGACTCACTACAATATGACCCCGGACCAGTACCGGCAGAAGTGGGGCCTCGCCGCCGATTACCCGATGGTCGCGCCCAATTATGCCGAGCAGCGGCGGACGCTCGCCAAGTCGATCGGGCTCGGTACCAAGCGGCGCAAGACCCGCGGCGGGAAATAGGCTTGAGTTCGCTGGACGATCCGCTTGCAGCCACCTAATTTGGGGTCATGACGCGGACGATCGACATCGAGGCGCTGTGCGCTGACAAAGGCCTCCGGATTACCGAGCAGCGCAAGGTCATCGCGCGCGTGCTCGGCGACAGCGAGGACCATCCGGACGTCGAGACTCTTCACGCCCGTGCGGCGGCGGTCGATCCCAACATCTCGATCGCAACGGTCTACCGGACAGTGCGGTTGTTCGAAGAGGCCGGAATCCTCGAGCGGCACGAGTTTGGTGACGGCCGCTCGCGTTACGAAGCAGCGTCCGAATCCCATCACGACCATTTGATCGACGTCGAGACCGGCAACGTGATCGAGTTTGTCGATGAGGAGCTCGAGGAGCTGCAGAAGCGCATCGCCCAGCGCCTCGGCTTCCGCCTCGTCGACCATCGAATGGAGCTGTACGGCGTCACCGTCGACCGCGACCGTTAGAACGCGGCCCAACGGGCGGGCCATAGCGCGCCTCATCGCAGCGCTGGCCTTCTTCGCGTTCGCTGCGCCACTCCACCTCCTGACGAAGCTGGTTCTTGGCCGGTCCGGCTGGCCGCGCCGGTTCCTGGCGGGCGTGGCGTGGATTTTCGGAGCACGGGCAAGGGTGGAAGGGGCGAGGCTCGACGCCCACACCTTGATCCTCGCCAATCATTTGAGCTGGTTCGATATCGTCGTTCTCGGCGGCGCCACCGGCTGCACGTTCGTGGCCAAGGATGAGCTTGGTCACCCCTTCATTCACTGGCTCGCGGACCAGAATCACACCGTCTACGTCAAGCGCACGCAGCGCGGTGCCGCGAAAGACCAGGCGATCGAACTTGCCCGCTCGCTCGAGCGCGGCCAGCCGGTGACCGTCTTTGCCGAAGGAACGACCGGTCCGGGCACCCACCTCCTGCCATTTCGCTCGACCCTGCTCGAAGCCGCCAATTACGCATCGAGGGACGTCGTGATCCGGCCGGTCGCAATGGACTATGGCGCTGCCGCGAGAGAGGTCAGCTGGTTCGACGAGCCGGCGATGCAGAATGTCTGGACGCTGCTCGGGCGGCGCGGGGCGCTGCCGGTGACGATCCGCCTGCTCGAACCGCTCAATCGCGGTCTCGACCGCAAGCAGCTGGCCAACCAGGCCCGCGAACAAATCGCCTCGGCGCTCGGCTTCAAGTCCGACGCCCAGTCGCCTATAGCGGCTGGTGAATGACTCCCAAGACTTTCAAAATCAAAAGCTTCGGCTGCCAGATGAACGTCTATGACGGCGAACGGATGGCCGAACTCCTCGGTGCTCAGGGGATGACGGCCGCGCCAGAAACCCAGGACGCCGACCTTGTCGTGCTCAACACTTGCCACATCCGCGAAAAGGCCGCCGAGAAGGCCTATTCCGACGTTGGCAGACTGCGCCGCGAGGATGGATCGAAGCCGTTGATCGCGCTTGCCGGCTGCGTCGCCCAGGCCGAAGGCGCCGAAGCCAAACGCCGGTCATCTTTGATCGACATCGTCGTCGGACCGCAGGCCTATCACCGCCTGCCGGAAATGGTTGCGGAAGCCACTCGCGGCGCTCGGCCGGTCGACACCGACATGCCGGCGATCTCGAAATTCGACGCCTTCCCGGCGCGCAGAAGAGCCAATCCCAGCTCGTTCCTCACCGTCCAGGAAGGCTGCGACAAATTCTGCACTTATTGTGTCGTGCCTTACACGCGCGGCGCGGAAATCTCGCGCCCGTGGGGCGACATCGTCGACGAAGCGAAAGAGCTTGCTAACGCTGGCGCGCGCGAAATCGTGCTGCTCGGCCAGAACGTGAACGCCTGGAGCGATGGCAAGCGCGGCCTCGCCCAGCTGATCCGCGAGATCGCCATGATCGGCCCCGTCGAACGCATTCGCTACACGACCAGCCACCCGGCGGACATGACCGACGACCTCATTGCCGCGCACGGTGAAGTCGATAAGCTGATGCCGTACCTGCACCTCCCGGTGCAGTCTGGGAGCAACCGCATCCTCAAAGCAATGAACCGCAGTCACACCGCCGACACATATCTCGCCATATTGGCAAAGATGCGTGCTGCCCGCCCCGACATCGCTTTGTCCGGAGACTTCATCGTCGGCTTCCCCGGTGAAACCGAGAAGGACTTCGAAGCGACGCTGCAAATCGTCGACGAGGTGCGTTACGCTTCGGCCTACACGTTCAAGTACAGTCCCCGCCCCGGCACTCCTGCCGCCACGATGGAGGATCAGATTCCGCGCGACATCATGGAAGACCGTCTCGAGCGCCTGAACGACCGCATCAACGCCCACCGGCTCGCGTTCAACCGGTCGATGGTCGACAGCGATACGCAAATCCTGATCGAGCGCCCGGGCAAGCATCGCGGCCAGATGATCGGCCGCTCGCCCTGGCTGCAGTCGGTCCATGTCGATACGGATGCGAAGCCGGGCGACATCCTTGATGTTTCAGTGGTCGCGGCAAGCTCGAACAGCCTCAGCGGCGCCGTCCGCGAGACTGGCCTCAGCTTCGTCGACGGGGTCGCCGCCTGATGGCCCGCCGCGATCTTCACGCCGTGCCCGACACCGCCCGCCTCGAGCTCGAGTTCGAGCAGCCCTACCTATTGGGGCCGTTGTTCGGCGATTACGACCGGCACCTGATCACCATCGAGAACCGGCTCGGCGTGCACATCGCGGCGCGCGGCAACCGGGTGCAGATCGAGGGTGAACCGGATGCAGCGGCGCGTGCCCGCGACGTCCTCATCGGCCTCTATAACCGGCTCGACCAGGGCCATGACGTCGATGCCGAAGCGGTCGAGGCCGTGCTTGGCATGGCTGCCCAGCCGAACCTCGACGGCATCATCCAGGAAGAAGTCACCTCGGCGCCCAAGGTCATGATCCGGACGCGCAAGAAGACCATCGTCCCGCGCTCGGCGATGCAGACTCCCTACATGGAGGCGCTCGCCCGCGACGACATGATTTTCGGCCTTGGCCCGGCGGGCACCGGCAAGACCTATCTTGCCGTCGCGCAGGCGGTCTCGCAGCTGATCACCGGCAGCGTCGACAGGCTGATCCTGTCTCGTCCCGCGGTCGAAGCCGGCGAGCGCCTCGGCTTCCTTCCGGGCGATATGAAGGAGAAGGTCGATCCCTATCTCCGCCCGCTCTACGACGCGCTCTATGACATGCTCCCGACCGAGCAGGTCGAGCGTCGCATCGCGTCGGGCGAGATCGAGATCGCGCCCCTCGCCTTCATGCGGGGCCGCACGCTCAACGACGCCTTCATCATCCTCGATGAGGCGCAGAACACGACGCCGCTGCAGATGAAGATGTTCCTGACCCGCTTCGGCATGCGCAGCCGGATGGTGATCTGCGGCGACCCCAACCAGGTCGATCTTCCGGATCCAACCAAGTCGGGCCTGGCCGATGCCGTCGCCAGGCTCAAGGGGATCAAAAGCATTTCAGTGATCCGCTTCACGGCTGCGGACGTCGTCCGCCACCCGCTCGTCGGGAAGATCGTCGAGGCTTACGAGGGTCCGGACGCGTGATGCTCGAAATCGCGCTCGACGCCGACGAGGAATGGGACAGTAGCCGCTCATGGGAACGGCTCGCCCGCAGGGCGGCTGAAGCGGCGATAGCCGAAAGCGCATTCCCCGACCTGACTGAGACCGACTGCCCGGTCGAACTGTCGGTGACGCTGACCAGCGACGAACATGTTCGCGAGCTCAATGCAAAGTGGCGAAACAAGGATAAGGCGACGAATGTGCTATCCTTCCCCATGGCCGACGAGCTTGATTTAAGCAGAGCAAATGTTTCTGCAATGGAACTGTTGCTGGGCGATATCGTGCTCGCTCACGGCGTCTGCGAGGCTGAAGCTGCCGAACAAGGCGTGTCTTTGGAACAGCATGCGACGCACCTGATGGTTCATGGGACGCTCCACCTCCTGGGCTACGACCATCACGATGATAGCGAGGCTGCCGACATGGAGGTGCGCGAGGTTCGGGCGCTGAAACGGCTCGGGATTTCCAACCCTTACGAGGTCACCGCCTGATGGCCACTCGTCACGACCAGGACGGCGGTGGCTCACGGCTGTGGCGCGGAATGCGCGCGCTCATCTTTGGTGAGGATAGCGAGCCGACGCTCCGCGAGGAAATCGAAGAAGCGATCGACGAGGCCGAGGAGAGCCAGGGCAGCCATCCAGTTGCCGGCGATCTCTCGCCCGCCGAGCGGCAGATGCTCCGCAACCTGCTGCACTTCGGCGAGCGTACCGCGGGCGAAATTGCCGTGACTCGCGGCGACATCATGTCCGTGCCCTCGGATATCAGCTTCGACCAACTGGTCCGCGCATTCGCGGACGCCGGGCACAGCCGCCTTCCCGTCTACGCCGACAGCCTCGATGAGGTCATCGGGATGATCCACATCAAGGACGTGTTCGAAGCGCAGGTTGATCCGGCCCGCGAGCGCTCGGTCAAAGGCCTGCTGCGCAATCCATTGTTCGTTCCCGAATCGATGGGCGTCATCGAGCTTCTCGCGCGCATGCGCGCCGAACGCGTTCACCTCGCCATCGTCGTCGATGAGTTTGGCGGCACCGAGGGCCTCGTCACCATCGAGGACGTGGTCGAGGTGATCGTCGGAGACATCGAGGACGAGCACGACATCGAAGAAGCCGGGATGCTCACCCTGCTCGAGGACGGCGTGTGGGAAGCCGACGCCCGGATCGAGCTTGAGGAATTGCAAAGCGCGGTCGATCCGCGGCTGACGGCCGAAGACGATGAAGTGGATACGCTCGGCGGCCTGGTCTTCCTGATGGCGGGACGAATTCCGGCAAATGGAGAATGCGTCCGGCATCCGTCGGGCTGGACTTTTGAATCGGTGGATGCCGATCCGCGCAAGATCATCCGAGTCCGGCTCCACGCGCCGGACGGCCAGCGTCCGCGCGGCTAATTCTTCGCGAAGAGCTTGGCCGGGTCGGCCATCGCCTTGAATTCGAGCGCGTTGCCGGCTGGGTCGAGAAGGAACATCGTCGCCTGCTCTCCCGCTTCGCCCTTGAACCGCACGGTCGGCGCGATCACGAATTGGGTTTGTGCCGCTTCGAGCCTGGCCGCGAGCGCCGTCCACTCATCCATCGACAGCACCAGCCCGAAATGCGGCACCGGCACGTCATCGCCGTCGACCGGATTGGTCGCCCGGCGCCGCACCGCATCGGGCGCGAGATGGGCGACGATCTGATGTCCATAGAGATCGAAATCGACCCAATGGTCCGCGCTGCGCCCTTCGGGGCATCCAAGGAGGTCGCCGTAAAAGCCCCGCGCAGCGCCCAGATCGTCGACCGGGAAGGCAAGATGGAAAGGCGGCAATGTCATCGCCCTGCCATTGTCATTGCTGATGGACCGAAGCAATGACGCGGGTCGGATGAAGCAGTTCCTCATCGCTTTTGCCATCGGCGCCTTGTCGGCGTTCGCGTTCGCGCCCGTTGGCCTATGGCCATTGATGCTGCTCGCGATCGCAGGCCTATTGGAGCTCGTCTGGCGATCGAAGTCGCTGAAACAGGCGTTGGCCACCGGCTGGGGTTTCGGGCTTGGCCAGTTCGTCGTCGGACTGAACTGGATCGCGACGGCTTTCACCTATCAGGCGGCGATGCCGGCCTGGCTCGGTTGGGTCGCCGTGGTGCTGCTCTCGCTCTACCTTGCCATTTATCCTGCTCTCGCGGCAGGGCTTGCCTGGCGGTTCAAGGCAGAGCAGCCGATCGCGGCCGTTCTGGTTCTCGCCGGTGCGTGGCCGGTGATCGAATGGCTGCGCGGGAAGATCTTCACCGGCTTCCCGTGGAACCCCGTCGGCGTGAGCCTGGTCGACACTCACCTCCTCAACGCCGCGACCGTCATTGGCACCTATGGCCTGTCACTGCTGGTCGTCCTCGCCGGCGGAACGCTGTGGCTGCTCACTCGCAAGGAGTGGCGCAATGCCTCTATTCTGATCGTCGTCCTCATCGCGATGCACTTCATGCCCTGGCCGCAAACCGCGGCCGCCACGGGCAGGAACATCCGCGTCATCCAGCCCAACATCGGCCAGGAGGACAAGTGGCGCGAGGGATATGGCGACGAGGCCGAATTTCGCTTGATCAGCCTGTCGTTGAAAGCTGGCGGCCGGCACCCGCGCCTCCTCCTGTGGCCGGAAGCTGCGGTCACCGACCCGCTTGAGGATTCGCGCCCGGAAGATGCGCCTTATGCTGCGATGGGGCGGGCTCGCGCCGCGGCGCTCGTGGCGCCGAACGAGTATCTCTTGACCGGCGGCCTCGCAGTCTTCTCGAAAGATGGCCGCAAGATCGACAGCCTTGCCAACAGCATCTTCATTCTCGGCCAGGGCGGACGCGAGCTTGGGCGGTATGACAAGGCGCACCTCGTTCCTTACGGCGAGTATCTGCCCATGCGGCCATTATTGTCCGCGATCGGCCTGTCGCGGCTTGCCCCCGGCGACTTTGATTTCAACTCCGGGCCGGGGCCGCGCAGCGTCACGCTGCCAGGCTGGGGCAAGGTCGGCTTCCAGCTTTGCTATGAGATGATCTTCTCCGGCGAGGTCGTCGACCGCCACAACCGGCCCGATTTCATCTTCAATCCGTCGAACGACGCCTGGTTCGGTCGCTGGGGCCCGCCGCAGCATCTCGCCCAGGCCCGGCTCCGGGCCGCTGAGGAAGGCATTCCGGTGATCCGCTCCACCCCGACCGGCATCAGCGCCGTGGTCGACGCTCACGGTCATATCATCGAGGCGCTCCCATGGCGGACCGCCGGGGTGATCGATACGACCCTGCCGCCCGCTGCATCGCCGACTTTTTTCTCCCGCTTTGGCAATATCATCCCGCTGTTGCTCGGCTTCGTGGTGCTGCTAAGCGGCATTGTGCTTGGCGTTCGCCGCCGCTAGGGCTGCCGACCAACATATAAAGACTTCCTTATATCCTGATATCGAGGCCACGCTTCCGACCATGCGCAGCTCTTATTTGTTCACTTCCGAATCCGTTTCCGAAGGCCATCCCGACAAGGTCGCCGACCAGATTTCAGACGCGATCGTCGACCTGTTCCTGTCCAAAGACCCCGAGGCTCGCGTCGCCTGCGAGACGATGACGACCACCAACACCGTCGTCCTCGCCGGCGAAATCCGCGGCGAAGGAATCATGGACCGTGAGGGCAATTGGGCGCCGGGTGTCCCCGAGGAAATCGAGCAGGCAGCACGCGATACGGTGAAGCGCATCGGTTACGAGCAGGCCGGTTTCCACTGGGCGACCTTCCGCTTCGAGAACAATCTGCACCCGCAGTCCGCGCACATTGCGCAGGGCGTCGATGCCGGCACCGACAAGGATGAAGGCGCCGGCGATCAGGGCATCATGTTCGGTTTCGCGTGCGACGAGACCCCCGACCTCATGCCGGCGACGCTCGATTACAGCCACAAGATCCTGATGGAGATGGCTGCCGACCGGCACGCCGGCAAAGCGCCGTTCCTGGAGCCGGACGCCAAGAGCCAGGTCACGCTTCGCTTCGAGGACGGTCATCCAGCCAAGGCGACCGCAATCGTCGTGTCGACCCAGCATAAGCCCGGCTACGACACGGGCACTCGGCAGGCCGAGCTTCATGCTTATGTGAAAGCCGTAATCGCCCGCGTCATGCCGACCGAGCTGCTCGGCAACGAGACTGTCTATCACATCAACCCGACCGGCAGCTTCGAGATTGGCGGGCCGGACGGTGACGCCGGCCTCACCGGCCGCAAGATCATCGTCGACACCTATGGCGGCGCCGCACCGCACGGCGGCGGTGCCTTCTCGGGCAAGGACCCGACCAAGGTCGACCGCTCGGCCGCTTATGCCGCGCGCTACCTCGCCAAGAACATCGTCGGCGCCGGACTCGCCAAGCGCTGCACGATCCAGCTCGCCTACGCCATCGGCGTATCGAAGCCGCTGTCGCTTTATGTCGATACGCACGGCACGGGCGCGGTCGATGATTCACGGCTCGAGGATGCGATTGCCGGCATCGGCAAGCTCGGCGGCCTGACGCCGCGCGGTATCCGCACCCTCCTTGGCCTCAACAAGCCGATTTACGAGCCGACCGCCGCTTACGGCCACTTCGGCCGTACCGCACAAGGCGATTTCTTCCCGTGGGAGCGGCTGGACCTGGTCGAGGACCTCAAGGCCGCCGTCGGAATAGAGGCTCAGCCCGTCGAGGCCTGAGCCGCCGCTTTCGTTCCCGCCGCATAGCTCACCCGCCAGACGGTATTACCGACGTCGTCGGCGACGATCAGCGCGCCGGTGCGGTCGATAGCAACGCCGACGGGGCGCCCGCGCGCATCGCCGTGAGAATCGAGGAAGCCGGTCACAAAGTTGATCGGCTTGCCGTTGGGCTTGCCGCCACTGAAGGGAATGAACACCACGCGATAGCCATTCAGGTCGGTGCGGTTCCAGCTACCATGCTCTCCGACGAAGGCCCCGCCGTCGAACATCTTTGGAAAGCTCGAGCCCGTGTAGAAGGCGAGCCCGAGCGGCGCGACGTGTGAGCTCAGAGCATAATCGGGCGGGATTGCCCGGGCGACGAGATCGGGCCGTTGCGGCCGGACCCTGGGATCTACATGCTGCCCGTAATAACTGTACGGCCAGCCATAGAAGGCGCCGTCCCTTACGGACGTCATGTAATCGGGGACGAGGTTCGGGCCGAGTTCGTCCCGCTCGTTCACCACGGTCCACAGGACATTGCTGCCGGGATAGAAGGTCAGCCCGTTGGGGTTTCTGAGCCCGCTCGCAAAAATTCGATAGGAGCCCGTCTTCGGATCGACTTCCAGTATGGCGGCGCGATTGGTCTCCGCTTCCGGTCCACGCTCCTGGATGTTGCTGTTCGATCCGACGCCCGCATAGAGCTTCGTCCCGTCAGGGCTGGCGGTGAGGCTCTTGGTCCAATGGTGGTCGATGAGCCCGCCGGGAAGATCGATAATCTTCTGGCCCCGCGCGGCGATCCTGGTCTCCCCGGGAGTGAAGGGATAGCGGATGATGGCGTCGGTATCGGCGACGTAGAGGTCGCTCCCGACAACCGCCAGCCCGAATGGCGAATTGAGATGGTCAATGAGAACGGACCTTGCTTCTGCCTTGCCGTCACCGTCGGCATCGCGAAGTAGGGTGATGCGCTGCGGCGGTCCGCCGGGTGCGCCCGACGTCTCCTTCGCTCCGCCGCCGCCATGGGCGAGGCTCATGATGAAGTCGCGGATCGGGTCCTTGGGACGCTCGACCGGTTCCGAGCCAACGCGCTGCGATTCAACGACCAGAATATCGCCGTCGGGCAGCGCCAGGACGTTGCGCGGATTGCTAAGACCCGTCGCCAGCGCCTCGATCTTGAAGCCCGGCGGCACGGTTGGCGTTTCGCTCCCCTTCCAGCCGAGGGTCTTGGGTACGCCAACCGCCGCAACGAGCTCTTCGGCCGGCTTGGGAAGCACGGGATTGGAACCAATTTGTTGCGACGGATTGACCGGCTGCGGATTGCCGCACGATGCCAGCGGCAGGACAGCGGCAGTGATCTGGTAAAGGCGGTTCATGCCACTCTCCTTTCGACCACGTATCGCGCCTGCCGGCCGAGCCATCCGCAAACGAGGATCAGGATTGCGCCGATCACGGACAGGATGAGGCCGAGCGGCACCACGGCCGTCCAGCCGTCGCGCGCGTGGACGAAGCTGTTCACCAGTTCGATTACGAAGGTGACGATCAGCAACAGGAACGCGAGCCAGCTGGCCGCGCCACGGATCGAATCGATCAACAGGATGAAAAGCGCAATTCCCGCGAAGACGAGGCCCGTGGCGAGCAGCCAGGTCGAGAAATTGACCCAAAGCAACGTCCCGCCGCTGTTGCGGTAAGCGATGTCGGTAATCGTTGCGCCGAGGAAACAGACCACCGCAACAGGCAGGAACAGGGTGTAGAAGGGCTGGTGGACGATCGAAATCGGCCTTCGGGATCGGTGCGCCAACACAACGGCTCCTCAACTTCCCCGCGCGAATCTGACGCGGAAATGGACAAGAGGTTCCAACGGCAGTTGTCCGACGCGGGCGCGCGCCCTAGGCGCTCGCGGCAATGAGCGCGTTCAAGTCCGGCGATCCGCTGACCCTCAACCGGCTTTACGGCCGGTCGAGCGGACACAGACTAAGGGCGGCGCAGCAGGAGATCGTCGAGACCCTGCTGCCAAAGATTTCCGTGCCCGAAGATGGCGAAGTCACCGCCGAGCGATTGTTCGGCGAAACTCGTCCGCTGCATTTCGAAATCGGCTTCGGCTCGGGCGAGCATCTCGCCGACCGCGCCGACATGCTGCCCGATCATGGCTTCATCGGCGCCGAGCCGTTCCTCAATGGCGTCGCGACGGCGCTTGGCCACATCCGCGACAAGCATCTCGCCAATGTCCGCGTCTGGCGCGGCGATGCGCTCGACGTCATGCAGCGCGTCCCTGATGGAGCGCTGAGCTTCATTTATCTGCTTCACCCCGACCCGTGGCCCAAGGCGCGCCACGCGAAGCGGCGGATGGTCAATGACGGGCCAGTGGGCCTGTTCGCGGCGAAGCTGAAGCGGCACGGGGAATTTCGCCTCGCGACCGATGACCCGACCTATCTCGCCTGGTCGCTGATGGTCATGCAGCGTCATAGCGGGCAGTTCGACTGGCTCGCCGAACGGCCGAAGGATTTCCTCGAACCATCAGGTGGCTGGATCGAGACCCGCTACGGCGCCAAGTCGCGTCGCGAGGGCCGACGGCCTTATTACCTGCGCTATCGCCGGGTCTGAACGGGCTCAAGCCGAAGCAGCCGGCCGCCGTTTCCATCCTCAAGCAGATAGACTTCGCCGCGCGGCCCCTGTTCGACTTCGCGGATTCGGTGAGCCATGTCCCATTGGTCGGTCTTGCTCGCCTGGTCGCCGCGGATCGTCACGTGGATGAGCGCCTCGCCCGACAGCGCGCCGAGCAAGGCATCGCCTTTCCACTGCCCGAACAGGTCGCCGGTGTAGATGATCATTCCGGCGGGGCTGACTGACGGATTCCAGAAAAGCTTTGGCGCTTCGTAGCCGTCGCCCGGCGCATGGTCCGGGATCGTGACCCCGTTGTAGTTGCTGCCATTGGACCTGTTGGGCCAGCCGTAATTCCGGCCGGGCAGGATGAGGTTGACCTCGTCGCCGCCGCGCGGGCCCATTTCATGCTCCCACAGCCGCCCGTCCGGAGCGAAGGCCAGCCCATAGGGATTGCGGTGACCGCTGCTCCACGTTTCGGCTGGAGTAAGGTTCGCGCCCGGCCAGGTGAAAGTCCGGCCTCGAGCAATTCGCGCTTCATCGCTGTCTGCCGGCGGATCGATGATCTTCACGCTCGCGGCTCCGGTCTTGCCCGCGAACGGATTGCCGGGCGCCGGTTTGCCGTCGAGCGTCAAGTGCAGGATCTTGCCGAGCGGCTGGCTCAAGTCCTGAGCGGGAGTGAAGCGCTGCCGCTCGCCCGAGCTGAGGAACAGGGACTGGCCGTCCGGAGCAAAGGCAATCCTGGCGCCGAACTGGCCGCCCGCGCCGCCGGCTGGATCGTGCCAGAGCATCGTGAACCCTTCGAGCCGCGGGCTTGTCGCAATGTCGGCGAGCTTCGCCCTCGCCAGCGCCAGCCCGCTGCCGCCGGCCGCCGACGGCTCGGAATAAGTCAAGTAGACCATCTGGTCGCCCGCGAAGGTCGGGGCCGCGACGATGTCGAGAAGGCCGCCCTGGCTCGAGACCACCACCCGCGGCGCCCCCGAGACCGGCGTCTTTCGGCCTGTGGCGACATCGATCAGCCAGACCCGGCCGGGCTTCTCCGTCACGAGCGCGACATTGGTCAGTTTGACGCCAGAACCCGGCAGGAACGACATCCCCCACGGCATGTCGAAGGTCGCGACTTCGGTGCTCGTGAAGGGGGTTTCGGAATTGGCTGCCATCGCTCCGCAAGCACCGAGCGCCAGTGGCAGGCTGAGGAAAATCGCGCGCATGATCATGTTCTCTGCTTACTCTCCGGCCGCGCTGCAGTTCCAGAGACGCCTCGACAGGAGTATCAAAGGGAAAGACAGCTAAATTGAACCTTTCCGGCCAGCAGCAGCACTGATGGCTCAGGCGGGAGGAACCGTAGGTGATTTTGAACGGGGCGGCCCGCCGCCCGCGGACCGACGCGAACCGATCGAGTGTGCTCGAGGAAAACGAGCTGCTCGACCGCGTGCGCGCCCGGGACATGCACGCGTTCGAACGGCTCTACCGGATCTATCAGCCCCGCCTGGCCCGGTTCCTGTTCAACCTCGTGCAGCGGCCGCAGCTGGTGGAGGAGGTTTTGAACGATACGATGATGGTGGTCTGGGATACGGCCGGAAACTTCCGCGGCGGCAGCAAGCTGTCCACCTGGGTGTTTTCGATCGCCTATCGCAAGGCGATGAAGGCGAAAATGCGCTGGCCCGACCCGGTCGAGGAGCAGCCCTTCGACCCGCGCGTCAGCAACGATCCCGGCCCCGATGAGGAGCTTGAACATCAGCGCCTTCACGACGCCCTGATGAAAGCGATGAACGAGCTGTCGGCCGATCACCGCGCCGTCGTCGACCTCACTTACTTCCACGGGCTGGGCTATCGCGAGATTGCCGAGATCATGCATTGCCCCGTGGACACGGTGAAAACCCGCATGTTCCATGCCCGCCGGCGCCTGAAGCAGGCGATGTCCGGCCAGATGTTCGACTGGATCTGACGGCGATGCCGGAGGACACCCACGACCAGGCCGAAGAGCTGCTTCCGTGGTACGCCACGGGGCAGTTGGATGCCGCCGACCGGGCGCTGGTCGAGAACCATCTCGCTTCCTGCGCCCGCTGCCAGCGCCAGCTTGCCGACGAGCAGGTGCTGATCGACCAGTTCCAGGCGATGTCGCCCGAGATCGACAGCGGCTGGGCGCAGCTGCGCGGGCAGATCGAGGCAAGGCCGCCGGCGCGACCGGGACTTGGCGAGACCCTCGCCGAGTTCTGGGAGTTGCTGAAGCGTCCGGTCGTCGCGGCGATCGCGACGGCGCAGGTCGCCTTCGTCGCGCTCGCGGCCATGCTGTTCCAGTGGCTGAGCCAGCCGACTTACGTAGCCCTTGGTTCGGGCGAGGCCGCTTCGTCCGCAAACATCATCGTCATATTCAGGCCAGAGGCGCGTGAGTCCGACCTTCGGTCAGCAATCGCGGGCAGCGGCGGAACGCTCGTCGGTGGGCCGACCGAAGCGGATGCCTATCTGATTCACGTCCCCGGCAACGGACGGGAAGCCGCGATCGGCAAGCTTCAGAAGAATTCCAGCGTCACGCTCGCCCAGCCGATCGACGGGCCGCAATGAAGAAGGCCCTTCTCTGGGCCCTCGTTGCGCTTCTCGGCATCGTGACGGCAGGAGCGGTGCCTGCGGCTACGTCCGTTGCCGCGCCGCCCGAGCGTCAGATCCTGGTGATGGTCCAGCAACCGCCCGGCGTCGGGGACGGCTACGGCGGCGGTGGCGATCGCGAGCAGCTCGCGAGGAAGATCGCGCGGGCTCATGGCCTCGCCGTGGTCGATACCTGGCCGATGTCGCGGATTGGCCTCGACTGTTTCGTGATGGCGGTGCCCGCCGGTCACTCGACTGCAACGATGGCCGACGAAGTCTCACGCGATCCGGACGTCCAATGGGCGGAGCCGGTCGCGATGTACGAGGCGCAGGGCGGATCAATCTCGCACAACGACGCTTTGTTCGCCGCCCAGCCCGCAGCGCGCCAATGGCACCTCGCCGAGCTGCATCAGGTTGCGACCGGCAAGGGCGTGAAGGTCGCCGTGATCGACAGCGGCATCGAAGCCAATCATCCGGATCTCGCCGGCCAGGTGACGCTCAACCGCAACTTCGTCGCGAACCGGCCGCCGGCGTTCGAGGCGCACGGCACGGGCGTCGCGGGCATTATCGCCGCCAAGGCAGACAATAAGGTCGGGATCAGCGGCGTGGCACCGGGTGCCCGGCTCCTCGGGCTGCGAGCCTGTTGGCAGGCTAGCTCCACGCGCACCGTCTGTGACAGCTTCAGCGTCATCAAGGCACTTTATTTCGCGATCGACCAAAAAGCCGACGTCATCAACATGAGCATCAGCGGTCCCGGCGACCGCTTGCTCAGGACTTTAGTCGATCTGGCCATCGAACGCGGCTCGACCATCGTTGCCGCATTCGACCCCAAGCGCTCGGACGGGGGCTTTCCTGCCTCTGTGCTGGGGGTCATCGCTGTTTCGGACACCCCGGTCGGCGGCCACGTGTTCGTGGCGCCCGGGCACGATATTCCAACAACCCAGCCCGGCGACAAATGGTTCGTCGTCAGTGGAAACTCGTTCGCCGCGGCCCATGTCAGCGGCCTGATGGCCCTGCTTCGCCAGAAGAATCGCTCCTCGACGCTCGTCACCGCTGCCGCGGGGCGGATCAACGCCTGCGCTAGCGTCGACCGGGCGTGGAGCTGTGAATGCGCCTGCGATGGCGCGGGATTGGCCAACGCGCATCGCTGATCTGCCTTAGTTTGAACCCTTCCAACCTGGGCTAGCACTAACCGGTCACAGAATTCCGGGGCTGTATCTGCGTGCTCGGGGCGGGGGCAGAAAAAGGAGCTTTGATCATGAAGCGTGTAATTACCCTTATTGCAGCGACCGCGATGGCATTCTCGCCTGCCGCTGCTGTCGGCCAGACGGCTCCAGGCCAGGGCCAGTTCCACGGCACTCATTACTGGCATTCCAACAGCGGCAACGCGTCGGGGCAGCCGGGAGCCGATTGCGAAGACCTCGTCGCTGACGGCGAAGGGGCAACGCCTGGCAATTCCGGCAGCGCTCCGGGCGGCGGTTCGCCATTTACTGGCGAGGACAGCACGTCTGGAACCCATTACGCCGGATCTCAGCCGCAGAATTCGCGCAACAGTGCGTCCGTCTCTCAATATGACGTGGCGTGCGCGAACCAGACGCCGCCTCAATAGCGGCGTTTAATCGGGGCAAGCCCCGCGCCCCTGCGGGACTGGCCCCTCGGCTGGCTCGCTTCGCCCCCGGGCGAGCCAGCCGCTTCAGGCCTCTCCCGGCTTGTGATGCGTTCCACTTGTAATTTAGTCCGGTTCGAAGGCCTGATATGCAACAATGCAGTCTCCTCTCGCTCGCTACCGCGGTTCCTCCGCATGTCGTGGAGCAATCCGAGGCGAAAGCGGTCGCTCGTGAGGCTTTTGGAAGGAAGGCGTTGTTCGATCGCCTCTCCGGCGTGTTCGACAATGCCGGCATAGCGCGGCGCAACATTGTCGCTCCCTTAGATTGGTACATGGGAAATCATGGCTGGAGCGATCGCAACGCGGTCTATCTCGACGCTGCCGAGCAACTCTTCATCGAAGCCGCAACAATTGCGATCGAGCGCGCCGGCCTCATGCCCGACCAGATCGACGGCATTGTCACCGTCTCCACCACCGGCATCGCCACGCCAAGTCTTGAAGCCCGGGCGCTGTCGAAGGTCGGCTTCCGCTCGAACGTGCGCCGGGTGCCGGTGTTCGGGCTTGGCTGCGCTGGCGGCGTCAACGGCCTGTCGATCGCGTCGCGGATGGCAACGGCGGACCCCGGCAGCATGTGGCTGTTCGTCACGGTCGAGACCTGCTCGATCTCGATCCGGCTCGACAGCGACGATCCCGCGGCCGTGGTCGCAACCGCCTTGTTCGGCGATGGCGCCGCAGCGGCGGTCGTCACCAGCGGCAAGCACAGCCTCGCCAGAATTACTGCATCCGCAGAGAAAATCTGGCCGGACACGCTGCGGATCATGGGTTGGGACATCGAAGACCCGGGCCTTGCGGTCGTCTTCGACCGCGCCATCCCGCCCTTCATCGAAGCCGAGCTCGAAAGCGCCGTTGATGAGCTTGGCGCGGCCATGGGCATCTCACGCGACGAGGTCGACCGGTTCTGCTGCCATCCCGGCGGAGTGAAGGTGATCGACGCAATCGAGACGGCACTTCATCTCCATCAAGGCGAGCTCAATATCGAGCGCGAGGTGCTTCACGACTATGGCAATATGAGCGCTCCAACCGTGATGTTCGTGCTCGAACGGCTGCTTGAGCGGGGGCTTCCCGACAAGGTCATGATGACCGCGTTCGGCCCCGGCTTCACCTGCGCCGCCATGCTGCTCGAGGCCGCTTGATCCTCAATATCGTCATCCTTGCGCTCGTGACGCTGCAGCGGCTTGGCGAGCTTTGGCTCTCGAACCGCAACACCGCCCGCTTGTTCGCTCAAGGCGCGCGAGAATATGCGCCGGGCCATTACCCCCTGATCGTCGCCGTCCACACGCTCTGGCTCGCTGCATTGTGGTGGCTCGCACCGTCTCGCCCCGTCGACTTCTTCTGGCTGGCCATGTTCGTCGCCATCGAGATCGCGCGGATCTGGGTCCTTGCAAGCCTCGGTCCGCGCTGGACGACGCGGATCATCATCATTCCCGATGCGACGTTGGTCCGACGCGGCCCGTACCGCTTCGTCAACCATCCCAATTACCTGGTCGTAGTAGCGGAAATCCTCGTCCTGCCGCTGGTGTTCGGCCTGTGGCAGGTCGCGCTCATCTTCACCCTGCTCAACGCCGCGATCCTGACGATTCGCATCCGTGCCGAGAACGCCGCGCTCGGCCGCTAAGCATCGCTTGCGGCGGCCGCGACTCGAGCCTATATCGCAGCTCTCTCCTCGACATCGTCAGATGCCTGAGGCTGGGGCCCCACGGTCCCGGTCAGAGAGACGTTTGGGCTTCTTATCTAAGGGTAATGCGTGGCGGATATCGCCGAACTTGAGCGGATGATCGGGCCCGAGGTGAAGAGCCTCGGCTTCGACCTTGTGCGCGTGATGATGATCGGCGGCATATCCGATCCGACGCTGCAGGTCATGGCCGAGCGCCCGGACACCCGCCAACTCGACATCGCCGATTGCGAGATCATCTCCCGGCGCCTCTCCGACCTGCTCGACTCCGACGATCCGATCGAGGGCAGCTATCGTCTCGAAGTCAGCTCGCCCGGTATCGACCGCCCGCTGACGCGCCTCAGGGACTATAGCGACTGGGCCGGCCACGAAGCCCGGATCAGGTTCGCCGAGCCCGTCAACGGCGCCAAGCAGGCGTCGGGAATCATCGAGGGCGTCGAGGGCAATATAGTCCGCGTCGCCACCACAATGGGCGAGAGGACCATCGATTTCGCCAACATCGCTTCCGCCAAACTGGTCTTGACCGACAAGCTCATCAACGCCACCGCGCCGCTCAGCACTGAAGGCGCCGACACCATTCATACGCAAGAGGACTGATTTCCATGGCCACCGCACCCGCTGCCGTCAGCGCCAACAAGGCCGAGCTGCTCGCGATCGCCGACGCCGTCGCGCGCGAGAAGCTGATCGACAAGGCCATCGTCATCGAGGCGATGGAAGACGCGATCCAGCGCGCCGCCCGCGCCCGCTACGGCGCCGAGAACGACATCCGCGCCAAGCTCGATGGCGAAACCGGCGACCTGCGCCTGTGGCGTGTGCTCGAAGTCGTCGAGGAGCCGGAAGATCATTTCA
>Ga0207647_10000258_pt1 | contig 43440 bp, 34 predicted proteins | sample KBSCornC2_FD_184295 | JGI IMG/M metagenome (GOLD analysis project Ga0207647, IMG submission 184295) | Corn rhizosphere microbial communities from Kellogg Biological Station, Michigan, USA - C2 (SPAdes) (version 2) | ecosystem: Host-associated > Plants > Roots > Rhizosphere ... | reverse complement strand
CGACATTTTAAACATTAATTAATAATAACACGTAATAAGTTGTGAATTTTAACGCTTTTAATAACAACTTGTAATTATTAAGTTATTTTTATACAACTTTACATATCTATTATTTGACAATCGCCAATGGGTCTTTTTAATTTTTTCACACAGGAAATCGCTATCGATTTAGGTACTGCAAATACCCTTATCATACACAATGACAAAGTAGTGGTCGACGAGCCATCCATAGTGGCATTTGACCGCACAACCAACAAAGTGATCGCCATTGGACGACAGGCGATGCAAATGGAGGGTAAGACCCACGAAAATATACGCACTGTGCGTCCGTTGAAGGATGGCGTAATTGCCGACTTTAACGCTGCCGAGCACATGATACGCGGCATGATCAAAATGATCAACCAGGGCAAAGGCTGGTTTTTCCCCTCATTGCGTATGGTGATCTGTATTCCATCAGGTATTACTGAGGTGGAGAAACGTGCCGTACGCGACTCTGCCGAGATTGCGGGCGCCAAAGAGGTTTATCTTATCCACGAGCCTATGGCCGCTGCCGTAGGTATTGGCATCGACGTAGAAGAGCCGATGGGTAACATGATCATTGATATCGGCGGCGGCACGACGGAAATTGCGGTTATAGCCTTGTCAGGTATCGTATGCGATCAGTCTATCCGCGTTGCAGGCGATAACTTCGACTCAGATATCGTTCAATATATCCGTCGCCAGCATAATATCATGATTGGTGACCGTACTGCTGAAAAAATCAAGATCGAAGTTGGTTCGGCGTTGCCGGAACTCGCCGATCCACCATCAGATTTTGCAGTGCAAGGTCGTGACCTGATGACTGGTGTTCCAAAACAGATCATGGTTTCTTATACAGAGATCGCTCACTGCCTGGATAAATCTATCTCGAAAATAGAAGAAGCAATATTGAAGGCATTGGAAATCACTCCGCCTGAACTTTCTGCCGATATTTACCAGACGGGTATTTACCTAACCGGGGGCGGTGCATTGCTGCGCGGTTTGGACAAACGTGTGGCAGCGAAAACCAAACTGCCTGTTCACGTAGCCGAAGATCCGTTACGTGCAGTAGTTCGCGGAACCGGAACCGCATTAAAAAATATAGGGAACTTTAAATTCTTAATGCAGTAATTTAGAGATTAGAGATCAGTTAATCAGAGATTAGTATACCTAATAAAAGCATAAAGATTGCTGTATATTAATCTTTGATTAACTAATCTCTGATTACTAATCAACTAATCACTACCCCAATGCGTAACCTCCTGATATTTATCAATAAGTACAACGCATTTTTTCTGTTTATTATCTTCGAGATAAGCTCTCTTGTTATCTATATCAAATACAATTCTTTTCAAAAGGCTTCCTTTATCAATTCAACAAACAAAGTGACCAGCACTTTATATGCCCAGGTTAATGAGTTGTATAGTTATTTGTCGCTGCGGGAAACAAACGATAGTTTGGCAAAAGAAAATGCACGATTAAGAGGACAGCTCAAGGGATCGTTTTATATTGATAGCGTTAATAAAAAGAAGGTTGTCGACACCATATATAAACAGCAGTATACTTTTATCGAAGCGAAAGTCATCAATAACTCCACGAACCGCAGCAATAACTATATTACCATTAACCGTGGAAGTTTACAGGGGGTAGGAAAGGGCATGGGAGTGATATGCAGCTCTGGTATTGTGGGTAAAGTAGTATTCGTTGGTGCGCATATGTCTGTTGTGCAATCGCTTTTGCATAAGGACTCGCGGTTCAGCGCTATGCTGGCCAAGAATCATGATATCGGTTACATCGAGTGGAGCGACGACCTCGATCCGCATAAAGGGTATCTGAAAGATGTATCGAATAATGCACAGCCGCGTGTTGGTGAAGAGGTTGTAACATCCGAGTTCTCGCTTTTTCCGGCGGGGATACCTATCGGTAAAGTAAGTAACCTGCATACTAAAAATGGAGGTTTTGCATTAAATATGGAAGTAAGGCTTGCGGTAGATTATGGAAAACTGCAATATGTAGATGTAGTTGTAAACAAATTTGCTGAAGAGCAGGCGGGACTGGAGGCGCAGCAAAAGAAAAATGAATAGGGTTATATTGATCAATTTTTTACGGTTCATATCACTGATCTTTTTGCAGGTATTTTTATTGAAGAACATCACCCTGTACAACCTGTCTACTCCCTATTTGTACATTATGTTCATCCTGCTGCTGCCGTTTGAGACGCCGAATATATTGCTTTTTGCCCTGTCGTTCCTGATTGGGATCATTATTGATGCATTTTACGATACGCCCGGCTTGCATGCTGCTTCATGCGTTTTATTGGCCTTGGTTAGAATATTATTTATCAGTATCACCGTTCAGAAAGACGGCTTTGACAACCAGCCAGAGCCGACCCTGAGCGCAATGGGTACCCGCTGGTTTTTTACCTACGCCCTGATACTGACCTTAGCCCATCACTTTTTCCTGTTCAACCTGGAAGTTTTTCGCTTATCCGAGATACCGTTTACACTAAGCCGCTTTGTATTGAGTTCTATTTTTACGGTATTTTTGATGTTGCTTTCAGGGTTTTTATTTTACAGAAAGAGGGAACGCTAAATGAATAGTTTTTTTGAGCGGCGCTACGTAATTGCAGGTATCTTTATTTCGCTAATCGTTATTCTTCTTGCCCGGTTGTTCTATATCCAGATTATTGACGATCGGTACCTTTTATACGCTCAGAGCAACGTACTACGCAGGGTTTATAAAAATCCGGCACGCGGTCCTATCCTCGACCGAAATAAAAAGATACTAGTACAAAACGAGGCCTTTTACGATATCATGGTAACGCCCAACCTGGTGAAGCCATTTGATACGATGGCGTTCTGTAAGTTATTGAACATAGATACCGCCGAATTTCATAAACGATTTGAAAAGGCAGTAAAATACTCACCCCGCCTGCAATCAGTTTTCGAAAAACAATTGTCGGCACAGGCGTTCGCGGCCATACAAGAGCGTTTATCGGAGTTCCCTGGCTTTGATTCGTCGCCACGTTATCTGCGTACTTATCCTGATTCCGTTGCAGCGCAATTCTTAGGTTATATCAGTGAGGTAACTGACAAAGACATCAAGAAATCCGGAGGATATTACCATCCCGGTGACTTTATCGGCGTCACTGGTGTAGAGCGTTCCTACGAAGATGTGTTACGTGGCCGACGTGGTGTAGAGAACGACTTGGTGGATTCGCGCAGCCGCTTTAAAGGTCATTATGCAAATGGGGCTTATGATACGGCGCAGGTAGCAGGAGAACGTTTGACATCATCTCTTGATCTCCGGATACAAAAGCTTGGCGAAAAGCTGATGACGAACAAGGTTGGTAGCATTGTGGCTATTGAACCGTCAACGGGCGAAATACTTTGTTATGTGAGCAGTCCAACCTACAATCCAAATCTGTTAGTAGGACATGAAAGAGGAAATAATGCAGCAGAGCTTTATAAAGATCCATACAAGCCATTTTTCGTCAGGCCGATCCAGGCTACTTACCCCCCGGGGTCATCATTTAAGCCGCTCAGCGCCTTGATCGCCATGCAGGAGGGCATTATTACGCCGGAAACAACCTATAACTGCCCTGGGTATTATTGGTCGGGCAATCACAGAGTGAATTGCTTCCACAACGAGCGTCACGGTGTAGTGAATTTGGCAAGTGCAGTAGCTGAATCATGCAACGGTTATTTTTCGATGGTGTTTGACAGATTGATGAATTACTATGGAGCGAGGCAGACAGCATCAACTTTTACCAATTGGAGAGGCAATGTGGCAAAATTTGGGTTAGGCTCGAGGTTAGGTTTGGACATGCCAAGTGAAGGAAAAGGTAACCTGCCTACCGCTGCTCATTATGATAGAGTATATCATCCCGGAAGCTGGCGCTCAAGTACAGTAATCTCATTAGCGATCGGGCAAGGCGAGTTGTTAGCGACACCATTGCAGTTGGCTAATATTGAGACTACTATAGCCAATCACGGCTTCTACTATAAGCCGCACCTTATCAAGGGTATAGGGGATAGGGAGATTATTAAGCCTGAATACCGGGTTAAAAACTATGTGGGCATCGATTCACAATATTTTGAGCCCGTTATCAATGGCATGCAGGCGGTAGTTGACCGTGGCACGGCTGCCGGTTCGAAGATATCAGGTATCGTTATGTGCGGTAAAACAGGTACTGCGCAGAATCCGCACGGTGAAGACCACTCTGTTTTTGTTGCGTACGCTCCGCGTGAGAATCCAAAAATTGCAATTGCAGTAGTAGTAGAAAACTCAGGAGAGGGCTCTAAATGGGCGGCACCAATCGCCAGTTTTATTGTCGAGAAATATTTGAGAGATAGTATTTCTTCCCGACCTAACGGTCTTACCCCTGATTATATAATGAGTGCAAACAGATTACCTGCACTCGAGAATTACTATCAGGGGCCAAAGCTAAAGTTACCATCTTCACCCAAAGACACCGCCAAGCATAAAGCAGACAGCGCTAACAAGAAAGCTGTCATCGGATCAGGCCGAAAAAAGAATAAGAGCAAATATGCAGCATCGGCGTATCAGTTAGAAAGGAGGGAAGATGAGGAGCAGAGGTAGTTATCAGCAACAGCAGCAACGCGGGTTCTTTTTCAATGTCGACTGGGCCATCGTATTTGTTTACCTGGCACTTTGTACGGTAGGCTTGCTGAATATCCATTCGGCTATGTACGATGAAAAACATCCATCCTTCTTCGATCTGAGTACAGACTATGGCAAGCAGCTTATCTATATAATAGTTGGTAGTGTAGTGGCGATATTTATTCTGCTGCTCGAGAGCCGGTTTTTCAGTGCACTTTCCCCCGTGTTTTATGGAATAACGGTCGTCTTGCTCATGCTCGTGCTTGTGGTGGGGCGAAATGTAGGAGGTAACCAGGCCTGGATATCGTTGGGCGGAGGGTTCAGGCTACAGCCATCGGAATTAGCCAAGCTAACCACCTGTTTGTTATTGGGCAGTTATTTAAACGGAACAAACGTTCGTATAACCGATCCAAAATCGTTTATGATCTCGCTGGCAATCATTGGCTTTCCAATGATCCTCATCATGCTGCAGCCCGATGCGGGGTCGACATTGGTGTTTAGCTCGTTGATTTTTGTTTTGTACCGCGAGGGACTTTCACCTTACTTCCTGATACTTGAGGGGGTATTTATTACGCTTTTCGTCCTCACACTTAAGCTCAATAATACGGCATATATCATTGGAGCCCTGATCATTATTGCCATAATCATCGTATTGCTGACCAGGCGTAATAAAAAATTGATGCCTATAATAGCCACCGGCCTGGCTATCTGTATTGCCTTCGTCTTCAGCGTACATTTTATTTATACGAACGTGCTGAAGCCTCACCAAAAAGTGCGAATTGATATTGTATTAGGCATCACCACCGATATAAAAGGCAAAGGTTACAATGTAAATCAGTCGAAAATCGCAATCGGCTCGGGTAAGTTGTGGGGCAGAGGATATATGCAGGGTACGCAAACCAAATACTCATTTGTACCGGAACAGGGAACAGACTTTATTTTTTGTACGGTAGGTGAAGAATGGGGCTTTGCCGGTGCGACTGTTGTACTGGGGCTGTACCTGTTTTTGCTGCTGCGTATTATAAGGGTCGCAGAGCGACAGCGATCGACATTTACCCGTGTATATGCTTATGGGGTGGCCTCCGTTATCTTCTTTCACGTCATTATCAATATCGGGATGACAATTGGAATTGTGCCGTCTATTGGCATTCCATTACCGCTTATCAGCTACGGAGGATCTTCCTTGCTCAGTTTTACCATTATGCTCTTCATTCTCGTAAAACTCGATTCAAACCGAATGGGGATTGTTTAGAAGCAGTAGTTCTTCTATACGCTTTGAGCCCGTCTGCTTAAGAATACCTTCTTCTCAGCAGCGCATAAAACTTCTCAACGGTAGTTGGTTTGGCATCCCAGTTATTTTTTGTAGCATAGCTTGTTTTTAGGAAATTCTCCGCTTCGTCGAAAGAATTAAATCGGTTCAGAATATCCAACGCTTCGCTGTAGGCGAGGTTATAGCCATTAAACAAATCTTTTATATACAAAAGTTTATCATTCAGCGTGATGGCTTGTTTCAGGTCACTGATGGGTTGTGCGCTTGTGTGTTCCGCATTCCTGGAAGCATTGGCGTTAATTTGGGCCGATATGCGCTGATTGATTGTCAGCATTCCCTCTTTTTCATCCGTATCTACCTGCGGCCTCAAAGGCTCTTTAGCTATTGGCGGGGGAGTTACTTCAACCTTCGGCGCTGCTGCTTTAGGAGTTTCTGGTATCGGGTGAATCGGATGGCGCATTTCATCTGGTTCCGGTTCATCATCATCCTCCTCTATATTGGGTATATCTTCCAATTTAAGCTCATGCCTGATCACCGGAGGCTCTTCCTGCCTGATATAAGAATAGTCCGTGCCGGTATCATCACCTCTCAGATCGATATGCGGAACAGGGTTTTCCTGTACATTTATTTGCGTTTTTTTAGCAATTACCGGTGCTTTCTCTTTTTCTTCCTTTGCAGGTTCTTCTTCTACAATTGGCGAAGCAGCCTGTTGCACTACTGGTTCAAAAAATCGAGGTTCTGTAGCTGGTAATTGTTTTGGAGGCTCAGGTTTATTTACATTAAGCTTGCGCAATACCCCGGAGTGGTCGGCCAAAAAATGGGCGTTCGCTACGAACAATTCAAGCTCCAGATCATTCATCTCACTTTCATTTTCTGCCAGGTAATGGTATTGGTCATTCAGCTCCTTCAATATGGTGCCTATCTTTTTGAAAACTTCCTGTTGTTTCATGGCGATATATGCAAATGCTTCTCAAAAATAACATTTAATTATGATATTTGCCCGTTATAAGGAGTTTGAAATGCTGTATAGCGAAGATGTTTTTAAGCGCAGAAGTGAATTAGGCGGCAGTATAGAAGTAATTTGCGGATCGATGTTTTCGGGCAAAACCGAAGAGCTGATACGCCGGTTGCGTCGCGCACAAATAGCCCGCCTGAAGGTGGAGATATTTAAGCCACGCACCGATAACCGCTTTCACGAAACGGACGTTGTGTCGCACGATTTCAACTCCATTCACTCAACACCAGTAGATAACTCGTCCGCCATATTGCTTTTAGGCAGCGATGTGCAGGTGGTAGGCATTGACGAGGCGCAGTTTTTTGATGAAGAACTGCCTAACGTCTGCAACATCCTCGCTAACCGCGGTGTACGGGTAATCGTCGCCGGACTGGATATGGATTTCAAAGGCAAACCTTTCGGCCCAATGCCTGCTTTGATGGCCATTGCAGAATCCGTTACCAAAGTACATGCCGTATGCGTTAAATGCGGTAATCCAGCATTGTATTCCTACCGCTTAGTGTCTAATCCCGACACCGTGCTTTTAGGCGAAAAAGAAAGCTATGAACCGCGTTGCAGGGTGTGTTATTTCTTAGTTGATTGAGTTTGATTTGTTGAATAAGTTAACTCAATCAACACATCTATAATTATGACAATTAAAATACCAATTGGTATATTTTATGTATTAATTTTGTCTCTCAGTTCAAAGTAATAGCAATGCCACTTTGGACGAAATAGAAAGGGTTTATTATATCGTTAAAAATACCGATTGGTATAAAACAATGAGTGAGTTTCAAAAAAAATTGTTGATCGTTACTGTGATAGGGGCAGCGATCATGGAGCTGATCGATACTTCAATAGTAAACGTGGCTCTCAATTACATGAGCGGTAACCTGGGTGCAACCCTCGAAGACACCGCATGGGTCATCACATCTTACGCTATTGCCAATGTGATCATCATCCCGATGACCAGTTTCCTTACCAATGTGCTGGGCAGACGTGTGTATTACATTGGTTCTATCATCCTGTTTGTATTCTGTTCATTTATGTGTGGACAGGCATCTAATATCTGGGTGTTGGTGATCTTCCGCTTTTTACAAGGATTAGGTGGCGGTGCATTGCTATCAGTATCAGCAGCAGTGGTTTATGAAATGTTCCCTAAAGAAAAGATCGCTACTGCCAGTGCATTGTTCGGCCTGGGCGTATTTATCGGCCCAACCATCGGCCCTACACTGGGCGGCTTTATCACCGAGAACTATTCATGGCCATGGATATTTTATATCAACGTACCAATTGGTATAGCTGCTATAATATCTTGTTATTTCCTGTTGCCCGAAGCTCCTAATAAAGTTGCTAACGGCAATGGCAACGGAAAACCTAAGATCGACTGGCTGGGTATTATTCTTTTAACCATAGGCATCGGCAGTCTGCAAACCGTACTCGAACGTGGTCAAACTGACGACTGGTTCTCTGCCGGTTACATTATTGTACTTTCTGTAACAGCCGCCATTGCGCTTACTGCTTTTGTATTATGGGAGCTTCGCGTATCCCACCCTGTTGTCGACCTGAGGGTTTTAAAGAGCAAGCAGCTTTTTATTGCCGCCATATTGACATTTGTTACAGGCCTGGGCTTATATACCACTATCTATCTAACACCAGTGTTTTCACAGCGCTTGTTAGGCTTCACACCTACGCAAAGCGGTTTATTACTGCTGCCCGGCTCCCTTGTAGCCCTGGCGGCGTTGATGTTGACAGGTAAATTATTGCAAAAAGGAGTATCGCCAGCAACAATAGTAGCTGTTGGATTTGTACTGTTCATCTACTTCAACTGGCAAATGGGTCACATGAGCCTGGACACTTCGGCGCACACGATCAGTATGACGCTGATCAGCCGCGCAATTGGTATTGCACTGCTCACAGTGCCTTTGAGTTCATTGGCAGTGTCATCGCTAAAACCGGCTGATATTCCTCAGGGAACAGCCCTCAACAATATGATGAGGCAGTTGGGCGGATCATTTGGTATCAGTATCGTTAATACCTATTCAGCAAGACGCACTGAATTGCATCGTACCGATATGCTGGCTAATATTAACGATATTAACCCTCAGGTACATGACCGCATAATACACTATACCAGCTATTTCCTGGACAAAGGAAAAACCATGTTCGACGCCCAGCATCTGGCCGTAAAAGCCATCGACGTTGCAGTCGTAAAACAATCCACTTTACTCAGCTACCTTGATTCATACTTGCTGATAGGACTAATGTTCGCTGTAACCTTGCCCTTGCTATTATTTGTTATCAAACGGGGCAAAGGCAAGACGGCTAATGTGATTGTATCGGATCATTGATGGGATGTAAGTGGTTGATTATGTTGAGTAGTTGATTAGTTAGCACATCCAGAAACGAACAACTTAATGCAATCAACTTGGTCAACCGCTTAACCACTTAACTGCTTAACCACGTAACTATTTAACTAAAAAAATGAAAACAACAAATAACACTATACTGATAACCGGAGGAAGTGCCGGTATCGGGTTCGAAATCGCTAAAATATTTTCTGAAGCAGGTAACCAGGTAATTATTACCGGACGTAACCAGGAACGCATGGACAAGGCTATTGCCGGACTGAAAAATACCACTGCTTTTGTAGGCGATGTAAATAATGCAGAAGATGTAGAAGAACTGGTAGCATACCTGAACAAGAATTTTCCCCAGTTGAATGTAGTCATCAACAATGCTGGCAGTGCTAACTACTATAACATGACAGAGCCCGGCATCAATGCATTCGCTAAAGCAAGCGAAGAAATACTGACCAATTATCTGTCTATCATTCGCCTGAACGAAAAACTGTTTCCATTGCTTACCAAACAGTCAGAGGCGGCTATTGTAAATGTTTCTTCGATAGTAGCCTTTGCCGGCCGGGCCAGTACGCTACCAACTTACGCGGCAAGTAAAGCTGCCTTGCATTCTTATACCAATAGCTTGCGCATTATGCTCGAAAATGGTCCGGTAAAAGTATTTGAACTGATGCCTCCGCTTGTTGATACCGAATTCTCTGCAATGATCGGTGGTGCCCAGAACGGTATCCCTCCAAAACAGGTTGCTGATGACCTGCTGACCGCCATGCAGCATGATGACTTTGAAATACACGTAGGCAAAACTGCCGATATTCATGATAATTTCTTCCCTTTAGCTGCCAAAGCAGTTTTAGCGATGAATGGTAAGTTGTAATTAATGATTGACAATTTCCTTTAGCCTGCTTCAATGGGGAGCAGGCTTTTTTTATTGGGTAAATTGAAGAGTTAACGCTTCATCTTCGCTGAATCTGCCGAAGCCAATTGATTCGCTGCTTTCAATTGCGCTGCTTTTAAAAAGGAGGTGTCTTTTTTCATCCCTTCTTTAACTTGTGCCACTGTTTTTACCTGAGCGGTTGGCGCGGCTATCGAATTGTTGTATACAAAAATAACAGCATTAGAATCCATTGATCCTTTTTTAACCGAATCAAGAATGTCCTTTATCCTTTGGATATTCATGTAAGCACTTTTATACTCATCAGTTTTGAGGGCATCCTGCAAGTATTGAGTCTTTGATTTTAACGTGTCAGGTTTTTGCACCTTTGATTTATTAGCATTTTGGCCGCAGGAAAATAATAAAAGTATCAGCAAAGAATAAAACAATCTTTTCATCGGATTAAAGCTTATTCAACTAATTTACAATTATTTAGAATGAAAATTCGTTTGTTTTTCAGTTTTCTGCTGTTAAATCAAGGAATTTTTTATTCACCGGGGGCGTTTAATCGATCATTTTCATTTGCCTATCGTAAAAAACATCGCCACAGCCGCCGCGCCCATAGCTATAAAGGTGATCCACAGCAGGGAAGTGGATAATGCGCCGCTTTTATGCTCGCCCATGATCTTATCGTTTTTGGCGATCCGAAGGATAAGGTAAAGCATGGGCACAGCAGCTACACCGTTTAGTACGGCGGCATAAACCAGCGCTTTCACCGGGTCGATGCCAACGAAGTTGATGACCAGACCGATGACGGTTGCTACCGTGATCACACTGTAAAACCCATAGGCTTGTTTGGGTTTATAATTCAAGCTTGCGTTCCAGTTAAAAGCCTCCGAAACGGCATAGGCAGCCGAGCCGGACAATACAGGTACGGCGAGAAAGCCCAATCCAATAATTCCTATCGAAAAGATAAGCTTTGAAAGGAAACCCGCATTAGGGAATGAATGCACCAGCGGTTCCAATGCTTTTGCTGCATCAGCGGCAGTTTTTATGTCCTTTACGCCACTTTGGTGCAATACGGTAGCGCCCACCAGCAAAATACACCAGGTGGTGACCTCGGATACGATCATCCCGATGTTGTTATCCAACCGCATCCGGTGTATCATGTTTCCGGTTACGATACGCTTGCCATTATTATTCTCATTTCCATTGCCTTTTTCCTCCTGCTCTTCAACCTCCTGCGATGCTTCCCAAAAAAACATGTAAGGGGAAATAGTTGTCCCCAGCACGCCTGTTATAATAAATAAAAATGCAAAGTTGAATTCGAAATGCGGCACTATCGTTGCCTTTAATACCGTGCCCCATGGCTGGTGAACGATAAATGCAGTAATAGGATAGGCCAGCAGCGCCAATGCCAGCCATTTGAGTATTTTAGAATAGGTTTTATAAGTGGTAAATATCTCGAGCGTAAGAATAATAGCGGTGATGGCCAATGTAAGGATGACGAAATGAACCGGGATAAGTAATCTTGCTGCCTCGGCCATAGCGCCAATATCCGCCCCGATATTGATGGTGTTGGCTATTACTACAAGGCCCACTACAAGATATAATACTGTTTTGCTGTAATTTTCCTTTACTACTGCAGCTATGCCCTTGCCGGTCACCAATCCTATCCTTGCGCAGCTTTCCTGTACAGCGGCCATAAAAGGAAGCATGTATAAGGCTGTCCATAACTGACCATAACCAAACTGTGCGCCGGTCTGGGAGTAGGTAGCAATCCCTGATGGATCGTCATCGGCAGCGCCGGTAGTGAGCCCGGGCCCGAGCAGGGTTAAGAATCTTAAAAATCTACTTTTCCTGAGTTTGGTAAATGTATTTGATGGCATATATGGCATTTAGCGGATAAAAGCTGAGGGGGTTTCAGATTAGTGTCCCCATAAAAATACGATTGTTTTTCGCTTCGGCAGGTAATATTATGTTATTCTACAGGTAACTGGCAGCATTGTTTTGAGTAAATAGCAGGAGCCATCACGCATGTCATCCCAAATTATGAAAGCAGAACAAAAGTAGAACTATCAAGCAGACGGCAGACCCGACGGGTTATTAATCAATCTCTATTTAGACGGGTGTGTACGCATTAGTTCCAAAAGACAGGGCTTTTTAGATCCTTAGATTCAGGCGAGGCAATCAATCTTTCTCTGAATAATCTGCTTGTCCGTCTGGGTGCGTGCTAATGTCAGCGCATTTTGAAAATGCTGTCTGGCAATGCCGTTATCGATGTCTGTATAAAGTTCACCCAGCAAAGTGTAATAGAAGTGATTGTTACTGAGCTTTAATTTTTCGGCTTCAATAATGGCCGCTTCTTTTCCTGCGGTTTTTGAAAGTGCATAAGTTCGGTTTAAGGCAGCAATGGGCGAATATTCTATCTGTAATAACTGGTTATAAAGTTGCAAAACATTTTTCCATTTTTCTGGCGTATCGGCTTTTTGAGTACCCCAGTATGCAATAGCGGCTTGTATGTGGTATTGGGATAAGGTATTGCCGGTGGTGGCGCAATTAAGAAAATAAGCCCCTTTACTGATGAGCTCCGCATCCCAGAGGTTGGTATCCTGGTCGTCATATAAAACCAATTCTCCGTTTTGATCAATCCGCGCATTAAAGCGTGATGCCTGGAAATACATTAATGCCAGCAAGGCATTTACCTCCGGTTTGCCGGTTAGTTTGTTTTCAACTAGCATAGTGCACAAACGCATAGCCTCATCACACAAATCTCTACGAATAGTGGTGTCCTGACTACTGGAATAATAAGCTTCATTAAAGAGCAGGTAAAGAGTGGTAAGCACTGAGCCAAGCCGCTCGTCTATTTTAGCCGGTCCTGGAAATTCGATCTTTACATTTTCTTTTCTCAATTTCTCTTTAGCACGGAACAGGCGTTTGTTGATAGTCTCTTTACTTGAGAGAAATGCATTGGCAATTTCCTCGATGCCAAAACCGCAAAGGATACGAAGAGACAGACCGATTTGTGCCTCCTGTGAAATAGATGGCTGGCAAATGGCAAACATCATCTGCAACTGACTGTCGTTAATGTTTTGAGGTGATAGGTCGATCCCGGTTTCATAAGCTTCGTCGGAGGACCTTTTCAGTTCTTCGCTCACCTTGCTTTCAAATACGAGATTTCGTTGCAAATGATTTTTGGCTTTGTTTTTCGCCACGAAATACAACCAGGCCACAGGATTCTGCGGAATGCCTTTATAAGGCCAGGTTTGTGAAGCAGCCAGAAAAGTATCGGCAGTAATATCTTCAGCAATTTCTATCTGATCAAAACCAAAGCGCTTACACAGAACGGAGACAATTTTCCTGTACTCCGTTCTGAATAAATGCGGTATCAATTCCTGCTGTTTCACTTTAAAAGCGATTAGTGCCCGCCTTCGTTTTTGTGTATGCGGCGCACCTCCATGGTATTTCCTTCACCCTGTAATACCGGACAACCTTTGGCGAATTCCGCGGCTTCTTCAGCTGATTCGGCTCTTACAGTAATAAACCCGCCAATGGTTTCTTTGATTTCGCCAAACGGTCCGTCCGTTACCATTTTATTGTGATGTACGACTTTGGCGTCGGCAAATAATAAACCTGTACCGCCTACAAATTTGTTCTGTGCAGCAATGCCCCCGATCCAGTCCATGGTTTGTTTCATCCATTCTTGCATTTGCTCAGGAGAGGCTATTTTGCTGCCGTCCTCATGTCTCATAATTAATGCGTACTCGTCCATTTTTTTAAAATTAAAAGGTTAATGAATATATGAATTATACATCCATAACAAGTTAAGTTTTGAGAATTGGACAAGGCGGGAGAAAAAGTTTCAGAAGTTATTTCGGCTTATTCGCTATCGCATAATCCATTGCCTGCTGAAAAGTGGTTACCCAGATGTCTTTTTGATTTTCTTTCAGGTATGCCAATAATTCCCGGTGAGCCTGTGCTGAAGTGGTAATATAATCACCGCCGACGCCGTGAAACATAAGAATTCCCATGCCTCCGGCTGCCTGTACTTTCTTTACAAAATCGATCAATTTATCAGCCGATGTATGATCTTCCAGGCCATAAGAGGGCACCTTTAAAGGGTCAAGATGTTTAAAGTCGGTGATAACGGCGTTGATATCGCCGCCAATGCGCGCAAATTTGACGTTGCCATATTTGCGTAATGAATCTACATAATCTTTACCGCCAACATGTGTCTCGGTACAAGGATAAGCATAAGTATGCATGGCTTTACCATCAACAGCGAACAAACAGTTATTCATCACATCAATTTCGTGGAGTATGCGATTCACGGTATAATGCTCCGAGGCCATCGGGTTATCGTCGGTACTAAAGCAGGGGTGAAACACCGTGTGGTTAGCTAACTCATGCCCTTTCTTACTTGCCTTCCGCCATTGGGGAATTGTCTGACTATTGATGTCGCCGGTGAGAAAAAATGTGCCCTTAAAATGAACGGAATCTAGTTGGGGGATAGCGACGTTCAGTTGGGAGTGAAGCGCATCATCGTAGGTAAGCACAATGACCGCTTTTTTATGGTCAGGCCAGGTGATCTTATCCTGTGCCTGGACTGTAAAATAACTAAATAAAAGGATTAAGAGAGTCAGTTTTTTCATCAGATAAAGTAAAATTTGTAGCTAAATCTAAAAAAGAAAATTTAAATCTACCATCCGACTCTTTTGGATATGCACGCTAAACCTGTGGCAGGTTAAATATTATTGTGTATCTCAATATTGGCGAATACTGAAGTACCTTTGATGGCCAACACTTTGTCTGAGTTCCTGATATTGTATTTATTCTCCCGGTAGTCATCTATTGTAGCAAACAATTGCGAAATATCTGTTTCTACATGCCAGTCGGAGGGAACAATCAGAGTGATCTCGCCAAAAAGCTGGGAAATGTTTAAAACGGCCATGCCGCTCAAATCAGCATTACTCAGGTCGAGCTCCGTGCTTGCAAACATGTTGTTGATCTTACCGCCTTTAAAATCTTTCGTGATCATTGGTTTATCTAAACTGCTGAAAAGCGAGTTGATATTGATCTGGTTGTCGGTATCGGGGATGATAGTTGATTGCAAGTTCATGGCCGTAAAAATTTAATATAAACCAAAACTAAGGCGGTAAGTCGCGGAGCAAAAGTTAAATCTTGTTAAATGTTTAAGGAAGTCGGTGAATGGCGGGTTTTAATCGGTGAAAATTCATTGAAGAATGTTTCTGCGGTGTAAAGCCCTATGTTAATTCTAAAACTAGTAGTTAAATAATTTGTTAGTTAGTTAACAATCAATCTTGAAAAACAAATTATGAAAACACGGAATTACATTTTGGCATTTGCCCTTGGTGCATTTTCACTGGGTGCATGCCAAAGTCACAAAGACAGTAAAGGTGCGGCCGACAGCGCTAACCAGGCTAAGGATACTATGAAAAGGGGTGTAAGCGATTCTGGTAAAGCGGCCACTCCCGCGATTAAAGTAGAGGAAAGCGATGCCAAATTTGCGGTTGAGGCAGCAAACGGCGGCATGGCTGAAGTAGTGTTCGGTAAATTGGCAGAAGAGAAGGCCACGAACAAGAAAGTAAAAGATTTTGGAACTATGATGGTGACCGATCATTCTAAGGCCAATGACGAGTTAAAAGCCTTAGCAAAAAAACTAAGTATTACTTTACCAGATTCAATAGCTTCTGAAGAAAGCAAAACCAGGGATGATCTGGCAAAAAAATCGGGTGCCGATTTTGACAAGGCTTACATACAAGATATGGTAGACGATCATAAAAAAGATGTAAAAGCTTTTGAAGATGCTTCAAAGAATTTGAAAGACAGTGATCTGAAGGCATTCGCGGTTAAAACCTTGCCTACTTTAAAAATGCATCTGGAGACAATTGAAAAAATAAAAAAAGAAATGAAATAATTGGGTTATGCGAGCTATAAGGCAAGCCTTCAAAGAGCGACTTTGAAGGCTTTTTTGTTGCAAGGGCCGTCTTATTTAAGTTAAAAAGTGTTAAAAAAGCACTATTTCATCGAGACATAGTACTTTTTCATCTATTCTCCAGAATCGGAATATAATATTGCTATAAATGTTAAGTTAAATAGACTTAGTTAACAGGTCGGCAATATGGCTGTAAGTTCCGCTTTTAAGAGAAGTTGTAAGTTGATGGGCAACCATTTTGAGCTAACGGTCGTTGCCGACGATGAAAAATGGGCGCATGAAAGAATTGATGCAGGAGTAAGTGAAATACAACGGATTGAACGGCTGCTCACTACATTTAGCGATGAGAGTGAAACTAATAAGGTTAATCAGCACGCCGGTATAAGCCCGGTAATTGTCAGCGCGGAAACTTTCAACCTCATAGAACGCTCGTTGCGAATCTCCCAGGCTACACAGGGGGCTTTTGATATTACTTACGGTTCGATAGATAAACGACTTTGGAATTTTGATCAGCACATGACCTCCTTGCCTGATAAAGAAACGGCGAAAAACATGGTGCGCTTGATTAATTACCACAATGTGATCCTTGACCGCGAAAAAAGCACGGTGTTTTTGAAGGAGAAAGGAATGCGTATAGGCTTTGGCGGCATTGGCAAAGGCTATGCTGCTGAGCGTGCCAAACTGATAATGAAGCAACAAGGCGTTGAAAGTGGTGTGGTTAATGCATCTGGGGACTTGACAGCCTGGGGATTGCAGCCAAACGGTGAGCCCTGGACGATAGGTATAGCTAATCCCGGGGCAAAACACGAGGTGTTTTCTTATATGTCCATTACTGATATGGCCGTGGCCACTTCAGGTAACTATGAAAAATTTGTAATGATAGACGGCAAAAAATATTCGCATACTATCAACCCACGCACAGGTTTGCCAGTAACGGGTATCAAGAGTGTTACCATTATTACCACGAATGCTGAGATAGCCGACGCCATGGCCACACCGGTAATGATCATGGGTATCAGGACGGGTCTGGATATGATAGATCAGATGAGAGATATAGAAGCAGTGATCATTGATGACCAGGACAGGATGTATATATCAAAGAATATCAACATAAATTAATACCCCTTAAAAACTATGATTAAAAAAACGTTGAAGATCGCAGGTGGACTGATTGCCATAATGAGTATATCATCATGTGTCCACCTCAAAGAATACCAGAAAAGCCGCATTAACGATGCTGAGATGGCATTAGGTAACCGGAAGGTAGAGAAAAATGAACTGAATTTTCAATCGTACAGGGAAGCTGCATCAGGTGCCAATGCCGGTAAAACCGGTGGTGGTTGTGGATGTAATTGATAAGCCTTTCTTAAAAACGCATAATTTATAATGAGAAAGGTATATTTATCAATAGTAGGTTTCTCCCTGCTATGCAGATTGAACGTTTCTGCACAGACCAAACAAGATAGCCTCCCGCGAACTAATGGCGTGAGCTTATTCCGGCCCGTTGGAGATCCGGAGCCTTCGGAATATCATCCGCGTTCGTTACATGTGGATGAGATTAACCTAGTCTCTAGCTACTATTGGCAAAATGGCGATCATAGTGCCATTACGGGAGGTATTGGCACCGAAAAGGTGACAGACATTTCCAATGGTATTGATCTAAAAATGGTATGGGGCGATCCAAAAGGCAGACAGAACTCCATAACCGCCGGATTTGGTTACGATCATCATACATCAGCCTCAGCGGCTTATGTAAATCTCAGTGGCGCATCAAGAACAGGTGGTACCAGGATTTATCCTTCACTTGACTGGACGACCGAAAATGTAAAAAAAGGCAGCAGCTTTGGTATCGGCGCTTATTATTCGGGCGAATATAACTATCAGTCATTGGGGGCTGATATTCATTTTTCACAAAAAACCGCTGATAAGAATGGCGAATTCACAGCCAAGGTTCAGGCGTATTTTGATCAGGTAAAGATGATCTACCCATCCGAGTTTATACCTCAGACTACCACAACCGACTCCGGGGGAACGACAGTTATTACAACTGCCAGTGGAACACAAACTATATTAAGCAATGGCCAGGTGATCGATAACAAGCGGAATATTCCAAGCAGCCCGCGAAATACATACTCGGCATCACTTGGTTATTCGCAAGTTATCAATTCTCGTATGCAGGTGATGTTTTTGGTTGACGGGGTGGCGCAGAACGGTTATTTGGGATTGCCGTTTCACAGAGTGTATTTTAATACAGGAAAGGATACAATAGAACATTTGCCGTCGAACAGGTTTAAACTGCCGGTAGGCGTGAGGCTGAATTATTTCTTGGGTGATAATATCATTCTGCGTTCTTATTACCGCTATTATAGGGATAGCTGGGGTATCAAATCGAACACAGCAGGCCTGGAAACAGTGATAAAAATCACACCTTTTTTTTCGGTTTCTCCGTTTTACAGGTATTACGATCAGACCGCGGCTAAATATTTTGCGCCATATGAAGTGCATAGTCCTACGGATGAGTACTATACCAGTAATTATGAGTATGCCCAATTCCATGCTAACTTTTATGGGGTAGGTTTCAGAGTGGCGCCGCCAAAAGGTGTCCTTGGCTGGCAAAACCTGCATGACCTGGAATTACGGTATGGACATTATTCGCAGACTACCAATTTGGTATCGAATGTAGTTTCGTTAAGTATGGGTTTTAAATAAGAATATGGAACAATAAATTTTTGAAAGTAACAGTTAATAGAATTGAATATGAAGTTATTAGTGATATATCTGGGAATGCTGCTTTTGCCGGGAGTAACCTGGACGGGTGATTTTAATGCAGCGAAAACAGAAGCTACTCAAAAGCATAAGTTAATACTAATCAATTTTTCGGGCTCCGACTGGTGCGGGCCATGTATCCGTTTGCGTAAGGAAATATTGGAATCGGGGACTTTCGAAGGTTACGCCTCGGATCACCTTGTGTTAGTGCGTGCTGATTTTCCACGTCAGAAAAAGAATCAGCTGAGTAAAGAGCAAACTAAGCTGAACGAAGCATTGGCTGATAAATATAACGCTGATGGCAAATTCCCATTCACTTTATTGGTGGATGACAACGGCAAGGTGCTAAAAAGCTGGGACGGCTTTCCGAATGAAAGCCCTGATCAGTTTGTGTCGGATATAAGGTCGGCGAACGGTAAATAAATATAAACAAAAAGCCTCTGTATCAATTACAGAGGCCTTTTGTTTAGAGATGGATAGGATGATTGGGTATGATTGATTATTGATTGGCGCCCCCATTTACCAGCAGGTGCTGACCATTAACGAACGAGGACAGGTCACTGGCGAAGAATTCAGCCACATTGGCTACGTCTTCTACCTCTGCCAGGCGGCCCATTGGACTACTGGCCAGTAATGATTTTCTTAATTCGGGATAGGCATCGGGATCGGCGAATATGCCGGAATGATCAACTGCAAATGGGATGATTGAATTTACGGTTACCCCCCGGTGTGCAATTTCCTGCGATAGGACATTTACCAAATAGCGGGGCGTAGTTTTGCTGCCGCCATAAACAGACATTCCGGGCACAGGGAATGATGTGGTGCTGGATGCAATGTAAATGATCCGGCCATTATCAGACACATGTTTTGCAGCCTGTTGCATGGTAAAGTAAGTGCCTTTTGTGTTGATGCCAAAAACGCGGTCGAACTGCTCTTCTGTAAATTCGACAGCAGGGGTCTCTACCATTTCGATACCGGCATTGGCTACTACGATATCAATCTTGCCGAAAGCTGCCATTGCTTCATTAAATAGACGTTCAATTTCGGCTACTTTGCTTACATCGGCCTGAACAAGGATGGCTTTTACACCCATTGCAGTAACGTTTGATAATACTTCTTCGGCTGACGCTTTGTCTCTTGAATAGTTCAATATCAGGTCTGCGCCCAATGCGGCATATCTTTCGGCAATTGCTTTGCCTAATCCACGACCTGAACCGGTGATCAATGCTACTTTATTTACCAGAGTTTTCATGATGATTGTTTTTAGATGATTACACAGATTTTATTGATGATTACACAGATTTACTTTCTTTCGGACTTTCCGACATATGCGGACTTCCTTAAGCCACAGCGCCGTTTAGCCCAACATTCTGACCTGAGATCCATTTAGCGGCATCACTTGCCAGGAACGCCACTACGTTGGCTATGTCCTGTGGTTCGCCAAGCCTGTTGAAGGCAGATAAGGAAGCCAGGCGATCTATCACTTCCTGCGGTTTGCCGTTTGTGAAAAGTTCAGTGTTAGTTGGGCCAGGAGAGATTGAATTTACATTGATGCCTTTAGCGCCAACTTCTTTTGCGAATACGCGGGTTAGCTGTTCAACAGCGCCTTTGCTGGCCACATAAGTACCATAAGTAGGGAACATTAAGCGAGTGGTGGTTGATGACAGATTGATCACGCTGCCGTTGTTGGCCAGTTTGGTGGCTGCTTCGCGAAGGGTGTTAAAAGTGCCCTTTACATTGATGTCGAACTGGCGGGTGTAGTCTTCGTCGGTAGTATCTTTAATCAGTTTGGTGATCATGATGCCGGCATTATTCACCAGGATATCTACTTTGCCAAATGCAGCAATCGCTTCGTCGAACAAGTGAGCAACATCATCTGATTTGCTTACATCAGCTTGAACGGCTATGGCTTTACCGCCTGCTGCAACAATGGCTGCTACGGTTTCATCAGCAGCAGCTTTGCCGCCGGCATAATTTACAACTACGGCGGCGCCGTTTTTTGCTAATTCAGAAGCTATTGCTGCTCCTATTCCTCTTGAGGCACCGGTTACCAGTGCTACTTTGTTTTCTAATGTTTTCATTTTTTGTTTATGTTTATTGACAAGACAAAGTTGTGGAGAATTCGACCCCTGGAATTGCGAAATCCTAAGCATGACTTGCATAATCCTAAGAACCGCCGGATAAAGAATGAAAGAAGGTAATATTAAGATATTCAATACCCTGTATGACCAGTACCGCGACCTGGGTTTGCCCGTCGACCTGATTGATGAGAAAACCGATTTTACCGTTTTTAATCTGAAGGACGTAGGTGATGGAAAACCATTTGGCTCGTCAGCAGCGCGGTTGAATTTTTTTGTTTTTATTTTTTGTAAAGATGGGAACGCGCGATACACCATCGATGATCAGAACTTCGAGACCAAACCGGGCACCATTTATTTTACCAATCCCGGCCATATTCGCTCGTATCAGTGGACAAACATTAACGAGGTGTACCTAATCACTTTAAATGAATCATTCCTGAAAACGAATGTCCACGCCGATATTTTTGATGAGTTTCCTTTTTTGCTGGCTGAGACGTTTCCTGCAAGAGTGGTAAGCCCTGAAGTGTTTGCAGAGTTTGAACGTATTTATTTGCAGATATATAAAGAATATACCGGCCGATCACCTTATCGAAGCAGGTTGATCGCAAACCTCTTTGTAGTGTTATTATTAAAGATCAAAGAATATTTCTGGCTGGATTACAACCCGATCTATGAAGGTAACCGCAGCTCGCAGATCGTTAAGAAGTTTAAGCAAATGCTCGAACGCCATTACCGCGACATCAGCTCCGGCAAGGCCGACCAGGTATACCGCATACAGGAATATGCCGATGCACAGAGCCTTCACCCCAACTATCTCAGCAATGTGATCAAAACCAAAACCGGCAAAGCTATAGGTACGTGGATAGCCGAGAAAACCATCGCCGAAGCTAAATCCTTATTGCAGCATTCAGATCTGTCAATTAAGGAAATAGCTTACCGTTTAGGCTTTACCGAAATGGCGCATTTTAGCAACTACTTTAAGAAACATACGGGGGTATCGCCGGCATCGTTTAAAAAGGAGTTTGTGTAAATAATAATCCAAGTAAAAAATTAATGGGACTATTTGACTTTTTTAAAAAGAAAGCAACAAGCGGAAACCCAATCGAGGCATGAATGGCAGCAAATAATAAAATATTAAAAGGCCATTAATATATAATTGATGGCCCTTGCTTGTTCAGAATCTTTTATTAATAAATAGACTTCGGCCTGTCAGCAGGTGCGGTACCAAAGTCTGTTGGCTTGTCTGTCATAGCGATCACCAATTCTCCGCCCTTTTCCAGCTGATCATATAGCAGAAAATCATGGGTGTAAATTTTGTTATTAAGAGTAATCTTGCTGATATACTTGTTGACGCCGCTGTTGTTCTTTACAACTATATGAAAACTTTTGCCTGCCGGCAGTTTTATTACAGCATCATTTACAACCGGACTGCCAAAAACATACAGGCCATTGGCTGGGTTTACCTGGTAAATGCCTAATGCTGACAGTACATACCATGCCGACATTTGCCCCACATCCTCGTTGCCGATAATGCCATCCGGCTTAGTAGTGTAAAAATCAGTTAATATCTGGCGAACCTTTTCCTGGGTTTTCCACGGTTGCCCCGCGAAGGTGTAGAGGTAGGCAATGTGATGGCTAGGCTCGTTGCCATGCGCATACTGACCGATCAGTCCCGAAATATCAGGTGATGCTTCTTTACCAAGATCGCCCTTGGCAATAAATAGAGAGTCTAGCTTTTTGATGAATCCAGCTTCGCCGCCATGTAGTGCGATCAGCCCTTCCACATCTTCCGGTACCAGCCAGGTATATTGCCAAGCGTTCCCTTCCGTGTAGTCATCCTTTTCGTGACGGGATACGAACGGACTGAAGGGCGTGCGCCACTCGGTTGCGGATACTTTTCCGCGCATAAAGCCGGTTTGCTTATCAAAATAGTTCTGGTAGTATTTTGCTCTTTTGCTAAAGTAAGCATAGTCGTCCTGCTTGCCCATTTTCAATGCCATACGCGCAATGCACCAGTCGTTAATGGCATATTCAAGCCCCATTGCCACAGATTCTCTCGTGCTATCAGCCGGGATGAATCCCAATCTTTTTACATATTTCAGTCCCCGGATATCCTGCATCTGGGTGGTTTTTATTGCCTCATAAGCCAGATTGGCATCAAACCCTTTAAAGCCTTTCAGGTAAGCATCAACTATTACCGGAACAGCGCTGTTGCCCACCATGGTATTGGTTTCATTAGCCATCAGATGCCATACCGGTAAGCGGCCCTGCTGCTTATAGATGGTCAGCATGGTATTGATGATATTCTTTAGGCGTTCAGGCTGAATGATGGTATACAATGGATTGGCAGCACGGTAAGTATCCCATAACGAAAATGTAGTCAGGTTAGTAAATGACTTATCATTATGAACCTTTTTATCGGCACCCCAGTAATCGCCGTTCACATCGTTAAATGTTGACGGGGCGATCATGGTATGGTACATGGCTGTATAGAACTTTTTGTATTGAGAAAGCGAATCCGCCTTGATCTGTATTTTGGCGAATTCGACATTCCATGCATTATGCGCGGCAGCTACTACTTTTGCGAAGTTCCAGTCAGGTATTTCTTTATTGATGTTAAGCAAGGCATTGGCAGAACTTACCGGCGATATGCCCACTTTTACAAATACATTTTCGCCCGCTTTGGTGCTAAAAGTGATGATACCTTTTACTGCTTTACCTTTTAGCGACGCGCCGTTTTTTAGCTCAGTAGTATCATAAACAGCAAACTTTTCAATCGACTTTGACAATATAGCAGTGAAATAGATGCGCTGATCTCTGGCCCAGCCTCTTGAATAACGATAGCCTTCAATAGTATATTTATCTACCTGTTTGATGTAGGTCTCTGTTGCAATATCGGCTATGCCTTCCTGCAAGTCGATCACAATGTGAGATTCTTTCGATGCAGGATAAGTGTATTCATGAAAACCAACTCTGTTTGAGGCGGTAAGTTTAACATCAATACCATATCGTTTCAGCTTTACGGCATAATAGCCCGGTTTAACCACTTCATCTTTGCGGTCAAACAATGAGAAATAGCCATTCTGTGGATCTTTCAATGAGCCTTTCATGGAATGAATGGCTCCGGTGGTAGGCATAAATAAAATATCGCCCAGGTCACCGATTCCTGTTCCGCTTAAGTGGGTATGCTGAAAGCCGATGATAGTTGAATCAGAAATATGATAGCCTGAGCACCAGTCCCAACCCTTTGACAAATTGGTTGGCCCTAATTGAACGGCACCAAAGGGTACATTGGCGCCAACAAATACATGCCCGTGAAAGCCTGTGCCAATATATGGATTGACATAGCGGGTGTAATCGGCTTGGGTTTTAGAGCCGCTATGTTTTGCCTGGGCAAAAACCTGGAATGAAAATATTAAGCAAAAAGCAGTAGTGAAATATTTAAGCATCGGTAACAGATATTGCCGGGACTATTCCCGGCTTTCTTTATTTAATATATTGTTGAATTAATATTGAATTTTAAATGCGGCAGCCTGGTTTAACCCGCTATTGGTTTGTAAGTCCTTCGGTATAAGTACATTAATACTGTCTCCGTATTGGGCCCATTTTAACTTCTTATTAACACCCAGTAAGCTGATCTTTTTTACTTTGCCATCAACCTTTAAATGAAAAGTAGCTTTTGCAGGCAAAGTAACTGAACCTTTATCAGCGAGAACAAAAGCATAAATGGTATTGGAGTTTTTTAGTTTAGTATAAAAGGTATTTCCTTCAGAATAGGGTGCTACCGATGTAGTGTTATATATGCCTTCGCCGTTTATTTTCATCCAGGCGCCTATTTGTTGCAATCTCTCATAAGCCACCGGATCCCAGTCGCCATCGGGGCCGGGGCCGATGTTCATTAATAAATTGCCACCGCGTGAAACAATCTTTACTAGTAGGGAAACAATCTGGTCGGCAGATTTATACTGATCGCCAGGCACATAGCTCCAGGAGTTGCCCATGGTAATACAACTTTCCCATGGATGATCTAAGGGTACATTGGGCACTTGCTGTTCGGGTGTAGTATAGTTTTCATATTTACCGGCTACCGTGCGGTCAACCACAATCAGCCCGGGTTGCCTGGTACGGGCCATGGCTGCAATTTTTGGCATGTCAATATCCTGGTCATAGGTTATGGTTCGCTGCCAATCGACGCTTCTATCAACGGTACTTTTTGGCCTTACCCATCCGCCATCAAGCCATAAAATATCGACTTTGCCGTAATCGCTCATCAGTTCGCCAATTTGGTTGTAAGTAAAGTCTTTGAATTTTTGCCAGCGTTCAGGGTATTTTGCCGGATCGTAATTTACATTACGGTCTTTAGGTGGAAAATATGGCCACCAGTAATACTCCGTGTGCCAGTCAGGCTTAGAAAAGTAAGCGCCTATCATAAAATTCTCTTTCCTGAAAGCGTTGAATATCTCTTTGGTGACGTTGCTTCTTGGGTTGGATGAGAAAGGCGTTTTTGAGCTGGTTATTTTATAATCCGTTTGTTTTGTATCAAACATGCAAAAGCCGTCGTGATGTTTGGTTGTAAAAACCACATATTTCATTCCCGCATTTTTTGCAGCCTGCACCCATTTTTCCGGTTTAAATTTGGTGGGATTAAAGGTAGTCTGCAAATTCTCATAAGCAGCTTTATAGGTATTATAGTTTGTGCTATAAGGCCCCCGGCGCTGTGTCCAGCCTTCATCTTCCGGGCATATGCTCCAACTTTCAACCACACCCCACTGGCTGTAAGTACCCCAATGCATAAACAAACCGAATTTAAGGTCCTGCCAATTGGCGAGTTTCTCTTTCACTAATTGATCATCAGGAGGTATGTAACTTTTTGACATTTGGTGTTCTTGTGCAAAAAGTTGGCCTATTGTGATAGTTACAATGGCTAAAAGAGTAAGAGCTTTTTTCATTTTTGTCATAAATTATTGTTTGAAATTAGCTTAAATCAATAAACTTCTAATAGTAATGACAATTTGCGTTAATAATTTGCTCACATAGTTTAGTTTTTTAAAAAGTTTACCTACTTATTAAAAAAATATTAAGTTTTGCTATGAATTTGTAAGTTAAATCGTATTATTGTGATAGTAACTTAACGGAAAACAATTTGAAACAGAGAACCGATACTTCAGGGTTATGGCGGCAAATATGTTTCAACGATGACCTAAAGGCATTCGAAGCGCTATTTTATGGTCTTAACAATAGACTCATCAAATTCAGTATATTATATGTGCACCAAAAGGAAGCTGCGGAGGAGATAGTATCTGATGTTTTCGTAAAATGCTGGGAAGCGAGAAAAGGTTTAGCTGAAATTGTTAATCCCGAAACTTACCTATTCGTTTGTGTTAAGAATCAATCTTTAAATTACGTTAAAAAATATTCAAACCTTCACCTGGTTCAAATTGAGTCATCCGATAAGGTTGAATTCGTAAATACCTATGATCCTGAAAAGGAATTAGAGCGTAAGGAACTACATTTCCTGCTTGACCAGGCTATAGCAAAACTACCGCAACAAGCCTGCATCGTATTTAAGCTGATAAAAGAAGACGGAATGAAATATAAGGAAGTAGCAGAAATCCTGAATATTTCTCCCCGTACTGTACAAACTCAGCTATTCAGAGCTATAAAAAAACTAAGTGTGATCTTATCAGATCATCAGCTATCTTCCAAATCCACTACTAACTCTTCGACGAGTACACCGTTAATCGGTTTATTATAATTTCGGTTGCTTTGTAATTTCTGTTATAAGCAGTTTTTTCTGCCGTGTATTAAAAATCATCTTTTGATTGGTCGTCTGATTTATCCTGACCGTTAAAAAATTATTAATTTTTTTTCCAGGCTTGTAGGCAATTTGTAAAAAAAGATTGTCCTTACATTAAACCGACATTTTTATAACCCTAATGGTCAACGACAGATTTGTTCAATTACTCACTAAAAAACTTTCAGATGAGATCGACGAAAGCGAATTGGCTGAGTTGAATTATATGTTGATCAGTGATGAGGAATGTCTTAAGCAATTTAATTTCTTTAAAAATTACTGGACTCAGGATGAGGAAAAATACTCAAACGAGGAGTTACTGTTTCAGCGCATAAAAAACAGAATAACCGTCCCTGAAGATTTTGACGATACAGATTCAAAAAAAAGCTGGATTAAAAAATTCCCATTTTTCTGGCGTAGTCTGGCTGCGATTGTAGTTTTAGGAATAGGGTTATTTACATATCGCTATTCGCATAGTGCACCAGGTAAAAATAATGAGGGTAATATTGCGACTACCAAGACCCCAAGCCGTACAAAATCCAAAATTTACCTGAGTGACGGCTCTGTTGTGACCTTAAACTCTGAGACCGTTTTAAGATACCCTTCTTCTTTTGCAGGGCCTACCAGGGAAGTTTTCCTTAACGGTGAAGCGTTTTTTAACGTGACCCATGACCGCAGTCACCCCTTTATAGTGCATGCGGGTAAAATGAATATCAAAGTATTGGGTACCTCGTTCAATGTGAAATCATATACAAATGATAAGAACATGGAGACAACCCTGATAAAAGGCGCTATTGAAGTAACACTGTCAGATCGTCCATCCGACAGGATCATCCTGAAACCAAACGAGAAATTAGTCTTGAATAACAAAAACTTTAATAAACCCCGCGCAAATAATTTAGCCACCGCCGAGGAAAACAATACCAATTACGCACTTACTAACCTAACTCACCTCCGATCAAACGATACGACAATAGTTGAGACTTCATGGGTAAACAACGAACTTGTTTTTAAAGATGAAGCCTTCAGCGATCTGGCCAACCAAATGGAAAGATGGTATGGCATAAAAATTAAGTTTAAGAACCCGGACACGAAAGGTTACCACTTTACAGGTGTCTTCGTGAAAGAAAATGTCGTCGAGGCATTAAATGCTTTAAAGATGATAGAACCATTTAATTACAAATATAATAACGAAACAGTATCCATCTATTAACCCTAATTAATTTGAACGCTTATGAATTGAAAAAAACTTACTCACCAACCAAAAAAAACGGGAATCACCGGCTAAAGTAACTCCCGAAAAAAGATGAACATCCGTTAATTAATTCAATGCTACTTTCTCTGGAACAGAATTTAGCAATGTATCATTCACCTTTAATAAGTAAAAATATGAAATATTTTAGACACCTTCGGGGTGTAAAAAATAGATATCGACTAATCAAGTCCATATTAATAATGAAATTGACAATAATATTTTTGGCAATATTCAACCTGCAGGCATTAGCTAATGTTTATTCGCAGCAAAAAGTCAGCATCAATTTAAAATCGGCCGACTTTAAGAAAGTTATTACTGCCATTCAAAAGCAAACTAATTACCATTTTGTATTTAGTGAACGTAAGATCCCAGCAAAAAATGTATCAATCAATGTTCAGAACGAAAATGTTACCAACGTTCTGGATCAGTTGCTGGCTAACACCGATTTTACTTACACCGAGATGGCTAACAACCTGATTGTAATTACCGGCAAAAACGAAGTTGTTGTAAACAAGGTAGTTACCGGTAAGGTAGTTGACGACAAAGGGTTGCCTTTGCCAGGTGTATCGATCAAGATAAAGGGCTCAAGCGCGGGTACGGTTACTGACATAAACGGTGCTTTCTCTATCAACGTAGCGGACGATGCGGTACTGGTAGTTTCTTTTATCGGATATGACACCCAGGAAATAGCGGTTGCCGGCAGAAGCTCTATCAATGTTACCATGCGAAGCGCAAGCCAAAACCTTAATGAAGTAGTTGTTACGGCACTGGGTATTAAAAAGGAAGAGAGAAGATTAGGTTATTCAGCTACAACAGTAGGCGGCGATGACTTTAACAAAGTAAAGGAAACCAACGTTGCAGCTTCACTTGAAGGCCGTGTATCAGGTCTGCAAATAAGCGGCACCAATGGTGGTCCTGGTTCATCTGTACGTCTTCTGTTGCGCGGTGTAACCAGCCAGAGCGGCTCAGGATCGCCTTTATTTGTAATTAACGGGGTGCCGATGGACAATACACAGCGTGGTGCTTCGGGTGAATGGGGTGGTGCGGACTATGGCGATGGTATTGCCAACTTGAACCCTGATGATATCGAATCAATGACTGTGCTGAAGGGCCAGTCGGCATCTGCTTTGTACGGTTCGCGTGCAGCTAATGGCGTGATCATGATCACGACTAAGTCGGGCAAAAAGAACACCAACTTCGGGGTTGAGTATAGCACCAACTATCAGATGGATAAAGTACGTAATGATCTTGATTATCAAAATCTGTATGGCCAGGGTCAGCACGGACAAAAACCTACTGATATAGGAAGTGCAATGAACGACGGCAGCGAAGCATGGGGACCAAGACTGGATGGTTCGCAGGTAATTCAGTTCGATGGGAAAATGTATCCATATTCAGCCGTTCCAAATAACATATTATCATTCTATAACACCGGCCATACATTTACCAATACTGTTGCCTTCACTGGTGGCGGCGATAAGGGCGCGTTCCGCTTTTCGTTATCAGATTTGAACAATGCAGGTGTGGTGCCAAACAGCGGTTTGGACAGAAAGTCATTCAACTTGAATACTACTCAGTCTGTAACAAGCAAACTGGATGTATCCCTGGTAGCCAACTATATAGTTGACAATGAAAAAAACAGGACAGGTTTGAGCGACGGTCCAGGTAACCCGAACAACGTATTGTTCCTGTCGCCGAACGAGGACCAGAAAATACTTGCTCCTGGATACGGAGCGAATGGTGTGGAAACGCAGTTTACAGATGATAACTATGTGACTAACCCTTATTTCGCGGCATATAAATTCTCAAGTAATACGAGCCGTGAACGTTTAATCACTTCGGCATCTGCTAAATATAATTTCACCCCCTGGTTATTTGCACAGTTACGATTGGGTTATGATGTCATCAATGATAAACGTATTGATATCACCCCAACCGGTACAGGCTACAATGCACAAGGTAATATGAGCCAGTCAAATGGAAAAATTACCGAGCAAAATACAGATATCTTAATTGGCGCTAAGCACGACCTGGTAAAGAACTTGCTTAACTTAGACTTATCAGTGGGTGGTAACATTCGTAAAGCCGGTGATGAGGGTACCCGTATTTACGGTCAAAACAACTTCATCATCCCTTACTTTTATAGTTTATCTAACTTTTCTGGCAGATCGGCGGATGTTCCATACTTCCACTCGCGTCAAACAAATTCAGCCTATTATACTGCTGACTTTGCCATCAAAGACTTCCTGGTGTTAAGTACCACAGGCCGTTATGATGCATATAGCACTTTGCCTGCTAACAACCGCGGTATATTCACTCCGTCTGTTTCAGGAAGCTTTATATTCTCTGACCTGTACCATATCAATGGTTTAGATTTCGGCAAGATTCGTTTATCTTACGCTCAAACCAGCGGTGAGCCGGCTACTCCATATAGCGATGCTGTATATTACAGCTTAGCTAACTCAATTAACGGCACTCCCGCAGCCAGTTTTAACAGTACTTTGCCGAACTTGTTCTTAAAACCATATACCTTAACAGAGGTTGAAGCAGGTACCGAGATGAAATTCTGGGGCAACAGATTTGGATTTGACTTAGCTTATTTTGCGCGCAAAACCAAGAATGAAATTACACAGGCTTCACTTGATATTTCATCAGGATACAACTCTTATTATGTAGCATCAGGTTCCACTCAAAACCGTGGTATTGAAGTAGAAGTGCATGGCACGCCGGTTAAAACTTCGGATTTTAGCTGGACACCGGCATTCAATTTCACCTATGTTAAAAACAAGATCCTGAAAACTGATGCGAATGATGCCAATATTGGTTTAGGAACATACCGTCCGTTTAATGCCAATCTTGCATTCGTTCCGGGTTTACCTGGCCCGCAAGTTATGGCCAGTGATTATTTACGCAATGCTGCCGGCCAGATTGTGTTTGATGCACAAGGTTTGCCACAGGGAGGCCCAAGGAAACCAATGGGAAGTACTGTGCCTAAATATTATGGCGGTTTCAATAACGACTTCAGCTATAAAGGATTTAACCTATCATTCCTGATTGATTATCGTTATGGCAATAAGATACTCTCTGCAACATCTTATTATAGCACCTTACGCGGCTTGAACAAGATTACGCTCCCGGGCCGCGAAACCGGAGTAGTAGGACAGGGTGTTGATGCAACAGGCGCTCCAAACACGATAAATGTTGATGCTCAGACTTATTATCAGAAACTGGCCAGACAAGTATCCGCATTTGATGTTTTAGACGGAAGCTTTATCAAGCTGCGCCAGGTAAGTTTCGGATATACTATACCAAAAACCCTTTTGAGTGCGACTCCGTTCAGTTCAATTAATGTTTCATTGGTTGGCCGCAACTTGTGGACAATTATGAAACGCAGCGACAACATCGATCCTGAATCTGGTTTTTCACCAAATGTGGCTTATGCAGGCATCGAAGGTACAAGTATCCCTGCTGTCAGAACTTATGGGTTTAGTGTAAACTTTAAATTTAAAAATTAACGGACATGAAAAAAAGACTTATATATAGTTCCCTGGTATTGGGCGCTACTCTTTTCGCGGGCTGTACCAAAGATTTTAATAAAATAAATACAGACCCGAACCAAACGTCGTCGGCGTTAATTAACCCTAACTACTTTATGTCCCAGGCCCAGATACAATTTGCCAACGCGGGTTATCGTGAGCTCTTATTGCAGAGCTGCTGGATTCAGGGCCTTGCAAGTACTGAAGGGTATTACACCAACGGCGATAAATATGTATATGGTGGTTCTCCGCAGACCTATACCAATATGATCTGGAATGATGACTACGGCGCCGGTACATTGGTTTATGAGATGAAAAATCTGGTAAAGGGCAATGCAGCATTCTCAAATCTGGATAATTGCGGTACCATTCTGCTGGTAGCGATCCAGCAGCAGACAACAGATGCGTATGGCGACAGCCCGTATTCACAGGCTTACCAGGCTAAAAGTGGTGTATATACGCCTGCATTTGACAAAACACAGGCGATCTATACCAACATGCTGAGCCAGTTGGCTACTGCTACTGCGGCTTTAGATGCATCAAAACCGGGCCCAACATCAGACCTGTTTTATAATGGCAATGTGGCGCAATGGAAAAAACTGGGCTATTCTTTAATGTTGAGAATAGCTATGCGTTTAACAAAAGCTGATCCTGCAACTGCACAGAAATATGCTGAAATGGCTTATACAGGTGGCGCTATGTCAAGCATTGCAGATGATGCCGTTGTACTTAGCGATAATGCCGATAATAATTCTAACAATAGTGCCAACACTTTTTTGAACAACGTGCCTGATTGGCAAGGTGTACGCTGGGGAAAAACCTTGATTAGCTATATGCAAACAAACAGCGACCCACGCATTTCTGCTATAGCTGAAATAGCTATCGGTAACGGTTTAGCTGCAAACGCTGCATATGTTCCGGGTGATAATACAGCATCAAAACAGCTGGGCATGCCAAATGGGTATGATATCGGCGGAGCGCATGATATCTCTACGGCACCAGGCTACCCGGGCGCAACGCCGGCAAACCCTGCAGTGACAGGAGATGGCCCTGCCGAGCAAGGATTATATTCACGCCCGAGATTCGCCGTGTATCTTGACCGTAACCGTGCCAGCTTTGTAGCTACTTATGGTGAAACGGAACTGTTATTTGCAGAAGCGGCTACAAGAGGTTGGGCTACAGGTGTTGCAGCTACCCATTTTGCCAATGCACTTGCTGCTGACATGCAGGAAGTTTCACAGTTAAATTCAACCCCGCAGGCGGTGGTTGATCCGACTGCGATTGCAACATATGTGGCAGCTCACCCGTTGGTGCCGGCTACTGCATTGCAACAGATCAATATGGAATATTATGTTTCACATTGTACCACATTCAACTTTATCGAAGCGTGGAACAACTGGAGAAGATCTGATTTCCCAGTTTTAACACCTGTTGTGTATCCTGGTCAGTTTACCGATGGAAGTATTCCAAGAAGGGTAACTTATCCGGTAAGTATACCGCAAACTAACCCTGCTGGTTTAGCTGCGGCAATTGCCGATCAAGGTGCTGATAACTTCATGACCAGAGTATGGTGGGATAAATAATTCCCCTAATTTATATATTGCAGGGAGACAAATATTGTCTCCCTGCTTGTTTTATTGCAATTATAAATCGCTATTTTGTACAATAGTGGTCCCAATGTCCCTATTTGATTATTGATTAAGATGTGCCGGGTTAAAATTTTGTCCATCGAAAAAGAGATTAAAGTACTCTTGTTTGCTTTTGCATTTACTTGTTTTTTCGCAGCTTCTGCTTTTTCCCAACAACCATTATTTAAGCTTTTGTCTCCGAAGGAAACGAATGTTAAGTTCAGCAACGATATCAATGAGACGGAATCACTGAACGTATTGTCTTATGAATACTTTTATAATGGCGGCGGAGTAGCTGTGGGCGATATCAACAGCGATGGCCTTCCGGATATCTTTTTTACCGGTAATATGGGTTCGAATAAACTTTATCTGAACCTCGGTCGTATGAAGTTTAAGGATATCACCAAAGAAGCTTGTCTGGAGCTTGCAGGTCGTTCTGGTGCCTGGAAGACGGGTGTAACGATGGCGGATGTGAATGGAGACGGACTGCTGGATATTTATGTATGCTACTCAGGCAAAACAAATAACGATACCCGCCGGAATCAGTTGTTCATCAATCAAGGTAATAACAAATTTAAAGAAGAAGCGAAGGAATACGGGTTGGACGACCCGGGATACAGCACACAGGCCGTGTTTTTTGATTACGACAATGACGGCGATCTGGACATGTTCCTGCTGAACCATAACATAAAAAAGATAGACAATATGGAACTGGCCAGGTATAAGGATCAAACTGATGACCTTGCAAGTAATAAATTATTCAGAAATGACGGCGGGCATTTTACCGACGTCTCTAAAAAGGCAGGGATTGTTCAAAATCCGCTGACTTTTGGTTTAGGTGTGGCCATTGCCGATATAGATAAAGACGGCTGGCCAGATATTTATGTAACGAACGACTATAATGAGCCTGATTATTTATACATCAATAATCATGACGGCACATTTACCGAAAAATCAAAACAACTATTCAGGCATCTTTCCCATTTTTCGATGGGGGTAGATATTGCCGACTTTAATAACGACGGTTTACCGGATGTAATGACTTTAGACATGCTTCCGGAAGATAATCACCGTCAGAAATCACTACAATTAGAAGAAAACTACGAATCCTTTGCATTAATGCAATCGCAGGGATTGTATAAACAATATATGCGCAATATGCTGCAGCTTAACAACGGCGACGGCACATTTAGCGAGATAGCGCAACTCGCAGGCGTATCTAATACTGACTGGAGCTGGTGCCCGCTGATGGCAGATTTTGACAATGACGGCTATAAAGACATCTTTGTAAGCAATGGCTATTTAAGAGATTACACCAATAAAGACTTTTTACGTTACTGGGGCGATTATAAGATCAAAAAAGCAATGGCCGGTGAGCCGTTTTTGCTGATGGACCTGGTAAAGGCAATGCCATCAACCAAGGTGCCCAATTATATTTTTCGTAATAATCACGACCTGACTTTCGCTAATAAACAAAAGGAGTGGGGGCTGGGTGAAGCAACCGTTTCCAGCGGGGCAGTTTATGTCGATTTAGATAATGACGGTGATCTGGATCTTGTTATTAATAACATTAATCAACCGGCGTCCATCTACCAAAACATGAGCCGCGAGAATAATAATACCAATTATCTCGCTGTCAAAGTAAAGGGAACGGGCAAAAACACCAACTCCATTGGTGCAAAGGTTTATATATATACGCCGGGAAATTTGCAGTACCAGGAAGTTAACCCTAACAGGGGGTATCTTTCCTGTGTTTCGACTACCCTAAATTTCGGCCTGGGTGATAATAAGGTGATAGATTCAGTACGCGTTATCTGGCCGGATCAGACGTCGAAAGTATTAACATCAGTTAAAGGCGATCAATTATTAAATATCGATTATCCGGGCGTATCAAAGCCATACGTTGCTGCTGTTGCCCCGGTCAAATCAATATTCAAGCATGCCGACCCAATCATCGATTATAAACCGGAAGAAATAACGCTGAACGACTTCAAGCGCCAGTTGCTGATGCTGTTTATGTATTCGAAAACAGCGCCCGTTATTGCCAGTGCAGATTTAAATCATGACGGTTTGGAAGACTTGTTTATCAGCGGTGATCAGGATAGTCCGGGAAAGATTTATTTGCAGCAACCTGGCGGTAAATACATCGTTTCAAAACTGGATAGAGGAAGCGATAGCAATATCGGCACTACCGCAGCTGCAGCCTTTTTTGATGCTAATGGCGATGGCTTTCCAGACCTGTATATCGCTAAAGGCGGATACTCTTTATATGACCCCAATACACCTGATCTGCAGGATGAACTATATTTAAACAACGGCAAAGGCAGCTTTGTCCTGTCGCAAAATGCTTTGCCTGTCCTTAATGCAAACAGCAAATCCGTTGTGCGTCCATGTGATTTTGATGGCGACGGCGATATTGACGTTTTTGTTGGGGGGAAGGTTATACCGGGTCAATATCCGACAACTCCGGAGAGTTATTTACTGGTAAATGAGGGCAAAGGCAGATTCACCACAGCCAAAATACCTTTCAACAAAATAGGTATGGTGACTGATGCGCAATGGATCGACCTGAATAAAGACGGCCGTAAGGATTTGGTGATATGCGGCGAGTTTATGCCTATAACCGTGTTGATCAATACTCCGGAAGGATTTAAAGACAAAACGTCCGACTACTTTGATGCACCTCAGAATGGCTTCTGGTTCTCGATAGCATTTGCCGATGTAAACGGAGATGGTGAACCCGATTTAATCGCAGGTAATCTTGGCCTGAATTCGCAGATTCATGCATCCGCAAAAGAACCGGCCGAAATGTACGCTATGGATGTTGACAACAATGGCTCTATCGACCCATTCTTCAACTTCTATGTTCAAGGCAAAAGCTATCCCTTTGTAAGCCGCGATGAGCTAAATGAACAGATATACCCGATGCGCCGCAAGTTCAGCTCGTATGCCGGATACGCAGATGCAACGATGACCGATATTTTAAGTCCGACAGACCTGGCAAAAGCGCAAAAGCTGACTGTTAACGAGACCAGGACGATGCTTTATATCAATCAGCATGGAAAGTTTAAGGCTGCCGTATTGCCAATACAGGCACAATTTTCAGCAGTAAGCCAGATACTGACAGGCGATTTTGATCATGATGGCTCTACAGATATCCTGTTGCTGGGTAACCATTCTGACAACAGGCTTAAATTAGGCAGTATTGATGCCAATTATGGCTGTCTGCTAAAAGGTGATGGCAAAGGCGGGTTTAAATATGTTGATCAGCCGGCGTCCGGCCTTTCCGTGATCGGCGATGTAAAATCGGCCGTCGAAACAAAAATTAATAATGTTCCTTACCTGCTCATCGGTTTAAGCGATGGACCGCTACAGTTTTATAAAGAATGAGAAGTTATAGATATTTACTGATCCTGGTTTGTTTACTGGCCATCAGGCCTTGCCTGGCGCAAACCGGCAAGGATGTTTATCCTGATTATTTGCAACCCGATCATGCTATAAATGCAATTACCATGGTGATGGTCCACGATGTAGTAAGCCCGCCTGTAGCAGCCCGGTATTATGCTTACTGCACATTGGGAGCTTATAACATCGTATCGGCTAATGACAAAAAAGTGCCGCCCTTACAGCGTTTTATAAAATCATACAAGCCAAGTGGGGTTTTAGATACTATTCATTATTCGTATGATTACCGGATAGCGGCCTATTACAGCATGTTGGAAATAGCCAAACTGATGCTGCCATCGGGCTTTATGCTAAAGGATGATGAGGATGCTTTTGTACAATTGCTGCAAAAAACCCGAGTGCCTCAGAAAACGATCGATAATTCGGTAAAAGTGGGCATCCTGGCTGCTAATGATATCATCAACTATTCAAAAACAGATCATTACGGTCACCTAAGCGCCCTTAAAAGGTATACGCCTCTTAAGGAGGAGGGTAAATGGTATCCGACCCCTCCGGGATATTTCGAAGCTGTTGAACCTAACTGGAAAACGATCCGCACGATGCTGATTGATTCTTCCAACCAGTTCAAGCCTAAGCCGCTGATCCCATTCAGTAAAGATACAACCTCCAAGTTTTATAAAGGGGTGAAGGAAGTGTACGATATCTCTAAGCATTTAACGCCAGAGCAGATCAATATTGCATTGTTTTGGGATTGTAACCCCTTTGCCATTACTACATCGGGTCACATGGCTATCGGTTATAAGAAGATCAGTCCCGGAGGACACTGGATGCATATTACCGGTTTGGTTACACAACAGGCTCATCTGAGTTTTGATAAATCAGTTGTAGCGCTTGCTTTGGTGGGCTCGACATTGATGGATGCGTTCATCAGTTGCTGGGAAGAGAAATACGATAGCAACCGCATTCGTCCTGAAACTTACATCGACCGCTACATAGATGTAAAATGGCAGCCTGTTCTGCAAACACCACCGTTCCCGGAATATACCAGCGGTCACGCGGTTATCTCAAATGCTGCTGCTGAAGTGCTGACTTATTTAATGGGCGACAACTTCACTTATAACGATAATACGGAGATACCATTTGGCAGCGGGCAGCGCGCGTTTAAATCGTTCAGAGCCGCAGCGGCCGAAGCTTCTATGTCGAGATTTTATGGCGGCATCCATTATATGGAAAGTATCACAAATGGCAACGTACAAGGAGTTGCAGTGGGTAATAATGTAATATCGAAAATAAAGAAGGCGGGCATTACGCCTTTTGAGCATAACTAAAGAAAGCTTGTAAACTTACGATAATTCGCAGTTGAAAAGCCTGTTTATTCACCTAATTAAGCATGTTTTTTAATCAATGGTATTTCAATGATGCCAAAATAGCTTAAGAAATGGCAGTTTTTGAAAAATAATTGACCGCTATTGATAGGTATAATTGTTGGACTGCTTTGTTTTGATTAAAGTGCTGTCAGTCAGTATGATGATTAGAAAATATATAATTGCCTTATCAATTCTGTTAGTAAGTTTATCGCTTACTACTTCTTATACTTTTGCACAGGCAAATTATGCCCTGATCCCGTATCCGAAATCTTTGGAACCAGGTAAAGGCGACTTTTATATTACTAAGCAAACAGTTATCAGTTCTGCTTCGCCGAAAAGGTTCAGCAGCGAAATAAATCAGTTGAATGAACTGCTTGCGCGATCCTTGAAAAGTGACTTAAGGGTTTTAAAAACCGCCCGTCAAACCAATATTATAGATATTATTTATGATCCGGATATAAAATCGGCCGGCGAATACCGGTTAAAGGTCACTCCAGCAAAAGTGACCATTATATCTGGAACTAACGCAGGTGTGTTTTATGCGATTGAAACTATCAGGCAGTTGTTGCCGGTGTCGATAGAAGAAGGAAAGGCGGTATCGAAATTAAGTCTGCCTGCATTAATGATCAGTGATCAACCGGACTACTCATGGCGTGGCATGCACCTGGATGTTTCAAGACATTTCTTTTCGATAGCTTACTTGAGAAAGTTCATCGACCGGATGGCGTTATACAAGATGAATAAACTGCACCTGCACCTTACAGACGACCAGGGCTGGCGCATAGAAATAAAGAAATATCCAAGACTGACCGAGAACGGTGCATGGCGGACATTTGACAAGAATGATACCGCTTGCATGAAACGTGCTGCGGATAATCCGGATTTTACTCTCGACAAAGAGCATATCATCCAGCGCGGCGGCAAAACGCTTTACGGTGGATTTTATACCCAGCAACAGATGAAGGAGCTGGTAAAGTATGCTGCCGGCAAGCACGTGGACATTATTCCCGAGATAGATATGCCCGGCCACATGATGGCTGCTATTAATTCTTACCCGTTCCTTACCTGTAATGGTGAGAACAAATGGGGAGAATTGTTCACCAAGCCGATTTGCCCTTGCAATGAAACTACTTTTGAGTTTGCAGAAAATGTGTTCGCCGAGATCATGGACATCTTCCCGTCTGAATATATCCATATTGGTGGTGATGAGGTTGACCGCAGCGACTGGGCTAAATCTGATGTTTGCAAAGCATTAATGCAAAAAGAAGGGATAAAAGATGTGGCAGGACTGGAGAGCTACTTCATCAACCGGATGGAGAAATTCTTCAATTCAAAAGGCCGTAAGTTGATCGGTTGGGATGAAGTATTGGAAGGCGGCATCAGTCCGACAGCAAATATTATGTACTGGCGGACATGGGTGCCTGATGCACCTGCTAAAGCGGCACGCAACGGCAACCACGTGATCATGACGCCGGGTAGTCCGCTCTATTTTGATTATCCTGCCGATAAGAATTCGATCTTTAACGTCTATCACTTTAACCCAATCCCGGCTGGACTGACACCGGAGCAGGCAAAACTGATCATCGGTGCGCAGGCTAATGTTTGGTCCGAAAATATTCCTTCAGAAAAACGTGCGGATTATCTGACCATGCCGCGTATGACCGCTTTAGCCGAGATGTTGTGGACGAATAATAAAGAGGATTATGCATCCTACCAGAAAAGACTGGTAATGCAATTCCCACGCATGGATGCTTTGAATATCAATTATCGTCTACCCGATCTGGAAGGTGTTATTGATAGCAAAGTCTTTGTCGATAATGATCATTTGAACGTGATATCGCCATTGAGAACGTTAAGTGTTCGGTATACAACCGATGGATCGCTGCCAGAGGCCACTTCACCTGTACTAAGTAACCTGTTGATCAATCATACCGAAACGGTGAAGGTTGCCGCTTTTACGCCTAGAGGTAAGCGCGGCGATGTTTATTCCATAAAATATGAGCAACAAAGCCTGGCCACCCCGGCAACACCAGATAAAACTATTCCCGGATTGAAGGTGGATTATTACAAAGGCTTCTTTAAAGGAACTACCAGGATCCCTAACGGAAAACCGGATAGCACTTACAATGCATTGGGTATCGATGTACCGAAATCGGTTAACGCACCATCATTTGGGTTAAAATATCGTGGTTATATTGACATACTGGAACCAGGAATTTATACGTTTTATCTTACCTGTGATGATGGCGGTACATTAAAAGTAGCTGACCGGATGACCGTAGATAATGATGGCTTGCATTCAGCAATTGAGAAAACAGGGCAGGTGGCATTGGGAAAAGGGTTGCAGCCGTTCGCGCTTGATTTTATTGAAGGCGGAGGCGGCTTTACGCTTAAATTGAAATACAGCTTTAGCGGTTCGGAACCAAAGGATATTCCCGCATCATGGTTCAGGAACTAAAGAATAACCGCTAACGCGGTAGAAGGTAACAATGATTGCATTTGGTTGTGCAACATTCGTTGATTAGTTGATCGCAGCCGTTCCGGGAAACCGGAACGGTTTTTTTGATGATTTACGCTACATTTATGCCTATAGCAAGGACCTTGAAAAGTATTATTCCGGCATTTTTAATTTTCATAGCTTTCAGTGCCAATGCCCAGCAGGAAGGCATTAGGAATAATTATCATGATTCAACGGGTCTGCCGCATCTGAAAATTGAGCGGAGCATGATCTTTTCGCCGGATAAGGAATGGTTGTATAATCATCATCCTGCGATTACCGCATTTAAAGGCAAGTTTATTGCCATCTGGTCTGATGGTATGATAGATGAGGATTCTCCGGGACAGCGGGTTGTTTTTTCGGTATCGAAAGATTTCAACAAGTGGTCGGCGCCTGAGGAACTGGCGTCCCCGGCGAGAGGCTCTAAAGGCATATTAAATGTGCTGACTGCCGCTGGGTTTTATCAATTTAATGATACGCTGGTAGCCTATTATGGCGAATATGAGAAAGACAGAACCAATACTCATTTATGGGCCAAAACAACTACCGATGGCCTGCATTGGAGCGCACCATTAGATATGCATGTGCCGGTTAATCCTAATCATGGTCCAACGATGGTGCAGGGCGGCAGACTCATTATCAGCGGCAACTTTACTTTCCCTTATACCGACGATCATACGGGGCTTTCCGGTTGGAAGATGAGCAGCTTTTACCGGGATTCTCTTTATAAGCAGGATAACCCGGCAACATTCTACAGGCCGGCAGAGAAAACCGGACTACCGCCTTTATGCGAAGGTTCATTTTTTCAAACCGACGATAAAGTGATCCATATGCTGCTGCGTGTAACCGGCAAAGGCTGGAAAGGCAAGTTATGGTTAACGGAGAGTAATGATAATGGTGAAAGCTGGTCGAGGCCGGTTGAGACAAACTTTACGGATAACGATAGTAAATTCCATTTCGGCAGATTACCCGACAAAAGATTTTACTATATAGGCATCCCTGACACCCTTCATCACTATGACCGTAATCCATTGGTGCTGGCACTTTCGGATGATGGCAAATATTTCAACAAGCAATACATTATAGCCGACGACCTTTATACCTTAAAAAAACAAGGTTTATGGAAAGGCGGCCAATATGGCTACCCGGTAACCATGGTTTATAAAGGCTATTTATATGTGATTATCTCCCGTCAAAAAGAATCAATAGAGGCAATCCGGTTCAATTTGACTCAGTTGAAATAGCAGGCTGCTCCGTAAGTGTCTTTGGAGTTTTCTTCATCAAAACCTTTTTCTTCAGCCATTCGCGAACCGGTTCGTCATATAATTTGAGGCAACCGTAAGCAAGCAAGATGCCTGCAACGACCAGCGCTAATCCTACAAGCAGACCTTTCGGGCCCAATGGGATCTTGTTATTCACTACCCAAGCGGTAAATACATAGATCAACGGGTAATGAGTGATATAAAGCGGATAGGAGATGTCGCCAAAAAACTTACATACCCTGAGCGCCCTGGGATTGTCGATCCGGCCTCCTGCACCGATAGATACGATAAGCGGGAAAACCAGGATCACACAAAACGCATCGTAAATACCATTCATCCACAAATGATGTTCGTCGCCAATGCGTGGTATACACAGTGCAATAACAACAAGCACGCTGCACCACCAAAACGCATTTTTGATATGAATAAGCTTACCGATACGACAAAGCAGTACACCCCCGAAGAACGGATACAACAGTCGTGTAAAGCCGACAAATAATCCGGGGCCATTTAATGACCAGCCGCCGATCAAGTCGCCTTGCGGACCAAGGACCAGGTACAATATCATCATTAAACCGGCAAGCGATACAAATATGGAAAGCAGCAATTTGGAGAATCGGCGTATGATAACCGCATAAAGAATATTCGCGATATATTCAAAAAACAGTGACCATGCCGGGCCATCAAGCGGGTGCATTTCCTGCCAGCCGCGTATATCCATCGAAAGCGGGACAGGGATAAGGGTGCAGCCAATCACCATCAGCAATAGCATTTCCCATACAGGCGTGCCCGCTATGTTAGGGAAGACCACGTTGCTTACCTGGAAATAGAATAGCGCAGCACCAATTATCGAACCCATCACCACCATGGGCTGCAGGCGCACCAGGCGTCGTTTATAAAAATCCCATTGGGTCAGTTTGCCCCAACGGTCATCATAAGCATATGCGACAACAAAGCCCGACAGCACAAAGAAGAAATCGACAGCAAGGTAACCATGGTTGATGATCTGGATAAAGCGGTTGCCCCCGGTAAAGGTTTCAAACATGTGAAAAATAATTACCAGGACGGAAGCCACACCGCGCAACCCGTCGAGGATCTGGTAGTGGCTTTTGGATGGAAGATAAGCAGTTTGACTCATTAAATATAAAAGGCGATAAATTGGTTGATTGGCGGGTTTGTGCGCCTCTCCTAATATAGAGTTTAATTTATTTCAAACGAAATTAACCGGGTTTGCCAAAAACTCCTGCCACAAAAAGTTCTATTTCGTTAAATAATGTTAACTGGCAGTGTTTCTGCGTCACAGCTCAATAATTTCCGCTTCAGTGCAGCACATCTCTACTTCTTAACCAAGATATTAACGCGCTGGTATCGTGTAATAGCCGGCGAGCCATTGTCGGTGGCCTCCAGGATCAAATAGATAGTCTGACCCGGGGTTGCATCCTTAGGAATGCTAACGTCTGTCTGTAATGAAGTCGGATTTACTATAGTGATGTTTTTATCATCTGTTCCGGTTTTGAACTGCCACCATTTGACAGACACGGCATTACCATCCGGGTCTGAAACAGCTGCGCTAATACGCAATTTTTCTCCTGCAAATGCCAGCACTACCTGTGGCCCTGCAATTTTTACAACAGGCGCGTGATTTGCATTAGCGTATTTAGGGGTTACTGACCATTTAAGACGAGCTGCGAAATCCAGTTGAGCTGCCGGAAAAAAATCTGGGTACGCCACATTTTTATTCGCTTGCCTGTTCATCG